>Ga0099822_1000997_pt1 | contig 30840 bp, 16 predicted proteins | sample CowpeawhiteBW_FD_76839 | JGI IMG/M metagenome (GOLD analysis project Ga0099822, IMG submission 76839) | Root nodule microbial communities of legume samples collected from California USA - Cow pea white BW | ecosystem: Host-associated > Plants > Roots > Nodule | place: USA: California | collected... | reverse complement strand
AATTATTATTTCATTAAATGATTAATAAAATAAAATAATACAAAAAAGAAATTTTTATTTTATATATAGTTTCTCTTGAAATTAATAAAAAAAAAAAAAAAAAAAAGTCTGTTTTTTTCATTATGCAGAAAGTAAGTGTATGTAGAGACTTCAAACATGCATTTAGAATTTACATACTTAGTGGATAAGTTTAAAGCACTGATTAATCAGCTTCGTATTAATTCATTTGTACACATGTGTCAGATTATACTATAAACAGTAAAATTACTAAAATTTGAATTACATACTTTGTAAAAGTATTGAATAAAAATTAATTGCGTATCTGTTATTGACAAAGTCAACACTTTTAAAATGTTAATATATTAATTTTTTTTTTTTGTATTTAATGAATATGACAATGATCATGATAATTCTGCATCAAAATATTCCAATGGTTCTGGTACAGCTAATAGAATAATTACGATATTGTTAGATCAATTATGATATATGAAGGATTAATTACTTTAGAATCCGTTATAATTTTGTGTTTAAAAGACATATCAGAAGCTTAAAGGAGGAAAGTGTAGTATAAACTTTTCTAGGTCTCCATCAAGGTTTACGAATTTTCATGTCCAAACTATTTTTTTAAAAACAATTTTGTGAATCAAGTTTCAAATTTCAGCTAAAAAATGTCAACATAGTTATCAAATTTTTTTGGTAACTATAAAAGTGCATATAAAAGAATAAACTCGTGCCTAAATTTCACAATAAAAAAATGTATTAGTATTGAGATATATAACATAACCAAAAAGTCAAATCGAACAAAAATAACAAATATAGATATCAATTCAATATAAAACATTAACTTTGACACGTGATACGTTGTTGGACTGATACGTGGATATTAAAAAAAACTATGAAGTGACACATGACAATCACTTTTCATGACAGTTAATGATTTAAACAGTATTAGCAAAAAAACCCAATTAAACAAAATTGATGAAAATTGTGACCTATTTGAACACAAAAACAAAATTATGACTTATTTGACAAAACTTGACGAAAATTGAGACAAAAAAATATTTTAACAGTGAAATATATAACATAACCAAAGAGCCAAACTTGAATACACTAACTAACTCTTTTAGCAGTTGAAAACATCATGTGTGATTCACAAATTGAAAATAAAATACTAAAACGAGGAAGTGACACGATCAAGTGTTTAATACTTGAAATATAAAAATTTGAAATGGTCACTCATCAACATCATCACCACCTTTGATGGACTGGAACAATCAACTATAACCTAAGAAAAAGGTGGTTTAACCATGATTGGAAATTCTTAAAAATCAATGGTGTTCGCAAGTTGGTTGGTGTGATGGGAAAACATAGATAGAGTGAAAAACGAGGTTAAAGAAGCTTTTTGGTGTTAGTGATTAAGCACTTAAATTAAGAAGGTTTTAGAAGTAATAAATTGACCTAAGAATAGAGGAAGTGAAGGGACCAGAGAAAGACAGCAAATAAAAAGAGACAGATTAACAAGTAAAGAAGATAGAATAAGAACCCTAACTTAACGTGGAAATGACTCTATTCTCAAAATATATATAATATAACTTTAACCTAATATGCATCTCTCACATTGTTGAAATAGAATGAAATAAAAAGATAATAGTGATTCCAAAAAGAATAAGAAATAATAATTTGAAGGAACGTTGTTTTACATTGAGAAACTTTTTACACTACTAAAAAAACTCATATTTTCTACCAATTTTGTTTTGAAATTTTTTATAGAAAATACTTATAAATTTTGTTATGAAAAAAAAATTGTAGGAAATTACTGTCAATTTCTTTGCAAAATATTTTGTATAAAACACTTTTCGCAACAAATTTTATAGAAAATACTTGCGAATTTTATAATTTTGTATGAAATAATTACACACGAAGGAATTATCTATCAATCAAAACTTTTAGAAAAAATAATAGAAAAAAAGTCTTTTCTTACAAATTTCTTAACAAATTTGCAAGAAAATTTTCATGTAATATGAAAATTTTTAATAGTGTTATTGAAACTGATATATAAGAATATTTTATTATTTTGCAAAGGTATAAAATAATTTGCATTTTTTTTAAAAATAATTAGTAAAATAACTTCAGTTACATACCCAACTTTAAAATATTCAAAAGATTAGTTCAGTTATTTGATAGAATATGTATTGTTATAAATAATTTTATATATCAGAAAGTATGTTAAAGTCTAACTCTATCTTTTAAAACAAATTATGTCCAGACATACGAGATTAAATATTTGTAAGTATATCGTGATAAATTCAACAAGTTAGAGTAGATTATGATAATATATTAAAAAATAAATTTGAATTTAATTTTGTCTTTACAAAATCAGCGAAGATTATTCTTATTTAAATTTATAATTAACTTATATATAATATTTGTGAGATTTTCAACAATATTATTAGTAAAAGCATTAATTTACTAATTGATTGATTTGTAAAAAGTAAAAAGTTGATTTAAATTTATATATATCCGATGACAAGTGTATAAATACTAAATAACTTTTTGCAAAGGTTGTCTTTATAGTGATAGAAAGTAATGTATCACATCATTATATATAATAAAGTAATATAATACTTATTTTATATATTATAGGCGCAATAACAGTTTAAGAATTATGGATACTACATCAATTCCTTGATTAAAAATAACAAAAGTAAAGTAAATTATTGTTAGAGAATTTAATATGTGTTTAAACCCATTGATTACAAACGAGAAAGTTAAACACATAAGAAATAAGATTTATAAATTGGTATTAAGAAATGAAAAGTTTCGATCATTTTATATAAATTTAACTCAGATCTTAATTAGAAGGCAATGAAGTTATCAAACCAAATATGTATTTGGCAAGACGATAATAGCACATTCTTTAATACACTTTTTTTTAATAAAATAAAATAATGATTTTATCTACTGAAAAATGAAAATATTAATATAAACTATTTGAATACAAATTGGAAATGAAAAAAAAAATACAGTATTTCATTTGAAGATAAGAGTATTACCTAATACAACTTCTCATAGACTATTGTAGCCATTTAAAAATGAAAGAAATAAAGGATAATTGAAATCACAAAAATTTATATTTTTAATAAATTTCAATTTATAAAAACACCGTTGAAAAGAATGTCAGAAAATATATTATTCGGACATATGATATATTAAAATTAATTTATTAAAAATAACACGCCTCAATTTTAAAATAAGTATAAGAGGTTGGTTATATTTAGATTTCCACATTGAACTCGAAAAAAAAAAAATCTTAACTTTCTTCTAACTTATTTGACAAGATTTATTTATCTCACTATTCTTAAATAATAGACAATAATTATTTTTAAGTTTATAAATATAACTCACATCATCAATATAGAAACAACAGAATGTTTCTAACTCAGCTTTTGTTAAGAAAAAACCATATCATTTTGACTTTGAGGAAGATAGTTAAATTATCTAAAATGGATGCTATACCTTTTCCCAGATGAAGAAAAATAATATTTGTTTTTGGAAATTAGGGTTTAAACTTTACACAAATATTTAGGGTTTTAATTAACCGTGAACCCTTCGATGCACTGAAAAAGCAACTAACGTCAAAATCAGTTTCCTTTTGGCTCTCACAATAAGACAAGTGCATGTATAAGGAACTTGCACACGAATGTAGCAACAACGTTACTTTAGGACCCAATTATGTGGCTATATTCAAACCAAGAACAAATTCTCCAAATTCTACGGATGTTATTTAAGATTCAAGAGATGGTTCTGTTCGTTTTTTTATTGAGATTCATGTACAACATATATATATATATCGTTTAAATATAATAAGTGTATTGTATAGTTTATCATTAAACAATTGATCAGACAGTCCAAGGACAAGCGACTGTATGGTTTATCGCTAGACCATCGGTCAGACGATTCAAAGACAAACGATTTATTTTTGGACCATTTGACTGATGGATCGGTGATAAATTATACTGATAAATCATATAGTACAATAAGTAACAGTTTGAAAATCTATATGATTTCTGGTTTTATTTATTTGCAGAAAAGTTGAGATGTGGCAACGGGTGCTTGCTTTGTAAGAATGAACTCTCACTGAACATCTTTTGACTAAATTGGGTATAACAAATTTAGACCTACCATTAATTCACATATCTTATTCTTTCTGCACATATGACAAGAAAGATGAAACAGAATATATTATATATGATACAGTAGAATTTTGGTGTTTTGTCTACTTTTTTTAAGGTTTTCTTTAATCTTAGTATTAATACACATTATTTATTCTATAGCTAAAATGAGACTATATCATTGGTGTAGTTTTGGACTTCAAAATCCATTTATATGTTTTATTCTAATGGAAAGGAGGTATATAAAAATGTTGTGATAATTTTGTAATTTTTGTAAACTTTTACATTTGAGTTGCTTAAATAACTAAAACATAATGATTTTTATGTTTTGGTTTGTAAAAAACCAAAACTTAATAGCTTTCAAAGGTACCTTGTTCATTCCATCTTATTCATCTATAAGTAACTTTTTCATTCGCATTTTAGTCCAACTTTAAGTTATTTATATTTTCAATATGTTTATACTTACAAATAATAAATTATAAAAATCCGAATATAACTTAATTAGTTTATAGAAAATATTATTTTTACTAATTTAATTAAATAAAAATAAATTTTATAAAATTTTTATGTGGATCGTTGGAAAAGTGTGGACAGATCAGCAAATTCGCAGATAAAACATTATATAGGACATGCCAAAAAAATTAAACCGCAATTTTTATACAGAACAGACCTATTCGATCCGCTTTTTGCAGACCAAATACGAGGCAGACATGCTCGCATTTCCATCATTTAATTTTAGAATAAATTATTTGTTTATTTTATTTAAAAAGTATTTTATGATTTTATATTTGTTTTTCTTTGTCAACTCTATTAGATATTATGAATATTATGTTGTATTAATATGAAACGAATCACTGATATAAAAAAAAAAAGAGTAATCTAATACATTAATAATATTTACAAAGTTGACTAAATTAAATATTTTTATCAGTAATGTAAGCGTATTGTATTGAAAGTTTCTTATACTACAAATAGAAAGTAATATTTAGAAATAAATTCATATGGAAAAGAAAAATAGAGTTAGTTCGTATTAAAAGAATAGATAATGGAATGAGGGCCATCTATATTCCCACTTGTTACTACCAATAAAAGGTAACAATAAAAGTTATTATCCTCATCCCACCCATAATTAGGCACAAATTTAATTATTTAGATTATTCATTAATTTATTCTGAGCTGAATTTTATATTTGGATGGTTCCATTTTTTCCTAGTCTAAATTATTAGATGCTTAAATTCGAAATCATTTTTGTCCAATATAATAGTTTGTTTGGCATAAATATTCTAATATCATCCAACCCAATCTTTAATTATCCATGTCAGGTTTAATTTATGATTTAATATATGTATTGTCTAAAACAATAAAAAAATTATAAATTGTTTATTTCTTAATGAAAATACGTAGAAAAAATATTTTAGTTTGTAATTGATGTTGAAGAGGAATATTGAATTTTAGAGTTACGGAACTCACGATACCTACCGAAAAGGAAGAGAAATTTCAACCACGAACAAAACAAGAGTTAAAATTTATACCTATCCACACAGAAAATTCGTAAGAATCCATTTATACTGTTTTATGATAGGATCCTATACAAAGTCCAGTAATAATTTATATTCTTCATTCAACTTTTAGTGAATTTTCTTTTGCATTTTTTTTTCAAAATCTCAATCACAGATCTTAACTTTTCACTCTTTTTTCATGTTATGTTGGATATTTAGTAAATTTCAAACCTCTATGATTTGAATTCTGTCTGATTTTAATAACTGGGAAATTTTTCTCTGAAAATCATTACTAATGAAATGACTCTGAAAACTTGAAAAAATAAAAATAGTTAAAAAGTAAATTTTAAATCTAAATTTTATAAAATATTTGTAAAATAAGGCTCGCATATATGTATATATTTTCAATTTTTTATGTGTTCTTGTAAGGTGAGGTTTGCATCTCACATCTTATGCATGGGATAAGAAATCAGTGGGTGGTCCGTTAGTGGCCCGATATCGGGTAAAAGAGAATGTTCAAGAAAGTTTGTTATAATAGATTCTAACTTGACTCTGATACCATGTTAGATGTGTGCTTAAAGCCTAACTCAACACCACAAAACCGGCTTGTAAGATGAGGTTGCACTTCACTTATATATTATGAATTGACCTTATCTCTAATCGATGTGAGACTTCCAACAATTTGTGAACAGAAAGAGTAATCAAATCGGAGCTCAATCATGTTCTCTAATTAAGAAACCAATAACCAAACAAGGTAGATATTTTGACTTGAATGGAACAGTATCCAGCAAAATGAAGTAGATTCTGTTTGTTTTGGTGACTCAAATAAAATTGTGAAGAGAAAAGAGACAAGGTTATGTACGCGGCGACATGGAGCTATGTTTGATTGCTTCTTAGAAAATGATTGTAAATTATAAGGAAAAATTGTTAAGGAAGATTTATAAGGTATCCACAACCACAATTGATGGATCAGATAAGTTGCAAATTCAAAAGGAGAACAAATGGTGGACCAGAACCACTAAACCTTTCTCTTCAACCCATGTTCAAAGGTTCTCTTCTTGAGAATTTTTTGACAAGTTTTTTAAAAACAAGATTGTAACAAAAGTTTCAGGTTTAAAAACAATACTTTTGTGATAATTGATTATAAGATTAAATAAGTTTTTGTCTTTCAAGTTTAGTTAAAATTTGAAATTAGTTTTCTTTCGAAAACGTTTGACCAATTTAGTCATTTATTTTTAAAAATATGTGAATTTAATCATTTTAATCAAATTATGTTAAGTTTATCTGACGTTTGAAGAATATTTCATGATAATATTTAAATTGTTTACACCATTTGACACATTTTTATTTCAATGTTAAATCAAATATTATCATAAAACATGTATGAAACATCAAATAAACCTAACATAATTTGGTTATAAGGATTAGATTCACATATTTATAAAGTTTGAGAACCGAATTAGACCAAAGTTTTTTTTAAAAAAAAAACTAAGGGTTAAATATGTTTTTGGTCATTCAACTTTCAGTAAATATTGAAATTAGTTCATTTCGAAACTATAGACAATTTACTCATTCATCTTTCGAAATACGTGAATTTAATCATTTTAATTAAATTTTGTTAGGTTTGTTTGATGTTTCGTACATATTTCAGGATTGGATTTGAGTTGTTTATACTGTTTGACACATTTTTGCTTTAAATGTTAAGTCAAATATTATTATGAAACGCGCTTTAAATGTCAAATAAACTTAACAAAATTTGATTAAAATGACTAAATCCATTTATTTCAAAAGATAAAAAACTAAATTGGTCCAAAATTTCAAAATAGACTAATTTCAAAATTCACTTAAAATTAAGATACTAAAAACATATTTAACCCAAAAACTAATTCCAAATTTCACTAAAAATCGAGAAAAAAATATATTTAACCCTCGACTATATATCAACGAATTTAAAGTTTAATTTGACATATCGAAAGAAAAAGCTATTCAAGATTTTGTATTGTATATATAATATACAAATTAAACACAGACTTATACAAATTAATGCTGAGTAACCAATTAAAAATATCATATAGGAAATTGGTTAGGGTGTTTGAGAGGTTCTCTAGTGGATGAACATGAAGGAACGCAAAAACTTTGAGAAAATTGGAAAGTGGAGAAGTTTATTCTTGGAATATGCCTTTTGGTTCTAATACATATATACTTCTGCACTTCTCCTTTATCAGTTTCCCAGTAACAATGATTAATTAGGTTAACCACTGTCTCAATAATTTTATTATATTATTCAATAAACCAGACATTGATCTTGTTTGAATACTCTTTTGCTGAATATTTATAAAAAAAGTTGAATTCATTATGAGGAAGAAAGTGGTATATGGAGCATTAATTATTGAGTGTGCTGCATTACAGTCTTTTTGTGTATAAAGATACCTTATATATGGTGCAATTTAATTATCTGGATGGAAAAATTGTTTAATTATTGTGCCTCACTATCAATTATTTTTTACTGTACAACTATTTAGCGTTGACCCTAAATAAGTGTTTTAACATGTGGTTTTTCTTTTGTCCAAGTTTTTCTTATATATTATGTCAATACAATTTTCTTTAACTATATTTTATATATATATATATATATATATATATATATATTTTAAATTAATCTTATATCTAGAAGACAGGAGATTTCAAACAATTTTCTAATGCATCTTCGTAATTTTGAAATATAATTGCATTTTTTTTAATAATATTTTTGGAACAAAAGAAAATACATGTTTTGAAATACCTTTCTAAAATATAAATGATATTTTCTTAAATCAATTTTTTAGAAAAGGTTTTCTAAAACACAAAAAATGTGTTTTAAAACAAGATTTCTCTCTTGTTTCTTTGTTGTGAAGAACGAAGTCAGGGGTAATGTAATTGACAATAGGGAAGGGTATTTCAGTCTTTTAACATTATTGGAGTTGTGTAGTTATTAATAGTGCGGTGCAGAAATAAAAAGGTATCACGTAAAATAAAATAAAATAATTTATTTTGGTTTGGGCTTGGCGCATTTCGAACTCTAGAAATATTATCCAGCCCAATCGAAGCACATTCTCTTTCTTTATCTATTTGTTCTGTGAAAACTGATTTGCAGAGACGCTAGCAGATAAACCTAACACACGAACCTCGAAAATTCCCTCAACACTGGAGTCGCTAAGTAGGACTCGCTGGAAATTGATTCTGGGACTCAGGTTAGTTTTCTATGATACCAGTCTTATTCTAACAAGGTGCTGCATAATCTCATTGAAAACAACTTTCACAGTGTGATTCAGATTCTTGGATTGTTTCTTGGCTTAAACCTAACGAAAACCAAAGCAAATACTGATGTGATTATAATGCTGTGTTTGTTTTTTTCATTTTTTAATTAGTTATGTATTATCCGATTCAGTGGCCATTTTCAGCTGTTAATTTTTAATTTAATCTTAATTTGATTTTTCGTGGTTTTCCTTCTTCGATCAGTTGATCAACCATGATACAAAATGGTTGCATTTTATCCCAAGGGTGTGCCCCTGTGAATTCTAGCTCACGCAACCATGTCTTACCTAGTAGCTCTGTCGTTCGATGCGCTTCTCGAATGTCTGCTAAGGTTGCCGCCTCAATCACCCGAAGCTTTTCGCGACATAATTTAGAGTGTAAATCCTCGTTTCCAAGAGGTTCGTGCATGCTGTTCTTATCTGTTCTCTCGTTCACTTTTCCATTGGTCATGTTTTGAATTTTTGAGCTTATTATGACTTCTGAGAATATAATTTGACCCTCCATATATGTAAATGACAAAACATTTAAAAGTATGAGCTTAAAATCTGTGCACGGACAGTATAAAAGGCTGTTACATTGTCAACCAATCAGAATTCATCATAGGGATGTTTTTCAAGGTATTTATTGTAATAATTTAGCAAAATTAGTACTCATAAAGTTGTGATTGGATAACGGCGTAAAATCTCCTGACGCAGTTAGTGTGTGCGCTATTTACTCTAGAAGTATATTGTGTTCTGTAGGAAAAGGGCTTCAATGGTGTATTATGATTAAATGTGGTTCTTTTAGATAACAGCTGATTGAAGGTGTGAATATAATGTTTAGAAATTTCTTACTCGGAACTCATATTTGAGATTATTTAGGTAGTTAGAGTGAAAGGTAAGAAACTTTTCTTGCATAGCAGTCTGTGTAATGTCAATCCGAACTCCATAACTTTATAATATATTTGGTAGAAAAAAGGGTCTCAATGGCCTTTAGTGGATCATTATCATTATTAAATGTTGTACTTTTAAGTAACACTTGATTAGGGGTACGCACTTAATGTTTAGAAATTTGTTAGTCAGGTTTCACTTTAGTCTACCTTCTCTTTGCAATAGGCTTCCTTGATGATTTTATTTTCTAACTGAATTGTTCATACAATCTCTGTGGTAGGAATGGCACTTTCAAACGTGTTTGCCGCATCAAGCTTACGTTTAAGTGAGGGTCAAAATCTTCTCTTTCGCTCTTTCCCTGTGTTACCCAAGTTGACCAAGTCGAATATGGTCCCTAGAGCATCAAAGGATGTCCCAACTAGCTTCCGTTACCCTCCAATGACCAAAAAACCGCCATGGTGGTGGAGATCATTAGCATGCCTACCTTACCTTATGCCTCTCCATGAGACATGGATGTATGCTGAGACGGCATATAATCTTCACCCATTTTTGGAATTGTTTGAATTCTACACGTACCCTTTTCTTATGGCAATTGGGAGCCTGCCTAGCTGGTTTCTCATGGCATACTTTTTTGTTGCGTATCTTGGAATTGTGAGGAGAAAAGAATGGCCTCATTTCTTCAGATTTCATGTCGTGATGGGAATGTTATTGGAGATTGCCCTGCAGGTTATAGGAACTGTGAGCCGCTGGATGCCACTATCACTCTACTGGGGCAAAATGGGAATGCATTTCTGGACTGCTGTATCATTTGGTTATCTCTTTACTGTTTTGGAGTGCATAAGGTGTGCTCTTGTTGGTATGTATGCTGACATTCCTTTCATCTGTGATGCAGCATATATCCAAATTCCATATGATTAACAAGGAATATATGTAAAGAAGTTTACCCTTCTATATCACTTTTTTGTTGTATCAGAGTTTTTCTTGAACAACATTGTAGAACAAGTAGTTCTTTTAGTGATTATTTGTGTGGGAAAAAAAATATGTATGAGATATGATTTCCTACTTATTTGTATTGACTTTATGTGTAGTCTCAGGGGTTTAATCCCTCTCCTTTCCTCTTTCCTTTGACATTCTCTTCAGTCAATTTCTATTACAAATGCACATTATCTTCTAGATAGTTAGTCCTTGTGTAAGATACCAATTTTAAGCGTACTCATGAACTTGATTAGTCTACAAAATTACTTTGAAATGGGAGATTGATATGATTGTATCAATTAAGGGTATTAAATCTCTATATACTCTTGGTGTGATTCAAGATTCCCAAGTTTTGTTACTAAGCATCAATTTTACCTGTTTGAGCTTTTTCTCTTTGAGGATTATGGATGGGAGTGGTCAATTTGGACAGAATTTTCTTTGGAATATAACATCGTAGTTTATGCCTCATGAAAGCCTCATTCTTGCGACATATTACATTTTACTTTGATTTTTTTTGCACAAATTTCTATATATGTATGCAAAACAAAAATAATTAATGATTAGTTGCTTTCAAGTCAGCCTATCTCTGCCTCTTCCTTTGTGGATTCCCAAGCAGTAGTGAAAAGGAAGACTTTGTTAAGGCTAGAATTAGTGAATTTGAGTGTATAAAGCAAGTTTGATATTAAGTGTAATTTTGTTCATCTAGTGCAATTTCTTTTTTATTACTTGTGGTCAATTTGAATAGAGGCAAAATTAATTTCATGTAATTACAGCTTACCATGTTTTTTCTATTCAAATCACGGGTGTAAAATTAATAATGATACGAACATGGTAAATGCCATTCAATACGGGGATAAATTTTTAACAACTATTCTGAAATTTCAACGCCTTAATAAATATATGCAATTTTTTTTAAGAGTCAAATGTATAAAATATATTTTTAGGAAAGCTTTTTACCAATTTTATTATTTTTAGCTAAAAATCAATTTGGGAGATTTTTCAACAGACATTAGTAAAAAAGTGGCTAAAAAAAATCTAACCAACCTTAGTGATACAATTGAAAAAAAATTCAATCTTGTCAATGACAAAAACATCAATGTTGACACAAGTATCAATTGAAAAGTATTATCAACTAATAATTTTAAATTATAAATGATGTTGTATTGGAAGTAATTAAAATCCTTTATAAAAAATGAATAAATTTGAATTATTTTATTTCAATAAAATATCTAAAATTAAAAAAATAAAATTCAAATTTAACGTGTTTGATTTTTTTTTAAATGTACAAAAATTGACTCTCCAAATACTTACCAGGGGAGTTCACATTTGGCAGTGTGGAATAATTCTTCCATTGACACATTGCAATAAAGAATGGAAACAAAATTTACATGATGCTATATTTTATGATCAATCTAATTTAGAACAAAAATATGAAAATAAAAATACTACAATATCATTATTTATAAATTAACATGTTTTATTGTCTCTTATACTAAACAAATTAGAATATCATTTTTTTTACCAAAAACCTACAATATCACCACTACACTTTTTTACCAAAAACCTACAATATCAACACTGCACTTCAACGAAATAGATAAATTGCAAGGACTAAAATATCACAAGCACTAATTTGCAAGAAATTCCCATAATTTTATTGCAGAAGTAAACAAAACGAGTCATGGGTACATTTGATCCACGCCGTCAATTTTACCATCTTCGTCCCGTTGTATCTTAGCAGATAGATACTTACACCCTACCAGCACACCGAACGACGACGTATTTGCCATTTGACACTACAGAGTCCAGTGGCATTCTCGTAAATCCTCGCGTTAACTGCAAAATGGCGTTCCCTTCTCCTTTGTTTTCCATCTATCATCATATTTGCACTCTTTAGCTCTGCACTGCCAAGCAAACCTTGCGCTCTTTCTCTGTCTCTCTCTCTATATCTTCGATCTAGTGGTCTCTTCGAATCTGGCTTGATCTCCGACGAGTACTCGCGATAAAAGCTTCTTAGTTCCTGCAATCAATCTTCGAAAATGGTGAGTTTCCTCTCTTATCCCTAACCCTTCGTTCTCAGCAATCCTAGATCTGGAGCGGACTCGCTTGGATTTAATGTTTTCTTATTCCTATTTGAATTTCAATTGATTGTATATCCGAGACTTCAAAGGCTAGCCTCCTAATTTAGTTCTCAGGATTTCAGTTACTCCGGGATCTATTGTGGAATTGTGCATTGACTCTTTTTTATTTGTTTCTTTGTTTTTTGCCTGCTTTTGCAGCCTCTCCGACTCGAAATTAAGGTACTCTTCTCTTTGTATTTCGTATTGAGGTTTATTTTTCGAGGAATGTCTGATAAGTTTGGTGTTGAGAGGTTTTCTGTGATTTAGACTTCCATGCAACCGAGTGTAGCGGAGTGTATTACTTCCTGACTGCTTAAACTTGTGTATTCTCGTGATATTTGAACAGCGAAAACTTGCACAAAGATCAGAGAGAGTGAAGTCTGTGGATCTACATCCTACAGAACCATGGTAATGCCTTGTCTTTGGTTGTGTTGTTGCAATTTTACTCTGGAATTAGTTTAGGATATGTAGCTAGATTGGTAACCATCACGAATGACTGGATGCTACTCCATCATTTGGTTTTTCTCAAGCATGATCTCTACAGAGTTAGGGATAGTTTGTGAGCATTTGTTATTAGTGGCTATGTCTGTTTTGTGGGACTACTGTTACTTATGTGTTTTACTGTGGAAATTCGAAAGATAGGTAAATAGTGGATGCTTGGATGTTTCACTGAATTGTGTGATGTTGCTATAATTAATACAGGATTCTGGCAAGTTTATACTCTGGAACTGTCTGTATCTGGAACTACCAATCTCAGGTTTGTAGATCTTTCTATTTGGTTTTTATTTTGTATTGAGAAATATAATGTTAATTCGTGCATGTTGGCACCTGAGTCAGACACACCATCTTTTGCATGGTGCTTATGTACAGTGATATGCTGATCCACAAGTAAATGATCTATTTATTATGTCTTCTTCAAAATTCAAAGCAGTTGCATAATTTATTCCTTTTGTTAAAAAACTACTTTATGATTATATATTGTTTGACAGCAATGTTCAGAAAATGTTGGTGTTCTACTAAAATATTAGGATTATATATCTTAAGCTACCATGCTCGGGAACAGTTTTGAGCTTCTATAATTTTCATTACTTTTTGGCGAAGCTTCTTAAATAAAGTTTTTGATTGTTTGTTTCAAATAATTGTATAGTTAATTCATGCCTATTATTGTGCGACAAGAGCTTATAGAAAAGTGTTTAATTAAGGTGTTTTACCCAAACAGACCATAGAAAAATTAAACTTTAGCAGTTTAGCTTTCAAATCCCAACCAGATTGAGTTGCTTCCACTTTAGCCTATTGTTTCCTTATCTGCACCAGGTCATAGACATCCTTTGTAATAATAAAAATGTTGATGAAATGCTAATAGGTACTCCTACTTTACAGAAATTGATAGTCTAAATATCCCATATAAGGGATGGCTATTTTTGGTGCATTTCCTCCCTTTTGGACATTATTGATGTCCTTTCACTGTTGATAGTTGAGCTATCTGATGATGTGAGCGCTTTTGTAGATTTATTATCCGCATTAACTATGGCTTTTTTCTCCTCCTCTTTACCCAAAAAAAAAATATCATCAATGATTTTGAAGAATTATAGTCTTTTTTTTTTTGAAATATGAGGGAAAACCAAGAAGAAAAATGCTCCTGTACTTAGTTTTGTATATTCTGTGTCGTGTATTTGGTTTGTGTTCTGCTAATATTGAATGAACATATCCTTCTTGCGTATTCTATGATGACTTCATGGCCTCTCTTCACTGTATTTATAAATTTTTAGGTTGGTATTAATAAAAGACAACCTCTACCACCTGTTCATATATTTGTAATTTTCGCTACACTTTATTCAAATAGATATTCCTCATTAATTTCTTTGGAGATTTGTCTGTGCAATTAGTTTAATTTTTTATCTTTTTATTTCAGACCATGGCAAAGTCTTTTGAGGTTACTGAGTTACCAGGTGTGTGAATTTTTTAGTCTGTTTTGTTGTTTGTATATCTTCCTCTTGATTCATTTTATTTCGTTCTCTTTTTATATGCGGGTCTCTCATATACAACTTGATTTTTGCAGTTAGGTCAGCTAAGTTTATTGCTCGCAGACAGTGGGTTGTGGCAGGGGCAGATGATATGTTTATTCGTGTATATAATTACAACACAATGGACAAAGTTAAAGTATTTGAGGCACATACAGATTACATTAGGTGTGTTGCGGTTCATCCTACCCTTCCTTATGTGTTGTCATCATCTGATGATATGCTCATAAAGCTTTGGGATTGGGAAAAGGGTTGGATCTGTACCCAGATATTTGAGGGACATTCTCATTATGTCATGCAAGTGACATTTAATCCTAAAGACACAAACACCTTTGCTAGTGCATCTCTTGATCGCACCATAAAGGTATACATGTGTTCTTCTTGCTAGTTGTTTCGTCCATTTTCTTTGTTTATTTCCATACACCTATTGTAAATATTAAAAAGTAATGCATTAATACTGCTATCTTCACTTGCAGATTTGGAATCTTGGCTCCCCTGACCCCAATTTTACACTGGATGCCCATCAAAAAGGAGTGAATTGTGTTGATTACTTTACTGGTGGTGACAAACCTTATCTAATTACTGGTTCTGATGATCACACTGCCAAGGTTTGTTTTCTATTTTGTGTTTCTTCTTTGTCATCTCCCGTTTAATTTGTTTTCCAATAAGTATATATGGATAGGAATTATCATGGCAATAAAACCTTTAAAACAGGTATGGGATTATCAAACCAAAAGTTGTGTCCAGACTCTAGAAGGTCACACACACAATGTATCTGCTGTATGCTTTCATCCTGAACTACCTATAATCATTACTGGATCTGAGGATGGCACAGTGCGCATTTGGCATTCAACAACTTATAGGTAATTTTATGTTTTTAACAGATTACTGAGTTGGGAGTTTTATTTTTTGCTATTTAATTTTGTGCATTGTTCTTGCCATTTTTGTCAACGTCACTCTATCATAGGAACTTGAATAATTTGATTTTGGTTTATTTTTTTTATCACAGAATGAAATCATGACTTCTTTTTAAAAAATTATGATATTGTTTTCCACCTGTTGCTTCACCCATTTTTTAATTACTTGAATGCCTAAATTTGATGTTCATTTGAGAATTTAGATATTTGGTCGGGAAGAGTGTATTGTGGTGCTTGATTCTTATATATATATATATATATATATTGTGACCTTGCTCCATGTTACACTGTTTGAAGATTTTATACCAAGATTAGTTTGAAGTATATATGAGTTTATGGATAGGTTCCAGTTATTTTTAAAGTTTAATGGTGGTATAATCTGCAGGCTGGAGAACACATTGAACTATGGCCTTGAAAGAGTTTGGGCTGTTGGATACCTGAAGGGTTCACGTCGGTGAGTTTTTTGGATTAAATTGTGAAAGTAATTACTAAGTCTCATATCTACATGACCATGAATCATTGAGTGGAGGTGTAGGATAATAGTGTCTATTTCAACCTCAATAATGAAATACTCACTCCTGATTAGATTACTGATTAGCAAACTTCTTTCTCTCCTTGTGTCATGGATCTCGTTTGCTTTAACTAAATGCAGAACTTTTTTTTACTTTTTTCTTCTCGTGATCATTTGTCATGACATTATCTAAATTACAAAAATCTTTCTTTGAAGGGTTGTGATAGGCTATGATGAAGGTACTATTATGGTCAAACTTGGTCGAGAAGAACCAGTAGCCAGCATGGATAACAGTGGAAAAATAATTTGGGCTAAGCACAATGAAATTCAAACTGTCAATATAAGGAGTGTAGGAGCAGATGTGGAGGTTTGGGCTCTTTTTAACCTTTTTTGTCCATATAATACGTGAGAGAAAAGTTGAAACTTGCTTTAGTGACACTAGTACCATGTATTTTAGATTGCTGATGGAGAAAGGTTACCGTTGGCTGTTAAGGAGTTGGGCACCTGTGATCTCTATCCACAAGTGAGTGAGCATTCCTTTTCTTTGATATTAAGTCTCATTGTTTTTCATTCTTGTCTACTTTTATCGATTATGCTCACATTAGGCAACTCTTAAAGGATACAAGCAGCAAGTGTGTTACATTATTTAGCAATTCAGACGTTTTGGTATATCAATTCTGGTTCTGACTTTTTATTATGGTGATTCATGCCTTTTTTCTTACATTTTTTTTAATTCTGATTGATTTTTTTTTCCTCGGTATTGTATTTGTAAGCATAAAGCTTGCCATTGTTTTATCGGATTGAATTGGTCATCATCTCCGTGGTTCTTTTGCCCATCATCTGTTTATGTAATCTGTGTATCAATGAGTATTTATTTAAATAAATATAGGTTTTATTGTGTATCAACTAGTTGGTATCACAGACTATTCTTTTCCTGTATTCAATCCCTTCTCAAAGAAGTGAGCTTCAAAGTAATAGTCTGCCCCATAAGGTTTACTTATCACCACTAATTTAATTTTTCATGCATGTTCATTGGTGTCTGACCATTGGTTTACTTTTATATTCAGAGTCTAAGGCACAATCCAAATGGGAGGTTTGTTGTTGTTTGTGGAGATGGGGAATACATTATATACACTGCTTTGGCATGGAGAAATAGATCATTTGGTTCTGCCTTGGAGTTTGCTTGGTCTTCAGATGGGGAGTACGCTGTAAGAGAAAGTACGTCGAAGGTCAAAATTTTCAGCAAAAATTTCCAGGTTGTGCTTCACTTTTCTCTACTCTTTCTTTTTATTCTTTATCCGAATAGCACAAAAGTGATGACCACCAAATTCTAAATAATTTGTTAAAAGGATGGGCAAACTGGTTTCTGCCTATGATTTACTGTTACAAAAGGGACCATGTAATAAAACTATGGTATCAGCTAATTTTCCTTGACCATTGCATCTGACTAACATATGGGAAAAGTGCTTCCATTGCTGCTAGTAATAAGAGATTATTGATTTTTATTTTAGTTGCCTAATTTGGTTCACACAAAAATTCTCCCATCATTTAGGATGTCTTCCAAATGAAATTTGTTGTCTAATAAAGTTTTAATTGGGGACAAAATTTGTATATTTCAGGAAAAGAAGAGTATCCGACCAACTTTTTCAGCTGAACGAATATTTGGAGGCACTGTATTGGCAATGTGCTCAAATGATTTCATCTGCTTTTATGATTGGGCTGAATGCAGGTTGATTCGTCGTATTGATGTTAATGTTAAAGTAAGTGCTTCCATGAGGTGGCATCAGCTTTCTGCTTTTATTTCTTTCTTTCTATGTCTTGTTAATTTTGTTAAATTTTGTTGTGTCAGAACCTCTACTGGGCTGACAGTGGTGATCTAGTGACAATTGCTAGTGATACGTCATTCTACATCTTGAAGTACAATGTGAGGATTCTACAAACTTGATCCATTTTTTACAATTGTTGAGTTTCTATGTGAAGTTGTTGTTTTTTCCTATGTTTTGGTTAAATGAATATCTAATGGCACTTTACTGGTGAAGTGTGGTAAACATTTTAACTTCCTTTGCCGCAGCGTGATGTTGTTGCATCATATTTAGATAGTGGAAGCCCTGCGGATGAGCAAGGTGTTGAAGATGCCTTTGAGCTCCTACATGAAATGAGTGAACGCATCAGGACCGGGATCTGGGTTGGGGATTGCTTTATCTACAACAATTCTTCTTGGAGGCTTAACTATTGTGTTGGTGGTGAGGTATTATTTCTTTTCCCTTTTAGATTACAAAAATGCATATTTATTTTTTGAACTTGCTGTAATATTTTTCTTTGTCTTGATGAATCTCTTATTGTATGTATATTTATTGAACAAGGATCCTACAATTCCTGATGATGCATTTCATTATGAATTTAGGTAACTACAATGTTTCATTTGGACCGTCCTATGTACTTGTTGGGATATCTTGCCAGCCAGAGTAGGGTCTATTTGATAGACAAGGAGTTCAAGTAAGTGAATCAATGGTTTGCATCATTCAAAACCACTCAATGCGAAATCCTGATTTTTTCTTCTTTTGTCTATTTTACTCAGTGTTATGGGATACACACTACTTTTAAGCTTGATTGAGTACAAGACACTTGTCATGCGTGGTGACTTGGAAAGAGCCAATGAAATTCTACCATCAATTCCTAAAGAACATCATAACAGGTAGTAGTTATTTCTTGTTACTTTGTTACAAAATGACTTTTGCTTTCATTATTTAGAAATTATGTTTGATATGTTTTTGTGAAAAGCTTTTCTTTTTGTATGGCATTGTGTTATAAAATTATGGAAAATTACTTACCAAAAACAATTAACACAATGCCAATAATTTTCATGCACTACATGCCCTTTTTTGTTTTTTGCAATTAAGGTTCTGGTATGATTCCATGAGTAAAAATACCATCCAGCTTAAAATTGGAGTGAATAATCTGACACTCTCATGTTCAAGTTTTTTGTGCGCTTGTTAATGATGATACTTTACTTGGCTTCTTTGATGTCATTTTGGACTCACTGTAGTCTTCTTGCTTGTTCATTATTTATCACTGCTTGCTTTCTTTAAGAAATTAATATATAATTATATGAATATATACTGCATTTTTTTCTGCTGTCCTTGACTTAGAATAGACTACAGTTTTTTGATGTTCAGATGTGACATACACGCTAATTGCAATTGTTTATTTGTTTCCTTCACTAGTGTGGCTCGTTTCCTAGAATCACGAGGAATGATAGAGGATGCTCTTGAGGTAGCTACTGATCCTGACTACAGGTTTGATCTAGCCATTCAGCTTGGAAGATTAGAGGTTGCCAAGGTAAGTGCACAAGTTCATATTTTCCTGCGAGTATAAAACTTGGGTTTCGAGTTTTTTTGCATTTCTCATGTGCATGAGTCTAACTTATGGGGTTATATTTTCATTATTCTTTTGCAGGGTATAGCCACCGAAGTGCAGAGTGAGTCTAAATGGAAGCAATTGGGAGAATTAGCTATGTCTACTGGAAAGGTGTTTTTCTTTATCAAATGAGTTTCTAGGGTTTCTTTAACGTTTGGCTGAATTACATTCCTAAATATAGTGCTCAATAAAACCATGCTTAAGAGGATTCAGAAATTTTGATTAGTGCCAAACTATGAAGCCCAAATTCTCCAGAATTAACAGCGTCGTTATAGTATGTTATTTTACATTACACCAATACTTGTAGAGTCTTACTATGTGCTTAGATGGATATGCGGGGACCATTTTCTTAGAAAAAACATATTGATTATGTGTTTGGGATGCTGTTCCAATCCAGCTGTTCCTTAATATTTTTTAGCGCAAATGGTTGTTTTTCAATTTGACCCCAGATTTTCTGCCACTGGTTCACACACGGCACTTTCTCAACAAAAGGGGATAGGGCTAGGTTTACTAGTGTTTCTCATTTTTCGGGTCCTATATTATGCATCAATATCTTGCTTGTCACTTTGGCTTGTGGGTATCATGTTGCTTGACTTGCTTCAGTTCTTTTTCTAACAATGTTCCGAGTATTGCACATCCTCTTGAGTTTGGATTAAAGTCTCATCTTCACTAACCATTTGAAACAAGTCACACATGGCTCTGGTTTTGCTTATCCTCCTCACCCCAATCTAAGCGTTATCTTCCTCTTGCATTTTACGGTGACTGTGGTAAGAGGAATCAACCAAGCTTTTATAGTCCACTTGTGGGAAATTCAGCAATCACTTAGTCAAAATAATGAAACTATTCATATGTTGTTTAACAGAAATCAGACATGCCTATGTTTTATGAGTTTTTCATCATCTAATTGTTTTTAGAAATGATCTTTCTGTGATGGAAAACATTACAATGGGATAAAAGAAGGAATTTATCAAATTTGAAGAGATCCTAGGATCCCAATTAATAATGTCACTCTTCCATTGCTTCATTAAAACTTCCACAAAATAGAGCATCATTATTTATTACTCAATCCAAAAGCAATCCATTATGAACACTCCATTTCATCTCCTTCAAAAGTTCCAATTGTCCCAGAACTCAGTGCTGATTCTGATGCATGATTAGGAAGTTGAATATTTATTCTATTCTTGTTGTAATTGATAATAATTCTGGACACTTGATATTGATTGGTATTTGGTATCTTTCTTGTTCTTATGCAGCTCACTGTATTATTTGTTCTTGCAGTTAGAAATGGCTGAAGAGTGTTTAAAATACGCAATGGATTTGAGTGGATTATTGCTGCTATATTCTTCTTTAGGGGATGCTGAAGGAATATCAAAACTCGCAACTCTTGCTAAAGAGCAAGGGAAAAATAATGTTGCATTCCTTTGTTTATTCACGTTGGGTAAACTTGAGGACTGTCTTCAATTGTTGGTGGAAAGGTAATATTTTACGGTTGTAATCTCTTGTTTATGATATTACTGTACCGAGAGAGAAAGGGTTAAGGTAGACTGCCGTTTGATGTAGCTGTGTTATACTTTTGACAGCAATCGTATTCCAGAGGCTGCTTTAATGGCTCGATCCTATCTCCCAAGCAAGGTCCCAGAGATAGTGGCAATTTGGAGAAAAGATCTCAGTAAGGTAATTTGTTATATATATCAGATTTAGTTATAACTGAACAGTCTGAAATTTATGCTGTTCTCTTGATATTAGGTAGGAATTTCTGTTCACAGTCCATTTCCCTGTCCTGGGATTCTTATCATATTGACAGGGTACATGTGGATTAAAAATACAAATTCTTATATCTATTCGATAATGTGCACAGGTTAATTCAAAAGCGGCAGAATCATTGGCTGATCCTGAGGAGTATCCTAATTTGTTTGATGATTGGCAAGTTGCACTTGCTGTTGAATCTAAAGCTGCAGAAACAAGGTCAGCGGGGAAATGCATACTTTTTTTACAAGTATCTTGTAACTTTGGTCATTTATGTATTACTCTGTATGGTGTGCTAAACTTCTGCCAGATGTTTTGTACTAATTAATTGTTTTCTTTGTAGAGGCGTTTACCCTCCTGCATCAGAGTATGTGAACCAGGCTGATAAATCACATATCACCCTTGTTGAAGCTTTCAGAAACATGCAGGTAGAAGAAGAGGATCAACCTCTTGAGAATGGGGACTCTATCCACGAGGTAAAATAAATAGTATAGCTAACACCGTACATAAGTTCTCAACATTTTCTCCTAAAATGATATAGTATCCTTGTGCTGCTACAGAAAGTATAGCCTAATAACCCCAATTGGATTGTCAGTGGTGTTAGTGTGTTTATGCTGTTTTTATGTTCTTATGTCCCAGTTGACTGAACATAATGGGGAAGAGCACTATCCAGATGAGCGTGAGGAACAAAATGGAGAGGAAGGAAGCCAAGAGGAGGCAGTTGTAGTGGATGCCGATTCTACGGATGGTGCAATCCTCATCAACGGTAATGAGGCAGACGAAGAGTAAGGTAAAAATAATGGAGCCCGAAAGTCTAAAAGCATTGGGTTGGAGCCGCGCCAAAATTGAAGCTTTATCTCGGGTGATTGCTTCTCAAGTGCCTATTCTAACTCCCATTTTGACAACTAGCTGCTTTTACCATCATTACTATCACCTGAGTACCTGCAATTCTCTTTTTGTTCTTTTCAATGTACCATACACTTTATTACAACTAGGCTGTATATTTTGGGAAATAGAGAGGAAGTTATAAAAGTATGTCCATTTTCAGTAGACGGTGACCAAATCTCAGAACACATCACCAATTTTTCCATAATTTTGTACGGCAATTTGGCTTGGGATTTTGTAACATTTTGTTGCTTGAGCAATCGTGGTATAATCCATGCTAAACGTTTCCTGTAAACTTTTTGTTGTGCAAGGGATGATGAGGTCAAGATAACAACGACTACTAGGTATATTTTATTTTTCATCTTAAACTTTTCAAAGAAACAACAGCACTGTCTCATCTCATGCAAGAGGTCCACTTTAAAAAATCAGTACAAACTTATACTTCGCAAGTTTGTCTACTATTGCGTTAAATACAATTATGAATATCTCTTTCAGATGTCTATTTTCTATTTTAATTTTTGTATTAGATTTATTTGCCTTCACCTTTTACTCTCTGGACAATTTTTTCGCTTGACTAAAGTATATTATAATGGTTGTAGTTGATGTTTAAATTGGATAACATTAAAGGTTCATATTTTTAATTAAATAATTTGTAAAATCTAGCATTTATATAAAAATACATAGATTTCATAGATGAGATGAAGGTTCATAATTATATAGCCTTTCTCATACACTTAAAGAGGGTAATTAAGAAAAAACTATTAATTAAAAAAAACTATTAATTATATAGCATTTGTACTCACATTTTGACACCTAAAATGTTTTCGAGATATTCCAATGTTAAACTATTAAATTATATAGCATTTGTACTCACATTCTAAGTCCTCTCCTCTTGGCTTAACAATGCAGATATAATGGTTTCTCTTCTTTTACTTTCATATTTTTATACTTATGACAGTAACTGAGGATAGAGTAAACTTTTGACAAGTAAAATTAAAATAGATCATAGCCATATAAATCTCTTATTTTAAAGTTAATGATTAAGAAGGCTTTATTTACAAACATCCTTAGATGTATTTGGCTGAGTATCAACTTAAAATGCATTTGTCCAAGTGTCAACTTAAAATGAATTTGTCAATTGCATGTCACTATCTATTTGAATTAACATATACCAGATAAATCTCCTTTTATTTAATCTTTGCTTAGATTTTTTAACTATGTGTTTTTCATTATTGATTGTCCAATGATATATTCACAAGTTTCGCTTTTCATGCATAATATCTAATTGTTTTTTATACACAAAAAGAAGAAATATCACATGAAAAGACAATTATATATATATATATAATATGAATTTCTATTTTTCATGTTAAAATTTGTTTTCTAATTTTATTTTTTGAATATTTTTAATTTTAACTATTTTTTTTTAAATTTAACCATTTTTTATTTAAAAATAATCTAAAAAATAAATAAAATATATTTACGGTAAAACAAATAAAATATAATAAAAATTTTATTATTTTTTAATTTCATAAAAAAAACAAACATATGTGCGCTTTCAGTTATTGAAAAAAAAAACAATCTTTTAGTTACAAGTCAAAATAAAATCCTATCAACAAAATTAATATGTAGGAATAATCCTATCTAATCTAATGTTTTTTAAATTTTAAATTAAAATTTGTGATTATTAACATTTGAATGAATGTTAAACTGTATATAAAGCTGGAGGAGACTATTATAATCTTTTTCAAATCATAAAACAACTGATGAATTGTAACGTGTCTTCTTCTCTATAGTTCAGCACTTGGATTACTCCAATTTTTTCAACCTTGATCTTATTTTATATTTTGATGATCTCAGTGCAGAAGTTGAGGGTTCTTGAGATTCCAAATCTGAAATAAAGGCAGTGTTCCCCAAAAAAATCATCAGATAATTCATTCTTCTTAACAGTGTCACCTATTTTTAGTTTTTAACTCCTCACTTCTCTCTACAAATCTTTTTGCTCACACTCAAATCCTTCAATCCTTCTACGTTTTCTCAGAACACCACGCAACCCAACAATTCACTCCTTTTCCGCTTCAACTTTCTTAGATTCACACTTGCCCTTGCCGTTTATCTATTCTCATAATCTCTCAATTTTTGGGCTTTTTCGATTTCACTGAAGAAACTTCTCATGTAGGGTTTCGATTATTGAGGGGGAAATTTCGGATTTGATTACTTATTTGACCACTTTCGGGTTTTGGCGTTTGGTATTTGTTGAAATTTGTGATTTTGTAAGGTTTCGCTTTGTGGGGGGTTTCTGTTCGGAAAATTCTAGGTTTTGGTCGGGGTTTATCGGGTGTTGCTCTTTTGGTGTTAATGGCTACCCCGGTTGAAGAAAACAACGTTGAGTATGATAGTGATCCCGAAGAGGCAAAGAGACCGTTAACAATGCGGAGGCGCGAAGCAAGCGATGACGAAGAAGAAGCCGAAGGAGAAGAAGTCACTGATAAGAGGGAAGTTGGTAGAGTAGAGGTTCGTTCTGAAGATGACATAGATGATGAAGGAGGTGTTGAAGATTATGCTAATGATGGTGATGATGTTGAAGAAGGAGAAGAAGAATTGCAAGAAGAAGAAGAAGAAGAAGAAGAAGTTGAAGAAATGTACGAGGAGAAGGGTGCAAGTTGGGGGGTTGAGGCTGAGGGTCCAGTGGTTGTGGCTAAGGAATCTGATGATTATGATGTCAGACCCCCTTTGGAAGATTCTGCTGAGGACCATTCCGAGGAGAAAAAGGAGTCTGATCCATTTGCGGTGCCCACAGCCGGAGCTTTTTACATGCACGATGATCGATTTCGGGACAATGCTGGTACCCGCAACAGGTATGTGATGTTTACTTCTAATTATTTTCATTATGCCAAACATAACCTCGTGGAATATGTGCATACAATGTAATGATTCATTAATACTTAACTTGGAATTTCGTGGTTGAGCTTGCTAGGACCACTGTTGTATGGTAGTTTCAGCTTAATAATGGTCTCGAGTTTTAGTCCTGGATATTGAGCTTTGTCACCCTGTGTGGTCCTACTCGGCTTGTGCATTACTTTTTCTAGTGATCTATGTCAAAGAAAATGTTTTCGAATTAGTCAGAATGCATTGTCTTTTCTCGTGTTTAATTTTGATACACTGATGATGGATACTCTATTCTCTAGTCTCACCTTAGATGTGTTTTTTAAAATAGTTCATACAAAATTCAACAATTTTACTCTACTTGGCAATTGATGTCTTGTTTTTTTATCTCCCTCGTAGATGGATACATGGTGGAGGAAGGAGACTGTGGGAATCCAAAGATGACAAGAAATGGGGTCATGATAAATTTGAGCAAATTTTGCACGAAAAGCATTATGAGGAGGTAGTGATCTTTAAAGTGCTTTGTGGTCAATCATATCTGTTGGTTCTATTGTGATTTTTCTAGCGCTCCTTCTAATGCTTTTTGTCTAAAATTTAGAGGAGACCTTCTAAGGGTAATTATCGTGGTCGTGGTAATGGTCGAGGCACTGATTATAGAGGGTACGTACGAGGAAGTAAGAAAGGATATGATAGCAGCAGCGATCAAAATCAGACACCTAAGAGTGTTGTGAGAGGGAGAGGCCCCCAAAGGTATGAACGTAGCAACAAATTCAATGGTCCATCTCCCCAAGTGCAAAATAAACAGTAAGTACAAGCTTCATTTTATAAAATTTGCAGGAAACTGGAGACCTATAGCCTCAAGAGGCATTCTGATACAAATTATTTTGTTTTCCTAGATCTGGGAAATCTCGTGTGAGAAATTCAAATGTTAGTTTGGAGAGGACTTCGACACGATCTTCCCATGCAGAATCTGACACTGTGCCTGCTAAAAATCAAATGCTCGCATCAAATTTGAATTCAGCTTCCCCACCATATTACCCATCAGGCTCTTCCAGCAATGATATTAATTTGGCACAAAAAAGGGAGGTGCAAACCGGTGGTGGTAGAAGGAATGTTGGTCCTGTTGTCGTGGATGAGGGTTTTCCAGTTCAACAAAAGAATGCTCCGATTCAGGGAAAGAATGTTGTTGATTCCATCAGCATGTCAAAGTTGTATATTAATGAATCCACCCCTCAATCTGTTGGAAAGCCTTCGAACAATGTCCGTATGGCACGACCTGGATCTTCTGTTGTCGATGCTTCTCAATCTCCTCACCCAAGGGCTTCTGGGTCTGGGAGGGGAGTATCAATCCCAGTACAGACAAATTTTCAGCGTTCTAATAAAGTTTCTCCATCAGAATTCCAGGCTATTCAGACAAGCACTGTTCCGGGTAGGAATTCAACTTCTGTGCAACCTACTGCCCCACAGTTGGGCCAAAGACCTGGCAGTGGGTCTCCACTGTCTCCCCCCTCCAAAACATCCATTCCAATTAATTCACATGATTCTGGAGAATTGGATTCAGGGTCAGAATCAGGTAAAGGCAAAGGGGCTTTGGTTGGGAAGGGGAGAGGAGGTTCACATGGCGCAGGAAGGGGAGCTTTTGTTTATGGTGGGGCACAAGTAATAGGCACCGCTGGAAATGTGGGTGTTAGCCATGGAGATCCAAACTTCCCTGCCTTCTTGCCGGGTTTGTACCAACATTACTGTCCTTGTGGAAATCAACCTATTATTTATTATTAAAACATCTGATGTTGGAATGCAATTTCTTATTTCTCATGTGAAATTAGTTGTAAGTTATAGAGCTATGTGTGCCGTGTAGAAAATTAAGTAATTCTTCTATTTATTGTTAAAATGGAAACATACTCTGGTATTAACACCCATTTTTCTTTTAGTTTGCTTCTAGTCCTTTCTGAACAAGACTCAGCAGTTATCATTTTCTGTTAATTTGTCTGTTAAGGATTTCCTGATTTTGACTAGATTTTGATGGAATGCAGTCATGCAATTTGGGGGCCAGCATCCTGGGGGTATAGGAGTTCCTGCTGTTGGCATGGCATTCCCTGGATATGTTGCTCAGCCTCAATTGGGAAAGTCAGAAATGACATGGTATGGGTAAATCTCCAATTTTTACGTGTTGAGTAATGTTTTCAGGAATTGGCAATTCACATGTTTTAGTGCCTTTTGTCACGGTCTTAATATCTCTCTACTTTTCTATAAGAACAGTCTATATCAATGACAACAAATCATGATAGCAGATATTTTAGAAGGGGATCACAAGAACATCTCGCTCATTTGTGTTAAATAGTTCCTTTTTTACTTAAAATGGAAAAACATTTTGATTCCTTTTTGTTCCCTCTCTATTGGATCCCATAATAATATTTCCATCCTCCTTTGGTTTAGGCTACCAGTCTTGGCTGGTACTGCAGGAGCTTTAGGGGCTACATACCCATACCTTGCTGTTGATGGTGCAAGCAGTCACCAATCTGGACAGGCCTCTGCAATGGGTACCTCAAGGTTGGCCAAGTTTTGTAGCATTAGGATATTTTCATATCACATAGTACTTACCACCATTTCCTTTCCAATGTTCCTAAATCCTATTGCTCGAGGCTTGATTTATTATTTTCTGTTGTTATCCAACCTGTGCAGCAAGGACCATAATGTTAACAAAGCTAATAATGAATTGAAGCCACCTCAGAAATCTGGTAAATATTTTCATGTTCCATTTCCTCTTATACTCTATCAATTGCCCTTGGTTACTAACATTATCATTTTTTATTCGTCTGTCTGTAGAGCTTGCAAGTGAAGAGTTTGGACAAAGGCAGAATAAACCCCGAAGGCAAGTTGGATTGTAAAACCATTTTAAATTTTAATTATTATTGTTGTGGACATGGCCATGGGAACGCACATCCTGTTTGTGTATTAGATATTTAATAATGAATGTCTGGTTATGCTATATGCAGATACTCAGAGATGAATTTTGGTCAGTGAATATGGTGCACTTTGTTTGAAGTAAACCGATAAAGGTTTGTTATTTCCTAGTGAAGATCTCGTTGTTGTTATTACCATTATTGCTTCAAATTCTGAGTTTTGGTAATTTTGTGATTTTACAGGCCTTTCTCCAGGCCCTTAGTTCTCTAGCTTTTCATCTGGAGCACTTTGGGCTACCATAAGTTTCAGAATTTTCAGGTAACCTTGTAGCTACTGAACTTGTGTTTTTATTTAAAGGTTTTATTCTGTAATTGTGAGGTGTACTTGGGATTCATCATTCAAACTTTTTTTGTTGCTTACAGAACTTGGTATTTTTGAATACTTATCAGTTTCATTTTTCTACCCCTTCCCTATTTTCTACACTCCAGCTATATAACACCTGCTATTGCTGTTCCCATCGTACAAGTACTTGTTAAATTGGAAGGTATGGATTAATAATTACTAGTTTATGTTGGTGGATTTGACTCTTCTAAAGTGAGTAATTTCACTTTGGAGAAAAGTAAGTAATCTTTAGAATATGACTTTTAGTTTTTTTTACAACAATTGAAGTTTACTTAATTTCCTCTCTCTAAAGTGAGTCTCTCATACTTGAGGAGTCAAATCTCTATACCCTTGTGATCAAGAAAATATTGACAATTCCTGGGTTCTTTCCAGGTTCTTCTCGCAGTTTGGTTTCTTATTAGTGAAGCATTTGTGAAACACACGCAGGCTTCTCTAGAATTAATAATAGAGAAAAGGCTATAGTTATTATCATTTTGCAGCAGCTGATTACATTGTGGGTGAAAATTTTCTCATGTAAAGGTTTTTGTATTCATCTGGTTTTGACCATGTGCTTCTATCATCTATAAGCTTGAGACATTTTAATGTTTTGTTCCTTTTCTAAAAAATTTCAATTGTTTGCTATCAAAGGGTTGAATATGCAGTTTTGCTTGTTTCCTACAGTATCAATAACTTTTGATTGTTACCCGTGAAAGTTGCTTTTAAGGAACTTTTGTTCTTTTAAGTAAGTTGTAAATATTTTTCAATTTTATGTTCTAACTATATTATTCAATTTTCTCTATAAGGTTTTAATTTATCATAGAACAGAAAAAAAAAATGTAGTTTTCCTCGTTCAATTTTGTCATTCGACTTGAGAGGGTCCAAGATTTCTATTATATCATAAAGTTTCAAATTTTGAGACTATTCTCCTTAACAGAACAGTAAAAAGAATATATCCCATTTAAGCAAATCAGTGACATGAAAACTGATACAATTTGTCTGTATAATATTTAATTAAATTCTTATTTTTCCAAATTAACTAAAGAAAACTAGCTTCATTACATTAATGACAAGAATTTATAGGTATAATACAGAAAAAGTTGGTAAACTATTATGCCAATCGTGGCGCGTAAATATTCGCTACTTAGCTGTTTTATAGATTGTCCTAGTTCAACCAATATGCATAAGTCAAGTGGCTATTTTAATATGCTTTCAGAAATAGTTGTATTTTCCAATAAAAAAATGAAAAATGTTAAAATCTATTTTAAATGAAAAAATATGAAGATGAACATGTTGCGGTGCAAAATTTAATACATTTGAGTTTTATTATTGAAAATGTTTGATAATTTAAAAAAAAAAAAAAACTCTTAAAAAATTAACTTTGTATCTAAATATATCCTACATGATCCTTGTTTCAAAGTGTTTCTTTAAGATCATATTTAAAACAATTCTATCCGAACAAAGCGATACTATCTATTATTAAGTTGGAACAATTTCACTCTCTTGTTAATCAATTATTCAATGAAAGCATTCACCGAATAATAATTAAATTACGTTATAATAGAAATTGAAAGAACCTTTCCTCATCCTTTTTGCTCTGATGTGATGTGTCCTCCGAATTTGCACATGAGAGTTGTTGCGACCTGCGAGCCCTCTAATAATTAATTCAATGATTTATGAAAAAATATTCTTAAATCACAATGAGACAATACAAGTTTTTTTTTTTTTTTAAATATTCTTCATACGAAAAAGATAAAAAGAAAAAATTATCACTTATATATAACATCAGTTTTTTGGACTGATTATTTATGCTTTACTCACAAAGAGAATTGAGTTTGTTATGGTTGACCAACCCAATACATGTGCAACGCACGTGCATTCGTTCTCTGTCAAACTCATACCCCTCTGTCTCTTCTCTTCAGCTTTTTGTTTGTTCAGTTGTTGAACTCTCGTTTTCGGATGAAGGAGCAATTCAAGAATAGTCGTTGACCCTGAAAGCACAAATCTTTAAACCATTGAAGAACACGAAAAATGCATCAAGAACTGTAACACACCTTTTCTTTACCATTTTTTTTCCTTTCACTGTTTCTTTCTTTGTAAAACTTGAGCTTCCTATATATATATATATATATATATATATATATATATATATATATATATATATATATATATATATTAAAAAAAAAAAATATAAAAAAAAATATATATAAAAAAAAGAGAATAAATAAAAATAAATCTTGTGTTTT
>Ga0099822_1000994_pt1 | contig 30852 bp, 26 predicted proteins | sample CowpeawhiteBW_FD_76839 | JGI IMG/M metagenome (GOLD analysis project Ga0099822, IMG submission 76839) | Root nodule microbial communities of legume samples collected from California USA - Cow pea white BW | ecosystem: Host-associated > Plants > Roots > Nodule | place: USA: California | collected... | reverse complement strand
TTCGGCTGGGCGCCTGCAAGACTGAATTGCCCGGCGTCGTGCGGCAAACGCCAAGCGGCGTGGTCTTCACGCAAGGCTTGAATCCGGTTTGCTATGTCCGGCTCGTCCAACCATTCGATCGTGTCGTCTTTGCCAGTTTTCAGCGCCTCCAATCGATCAGGCCTGACGAACTGGACGGCTCCGGCGCAGTCCTCGCCGACGTTAGAGATGAGGGCAAAGACGTTGCGGGCCGAGGCCTGGAACTTCTTCGCCCAACGATCGAGCACGCGTTCGTTGTCCGGCAGAAGGCCCAGAGGAAGACCTGCACGGCGCTAGGACCATGTTCTCCAGCGGCGAGCGGCATTGAGAGCGAGAGAGGGTAAGCTGTGCGGTCATTGTTATAAAAGTCAGCCGGCCCCGGGCATCGTTGCGCACGCGACCAACTTCATTGCCGTCCAGGAGCGCGACGAGTTCACGCGTCATGCTTTGCCCTTCTTGGCCTTGGCGACGATGGCATTGATATCAACCGCGGAGGTTGACCCGGGGCTGGTGGGCGTTCCACTGTTCGCGTCGACAGGGATGCCGAGGGCGTCAAGGGCGCGAAGGACAAGCGCCAGCTCTGCGCGCGGATGTCCGTGCTCAACCTCAATCACCCATTGACGGCTGACGCCGATCCGCTTGGCCAGCGTCGACTGGTCGAGCTTAAGGCGTTTGCGTCTGTCGCGAATGATAGCGCCGAGGTCGGCAGGTGTACGTATGAGCATGCGCAATCCAAATGTCACCGTTCGCTTACAACAACATATGTCGCCGCTCGCCGACGATCAAAAATGTCGTCGCTCGCCAACATCCCTAAATGTCACCTGGCGCTGACATATCTAGAATTTCTGAAACATAAACCTTTTCAAAGGCATGACACGTCCTGACAGGGCGTTCTCAAGCAAAGTATTGGCCTAAGGGCAACCTTGGGGGGACCGCAAGCTCGATCGGCAAAGCCAAAAGGTACCGGCGCTCCCGCGACCGGGACCAACCGTCGAGAAGGCCGATGCGCGTTTCAAGGCGAGCCGCGCGGAAATGCTGGACCAGGCGATTGCCGAGTTCGTTCAGCGCGTCGATTCCTACCCGCCTCGCAAGCCATTCAGTCGCAAACCGGGGCGGCTATGGCCTGGAACACGATGCGGAGCGCGCTTCGGCCGGCGACGTGGCGAACGGCATGTTAATCGCGGCCACGCTCGCCATGGTTTTGCGGCCGTCCCTCCCCACTCGGCTTCGCCAAGGGCCCGCCTCCACGTCGGCTCCAATGCGACACGAGCGGCCCGGAAGGGAACTAACCGCCCCGGTTTCAACACTTGCGCCGGTACATCAGACTAACTGTTGAAACCATTGATTACAGGTGATAAATAAGGTTTCAACACCGACGGCAAAAATCAGAATCAAATGTTGAAACCATGTATTTTCAAGAGCTTAATAATGATCAGCGCCGCGAGATGGTCAACAGCCTGCAGCGGTTTCAGGCCCTGCGAGACGCCAAGGAGGCCTCTGCCGCGCATCGCGGTTCCCTGACCTGGGCGAAGTCCAAGGGCCACGAATATTTGGTCCGGAGCTATTACGACAAAGCCGGCCGCCGAAAGCAAAGTTCCCTCGGGGCGCGGTCTGCCGAAACCGAAAAGATGAAGGCCGACTTCGAGGCTAAGCGCGCTGCGGCGGAAGACCGATTGAAGAATTTGCGCGATACGATGAACCGGCAAGCCGCGATCAATCGCGCGCTCGGCCTTGGTCGCGTGCCTCTGATCGGGGCCCGGATTATGCGCGCCCTCGATGGCTTCGGGATGTTGGGATCGGGCATTCGGATTCTCGGAACGAACGCGATGTACGGTTATGAGGCCTCTTCCGGCGTCAGGATCGATTCAGGCCTGGCCACGACGGAAGACATCGACCTTCTGTTCGACGCGCGTGGCGGACTTACGTTCGTCGGAGACGACGACGTCTCCGAATCTTCACTCCTGAAAATACTTCAACGCGTCGACACCAGCTTCCAACGGGCCAAGCAGACGTTTCGAGCTGTGAACCGGGACGGCTATCTTGTCGATCTGATCAAGCCCATGCAGAGCCCTCCCTGGAAGACGGCTCCTGACAAGATCGGCTCGGACCCCGAAGATCTGTCCGCCATTCAAATCGAAGGACTCGATTGGCTACAGAATTCTCCGCGTTTCGAGGCGGTCGCAATCGACGAAAAGGGCGAGCCGGTTCGCATCGTCGCTCCAGATCCGCGGGTTTGGGCTGTCCATAAGCTTTGGTTGTCGCGTCGTGCGGACAGGGAGCCATTGAAACGCCAACGCGATGCAGCACAGGCGGAAGCAGTTGGTGCTCTGGTCGCGAACTATCTCACCCATCTGCCCTTCGACGCAGAGCAGCTCAGGATGCTACCGAAACAAGTGGTAGACAGCGCGGCTCCGCTTTTCGTGAAAGACGCTGCGGCGCAAATCTAGCGGCAGCCCGTGGAAGTGGCTGTGCATGATCGTGCCCTAGCCCCTGTCCAGGGATCTCCCGCGAACACGAACTGCCGCCGCGGCAGGAAGTGCAGCGCTTTTGCGTAGATCGGGCGCTTTCCTCGCGCCGAAGGATGAGCGCACCCGAGCGTTGGCCGCCCTCGCCTTCGGGAGCGCGCTGGATCGCCTGACCACGAAGTTCGCGCATCGGAGCCATTAGCTGTCGTGTGGCGGCGTTTCGTGGCCATTGAAGATCGAATCCGGCGGCGATCTGCGTCGGAATCTCGACCGTCAGTCGCGTAGCGGGGGCTGCAATCGAAGGCCAGACAGTCGTCCTCAGCGGCGGGGCTCGCCGGTCGCTGGATCACGAGCAGTGGGCCCATCGTCCTGCCGACGGTAAGCCCATATTCCTCCTCTTCGAGTCATCCCCGACCGAACAGCCGGCGTAGAGCTGCCGGGCACGACCGAGCGCCTTGTCGTCCGTCCAGGACGCGAGCGCGACGTCGGTTTTCCGGATGCGGCGACGACCAGCCGTGATCATTGTCGGCAGGCCGCCAAGATCATCGCCCTCGTATCGCGCGATTGGCATGCTGATCGTGGCTACTACTACGGATGATGCTGCTGGTGCTGCTGCTGATCATGTCGACGATGGTGACGATGCCGATCGCGCTGATCAGCATCACGATCATGCCGATCGGGAAGATGTCGATAGGCGGCGGAACCGCTTTGTCGCAGGATAGCGCGAAACCCGATCTCCGCGGTGAAGCGGAAGAACCCGGGGCTACTATGACGACCCTGCGAAGCCGGGTCTGGCTTACGAAGCCCGCGAGGGCGGCTGGCAGGGTGAGACCTCGATGACTTACGAAATCTTCGAAGAGCTGGAACTCGAATTCCGAAGAACGTGAATAGCCGACTTTTACGATTCAGCGTCTAACGGGGTCGATAACGATCGGTGGACCGAAGCCGAGCCTACGCGTCGTCGCGTTCAGTTGGAGCGCTTCTGCGAAATGGTGAAACACCAGCGCCGTTGCTTCTTCTTGCACGAAGAAAAGAAGAAATCGTGGCCTGACAACGACGAGCACACGCCTACCCGACGTACCCGGCGTCTTCGCCGAACTGTCTCGACACCATGGGCGACACGCGTCCGCAACTCGGGTTTCTCCAAAGCATCAGCAAGGAGATTTCTCGCCCGATCGCGCGCGACGACCGGGCCAACGTCGAATATGTCCCGATCCAGATCGTGACCGGATGCGTACGAACTGCGATCAAGATCGGAAAGCGGAAGGTCGACGGCATCCGCGACAACAGTTCGTGGCGCCATGCGGCCACGGCGCTCGCTCTGTTCGCGGACCAGTCTAACCTCATTCTCGACGAGAGCTAACGACCCGATTTCTACCGGACCGACAATCGATGGCTGCGCCTGGCCGAGACGGTCGAGATTAAAGTCGTCGCCAACGACATCCGCCGTTGGGCAGCCAAGCCGAGTGGCTTTCCGCTGGTGGCGTAAGGATCCGACAATTCATGTTGACCCCAGCAGCCGAGAACCTCGACAAATAACTGGTCGTTTATGACCAATTATAACAATAAATAGGTCATATATGTCCCATTAAAGAGACTTGGCGATTTCGGATTGGTCGTGATCGAACGCGGCTTCGTAGTCGCGCAGTCGGGCACCGCTCACTCCTGACTGGCGGAAAGCCTCGCGCCATCCTTCAGATACCCGCCTAGCCGTTTCTCGGATGATCTTTCGCGCGTCGGCCTCGGCGATTTCGAAGAACTCGCAGGCGTCCAGGGCGAGTTTGATCGATCGATCGTGCGCGCCGCCTTCCATGATCGCCGTCTCCAGATGCGGATCGCGATCGGGCGCGGGATGCACGTCGAACATCGGCGAGAGGCGCCAGTGTCCGGAACCAACGTACAGAAATCCGTGGTTCTTCAGATGATCGTCCTTGTTGGAGACAAGGATGGTGAAGACCATTCGCCGATACAGTTCTTCGAAATCCGCCTTCGGCTCCGGAGTGGATGTCCTCATGAAATCCACGATCTCCGTGTACGAACCGAGTTCCGCGCCCGTCTTTCCGAGCGCCGTCCGTGCGGAGATGTAGGGAATGCGCGCGCGACCGCGTCGATCGAAACGCCGGACGAGTGCGACGGGAAACTGCGTGTCGGCGAGCTCCAACCTGACTTCGGGAATGCGGATGCCGCACGATTTCGCGAGCCTCAGCGTCGCGACTTCGACCTGCTCGATAGGATGCCGGTCGTGGACGGACGTGAACTTGGCGAGCCAAAGAACGTCGCCTTCGCGGACATTGGCTTTGGGCCGCGCCCCGCCCGAGGCACCCGCGCCCGCGAGGGCGCGCATCTGCTGCGCCGCCAATTCCTCGCCTTGTTCGTAAGCGCGCGCGAGCGCCGTGATCGCTTGCAAATCGAGCAGACGCGGTATCGCATCGTCGGCGTTCCCGGTGATGACCTTTCCCTGTTCGTCAATGAAGCGCAGGGCGCCTTGCCTGCACGTGTCGTCCGATAGGGTCAGGTATTCGAACTCCGAAAGACCTTTGCCGTAGGCGCGTTCAAGCAGTCTGCGTCCCCAGCTGTCGGGCGCGGCGTCGGAGAATACGCTGGCGAGCGCTTCGCGCGGGTGTCCGGATTGCGCCGATGCATGGTATGGCCCCCCGTCGAACGGCATGCTCGGCTGCAGCGCAACGGCTCGGGGATCCTTCGACCAGGCCGGATCGTAGGCAAAGATCGAAAACTGCCGGGGACCGGCCTTCGTGAAGCGTAGCTCGCCTACTCGCGTCAGACCCTCGCCGAGGGCAACTCGAGCATAGTATTCGGTCATCAGAAGGCCACCCCGTCGGGATCGACGTCGCCGGGCTCGTCCTGCTCGGCCTTATCGTCCGTCCGCTTCCGCCTTCGCAAGGAGGCCGCAAATGATCTACCGCGCTGCGGCATCCGTCTGGAGGTCAGCGCCAGACCCAGATCGTCCTTTCGGACATCGACGAGATCGGCCAATTTCTCGACGAGTCCGAGAGAGACAAGCACGTCCGCGAGTGTACCGACAGCGACCTTAGGATCGCCCTTCTCCAGCCGCTGGATGGTCTTGGCCGACGTGCCGGAGCGCTCCGCGAGGTCGGCCACTGCGATCCGGCGACTCAGTCGTGCCGACCGGAGGTCATGCCCCAAGCGCTGGAGCGCTGCATTGGATTTCGGCGAGCTCATTTAACTACCCATATATGACCGATTTTCGGTATTTACTAGTCATATATGTCCAGTTATTAGATTTGCAAGAGCGTTGTGAGCCCTTCTTCAAGATCGACACTTCGGGGGTTGTCCCAGGGTGGGACACTCGACAGAGCAAATGAGGACATCCCAGGGGTAACAATTGTCGGGGCTCAATTGCCAAAGATACCCGCACCAGCCGGTTCGGTTCCAGAGGCAGCACTGCATCCGGTAAATCCCCGAGCGCCCAGACTCGTTCAGCAATGCCAAGGACGACGCTGGCGTAGTCCGCAGCGCCTCATGGACGCGGCAGAGGTCGTAGTACGCCTCGTACGGGCGACAAGCGCTTGCTGCGTCTTCCTCAAGAAGATTGTTGCCAGTCTCTATCTGTACCGCCTTCGAGGAAATCCAGTCGGAAGGTGGGCCCGCGATAAAAGAGATTCCAGTACTGCTCAAGGGCAGCGATGCGCCGGGTCTGGCGACATTCATGCGCGCAGCCGTCGCGTTGCGGCTGATTGGAGCAACGGATGGTCATGCCAAAAACTTCAGTGTCTTAAGCCCGGGCGCTTCCGCCTCGCGCCCCCTCTACGACGTGCTGACCGCCCAACCGAGCCTGGATGCAAAGCAGATCCAACCCAAGGGTCTCAAGCTCGCGATATCCGTCGGCAAGAGCCGCCACTATAGAATGAACGAAATCCAGCCTCGGCACTTCATCCGGACGGCCGAAATGTCTGGTGTCGGAACTCCTGGCGTCCGTTCAATTTTCGAGTCTCTGCTCGAAAGTTTCGAGCCGGCTTTCGCCCGCGTTCTCAACAAGCTTCCGAAGGAATTTCCGTCAGAGCTCGCGGAATCGATCCGGATCGCTGCACGACACCCTGATGGAGAAAGCCGATGCAGCATCCTGATTCCGGTCGGGAGGACAAAGGCGCTAGCGGAGCACGGCAGGTCCTGAGATCCGACGCATAACTATTCAGGGCTTCGACGCCGGCACGGGCGAAGGCCGACGGTCAAGAAGCGATCTAGCATGGCATTGACCTGATCGGCAACCTCGATCGTGTTGAAATGTCCGGCGAGCATCGTTTTCGCTGTAACCAGCTGCGGACAGATCTCTTGCAGCCGATCGAGGTCGCGCGCCATATTCACCAGCGGAACGTCTGCGGAAATATAGGCCATGGGGATCCGGCAGGCTCGAGCGGCGGGGACGGGATCATAGTTCAAGGTTGCGTTCCGTATCATCGAATAGGCCACATGCTGTGGCGTTTTCTCGCAAGACGGACGTACATAAGTCTCGTAGATCGTCTTTCGCCGGGCGGGATCGTCGAAATCGCAGCCCATTTCCCATGCGTTTGCGGTCAAGACCGCAAGATAGTTGGGTCCGCCGATACCTTCCAGGAACGCGGAAAGCTCGCGAGATTCGCGCAAGCTCGCAGGCGGCATGACGATCGTGTCGATCATGACCATGCCTGAAGCCAAGTCCGGATAGCGGCCACATAGTTCGAGCGCGATCCGGCCTCCCATGCTGTGACCGATCACAACCGGCTTGAGCAGGTCCAGTTGAGCGCATTGCCAGGCGATATCGTCAGCAAATCCCGCGATAGTGTACTCCTGCTCAGGCGCATCGCTGGCGCCGTGGCCGCGAATATTGACGGCCACCACGCGACGATTCTGCGCAAAATGAGCGATCTGCGGCGTGAAGATGCCGTGGTCGCCAGTCCAGCCATTGATAAGGAGCAGCGGAGGGGTTTGACCGGTACCAGGACCGGCCTCAACGTGGGCCAGACGTACGCCGTCGCGACGCAACACAACGGGCTCCAACGTGTCATAAGAAATCACGGTCTTTCCTTTCGAAATTGGTTGGCGTTCAGGCCGCCTCGACGACATGTTCGGCTGGAAGAACGAGGCCGACATAGATGGCGAATGCCAACAGGCAAAAACCAAGCATCACGGCAGCCATCGAAAATGCCGAATGCCCGTCGAAAAGTGCCGCGACCATTGCGCTCGACAACGCCGCGCCGATCATTTGAACGAAGGCTCTTGCAGCACTGATGGTGCCTACGATTTCGGGCATCGGCCGCACGGCTTCGCTCGTGGTGTGAGGCGAGATCAAGCCGAACGACAATGCGACGCCGACGATCACGATCACCACCACAACGGCCGACGTGTCTCCCGCGAGCATCACGACGACCAGGGACGTGGCCAGGAAAGTCGAGAGTGCGAGGCCCGTCACAATCACTTGCGCCGGCGATAGCCCCGAACGGCCGAGAATCCTGTTGAAGTGGGTACCGAGCATGACCGATAGCGAACTGGCTGCGAAGATCACACCATATTGATACGGGCTGAGCCGGAGAGCATTGATGAGGAATAGCGATGAGCCGGTAACGTAGGCGAATACGGCTCCCGCGGCCGCGGCGTTGCAAAGGATGTAGCCCACACAGAGTGGATGCCGCGGAACGCGACGATAGTTTTGCAGGATTGTCGCACGGCCGCGCTTGAGGTTCGGATCGATCGCGGCGCTCTCGCTGAAGGCCGACATTGCGACGAGCAGCACTAATCCTGCCGCGAGCGGCACAAGGTAGACAGTCCGCCAACTGCCCAGCGCAAGCAGCACAGCGCCGACGATTGGCGCAATCATCGGAACGATGTAGATGGCGAGCACCACGTTGGCCATCTTTGCCGCGGCAGCCTCCCCCTCAAAGAGGTCGTTGACAATCGCAACCGCAGCGATCCCGGTCGCCGATGCGCCAGCTCCCTGGAGGGCGCGAAAGAACAGGAGCTGCGATAGCGAACTGGATAGGAGGCAGCCTAAGCTCGCGGCGACAACGAGTGCACAGCCAAACAGAATGATCGGCTTGCGGCCGCAGCGATCTGATATCGGCCCATAGACGAGAAGCGACGTTCCCATGGCCATGAGATAGACGCTCATCGCGAGCCCGACATCGGCAGAGGTCGCGCCGAGATCGGCTGCCGCAGCCGACAGGCTGGGGAGGATCATGTCAATGCCAAATGTCGGCAATGAGGCCAGAAGGCCAAGCAACAAGGTGAAGGCGAACGAATTCGGATTGATGCGCACGGCCATATGTCCATTGATCAGCGTCGAGGCTGGCGCCATGTCGCAGGTTTGAAGGTGTTTTCATCAGGAGGGACAACGGCTCGAGCAGGCGCCTGGTCGAAAGGATCGCCCGATCAGCACCTCGGCTCGCTCGTCACGCGCGGCTGCGCCGCCGTCGTCCGATCGCCGCAAGGATCTCCATCTCTTGGACAACGGGCGATGTGTCGATATCAGCCTGGATGATTTCGCCAAGCCTTCGGGCTGCGACTTTGAATTGCGGTCCGCTGATCAGCTGCTTGATCCCTGCCGCTATCTCCGGCGCGGAAGCTGTCGGTGCCAATCGAAGCCCTGCTCCCTTTGCCTCTATCCGCGCTGCATTGGCTGACTGGTCTCGTCCCATTGGCAGGATGAGTTGCGGCAGACCATTGATCAGTGCCCGGGTGACGGTTCCGTGACCGCCCTGAGATATGACAACAGAGACGTCCTTCATAATGGTGTCGTGGGGCGCGCCGCGCACCAGATGGACGTTCTTCAGAGCTTGAAGATCGGCTATGTCTAGATTTGGACCGGTCGTGAACACAGCTTCGAGATCAATGGTGCCGACGGCATTGATGACGCGCTGAAATACTTCGCGCTGGCCCTGTGCACCCGTGCTACAGGCGATCAGCGCACGAGGGCGATCGGACCGCGGGGACCTGGGACCCTGCCACGACTTCGACCAACTCGGCACGGCAAGCAAAGGCCCGATGTAGCGAAAATTGGCCGGAAGAGCGTCCGCCTCGAAATCGAAGGCCTGGCTGATGGCAAGCAGAACGCGATCGGCTTCGTCAAACAGCTCCATAGCGTCGCTAAGTGCAGGAAGACCGAACTCGAGGCTGGCTTTATTGAGGATAGGAAGAGAGGCATTGAATGTTGCCGCGAGCGTATCGGAGGCTCGCCTGACTTCGGCGTGTTCCTCCGGCGTTTTCGGCTGCCCCAGTCCGGAGGTCGCGGGCGGCATTCCAGGCAGGGGACGAATGCTGACATGAGGCGAGAGAAATGCGAACGGCACGCCACATGCTTTCGCCCCGACCGCCGCACCAAACAGCAGGTCGAGACCCAGCACCGCATCCGTTGGCACGCGTCCAATTTCGTCGCGAATGTCGGCTGCGTAGGCAGAACAAGGCTCGAAGACGACCCTGCGCATCCGGTCGCGCATATCCGAGACATCGGTCGGGTCCGCGGCCCTGCCCGTTGGGGCGCGGCGCCATGTCACGAACTCGAAATCCGCGGCCTCGACTTCTACCCGCATGGCCGGATCGGCGATCACCCGGACATGGTGACCATGCCGGCGCAATCGGCGGGCGGCCGTCAAGAGCGGACTGAGATTTCCCAACGTACCCCACGAGGCGAAGAGAAAATTGTAAGAAGTCATCGGCGCCTTTCTTCGCAGTCGCGCATTCCAAGATCTGCAGCCCTCGCCCCGAAGGCGCAACTTAAAGTCCGCGCGCGCCAGCCCAAGGATGCTGCGCGCGAGCCGTCCAGCATGTGAGGACGAAAAGGTGCTACCCGGCGTGACACAAACGCTTCGAGTTTCCGACGCGTCAATCACACCCAGTTCCATCGACGACGCGTCTTCCAGAGCGCGCCAGGTCAGCTTTCTCGTATTGACGAGATCTGGTCGATCTGTTTGACGCGGATCTGATTCCACCTAATGGAGCGAAGTCGTGCAACCGAAGAGAATTCGATTGAACCCGTCGTTACGAGTCGCCTTGTGCTCTACTGCGTACGATTCTCCCAAGAGGTACGCTAAGCGCATAGGTGATTTGCCGATGATCCGGCGATGCCAGCGTGTTGTTTTGATCATGGCCTCAAACCTACAATCTGACGCCACGAGAGATTCAAGCTGTTTTTGACGATCTCGGGAGACCTCATTCCAATCTGCCGGAGGGGAAGCTTGGAACGCCTCGTCTGATGGAAACGTGATGGATCGGCTCGTGCCGATTTGGGCGCTGTGCCCGGACGACGCGCGCGCAGCAAGCGATTTACATTCGCTTGGCGTCGGGTGAGGTTTTTCCACAGTGGGCTACGGTCAACAACGAAGCGGCCCCAGCACCGTTGGGGGCCATGGAGGCGGGTGCTGGGGCCGTCGTCGCCTGATCCGGGACTAGCGCCGATCGGCAACCTGATCGTGCATAGCCAATTCGATTCCCGCAATGACCTGAGCCATCAAAATCGCGTAGGGTCATATCATTTGTTCTGGCGAGTGTCCCAATTGAGACAGCGGCCGATCACGACGACAATGGCCGCACCTCGCGGATCACGATGACGAAGGAACTGATGTCAGTCGAAGCTGACGTATCGTTGTGCCGAGATTTTCAAAGACAACGACATCGGCAAATCCTGACGAAGCTGTGCAAAATCAAGCCCGTCGCCGCGCCGCTGGCGAGCGTGTTGGCGGAGCGCCAACAGATCACCATTCGATCGCGTCATCCGACCTGAACAAGGCGATTGAACTGCAGGCCTCGATGCACGCGTTCTGTGGAAGACCCCGGGAACGCGCACCTTATCTCCACCGCACGGCGATCTCGGCATCGACATCGGGAAGCCCGCCAGAATATTTAAGAGGCGTGCGCTCTGGAAAGCACGCTCGACGAGGACCAGCCGTCCACGTTCGGAAAAAAGGCGCTCCGACGAACTGCACCACAAGCGATTTACGTTCGTTTGAGACCCAAACCGAAATCTGTTTGCGATTGCGAGTGCGCTTCGATTTTTCTGGTATACCAACGAGAGCTTTTGGTGCGGGGAAAGACTGCTCGACCTGCCGGCCGAATAGACCGGCGCCGGGATAACGCGAGGCGGGAAAAACCTTTAGCTGAAAACGTCGGATAACCCGGCGGGTTGGTCGGGGCGGGATGAGCTTAGCCAATCCGAAGATTTTCGGCAGACGTCTTGCCCGAGCGATTGGCCTTTAGCTCGTAACTAACGCGAGCGCCTTCCTCAAGGCCGGAGTAGCCCGCTTTTTCAACGGCACGGATGTGCACGAAAACGTCTGGTCCTCCATCATCCGGTCTGATGAAGCCATACCCTTTGGTCGAACTGAACCACTTCACAATACCCATTGCCACCGCACTATCTCCATAACTGAACGATTATGATCTAGCGAAGAGTTTTGCAGCCATCAAGCTGGGCGGCAGGGAGATACACGGCTTGGCAGCGTACGTTACGTACCAAGCTTTTTGCCGCATGGCTTGGGTCCCGCCGCTTTGTGCTGGGACACCAGCAAGGCCCTCGCTTGGAGGATACTTCGCTTTGAGGCTTCAGGACACGGACGGCGTTTTCACTTGCGCGTCATTCGTCGCGGGCTTACCGGTTACAGGACAGTTGCAGAGCCGGACCCATGCCGCGCTCATCAGGAGCCGAGCTGGAGCGAAATGTCCGATCAGCCTTGCAGAACCAGGCGGGCCGTGAACTCCATCCCGAAGCTCGTCGCGTAACTCCCTGAAAATCTGAAGCCGTCTCGTCGACGCAAGGCATGAGCCGGGCGCCCGCCGTCATGTACTGAATCCGAGTTTGAAGCTGCTCAAGATCGAACATGAAGATGGCTGCGCGCCATCAGGCGCGCGCACAGCAGATCTTCGCCAGCACTTGGCGTGACCGGGACGCTGGACAGTCTCATCGGGACATGGTGAGAACCGGCTGGCCAGACTCAAAATCCGAAACGTCGCCCCTTCCCAAAAAAACCGCCGGCGCCCGCCGCTCGTCCATGATTGCATGGCCGCTTCGAGGCAGCTCGTCGCCATTCTCGATTGCCCGGCCCTCACCGATGGTCCCGATCCCGACGGCAGACCGGGCGAAGGAGCCTGCGCATCTTGTCAAGGAGACGTATTTCGCAAAAAACGTCAAAGGACGAGACGTCCGTCGCCCACTGCCGCCGGGCAGCGGGCTGGCTCGAGCTAGCGCCACGCCTTGCCGCGACCTCGCTATTGCGCACCGGCATGAGGCAACCGCCGCTTTCGACGCGCGGCGGCCAGCGAGCAGCAGCGGCTAAGCGGTACCGCCGCCACTCGCGTGACTGTCGTTTCCTGGCAGGAACAGGACATTGGCTTGTCGCTGCCATGTCTGGTCATGGACGGTCGTCTCATGGAAGTTCCATGCAAGCCATTCACGCGCGCCCAGCCTCGAGCCAGGATTGCGCCGGCTGCAAGAGCGACGTCCGCCCGCCGGATCGGATCGTCTCTCCGCAACGCCTGCTAGGGCAGAGCGTAATCCGCCGCAATATGCTCCTCGTCCGGTCGGTCGGTGGCGACCGGTTCTTGTCCGCTGGGACCGATGGGCGGAGCTGTCGTCGTCGGCAGCGCCCAAAGGCTATCCTGTATATGTTTCACCGGATCCGCTAACGCCTCAAAGGCCCCCCTCGCAAAGGCGCCCTCGCTCGGCTCCGTGTCGGCGGGGTTGATCTTGTCGTAGGCGGTTGCCGCAGCGGCGGCAACTCGGCTTTTGTCCAGCTCTCGAAGGTAGTCCGCCGACCAGTGGTGGATCGTATGTGCTTCAAGTTTGTCCATCATCGACCGCCAGCGCCTGATACGCTCCTCACGCGGCATGTTGGCGGCCCGCAAAATTGCGTCCCTGATCTCTTCAGGACGGTTCGGATCCACCAGCAGCGCCTCGTCGTCGTTGAAGTCTTCAGCCGCACCCGCGAACTTCGAGAGCACCAGAACGCCGGGGTCGTTCGGATCCTGTGCAGCAACATATTCTTTCGCGACGAGATTCATGCCGTCACGCAACGGCGTCACGACGCCAACACGCGCCGCGCGGTAAAGACGCGCGAGTGCCGACTGGCTGAACGATTCGTTCAGGTACTGGATCGGGCTCCACTCGTCCGTGCCGTGCTCGGCATTGACCTGGTTGATCCGGCTCTCCACCTCGTTTTTATACTTCTGATACTCCTCGACGTCGGCGCGTGAGGGGGGCGCGATCTGCAACAGCGAAATGCTGCGCGGCTTGGCCTTCACCAAAGCCTGATTGAAACCTTCGACCCTTTTGTCGATGCCCTTGGTATAGTCGAGCCGGTCGACGCCGATCGCAAGCGTGGTGCCCTCGACGCTTTTCAGCAAGGACGAGACTTTTTCCTCCTCTGCGGGAGACAAGTCTGCAGCCAGGTAGTCTGCGAACTGCTTCGGATCGATACCTATCGGGAACTTTTGACATTGCGTCCGGCCACGTTCCGAGATCACAACGCCATCCTTGCTCTCCAGCCCGAGATGGGAACGCAGACAGTCGAGGAAGTTGTTTACGTCCCGGTTCGTCTGAAAGCCCAGCAGATCATACTTCAGCATCGACTTCATCAGTTCGCGATGATTGGAAACGAGCTCTATCATGTCAGGGGTCGGCCATGGCGTATGCAGGAAAAAGCCGGTCGGCTGCTCGATGCCGAGCTTACGCAGATCGGCTGCGAGCGGAAATAAGTGATAGTCATGTACCCAGAACGCGTTGCGATCCTGCAAGCCGGACGCCGCGCGCGCGATGAAGGCGCTCATCTCTCGATAGCTGCGGTACCCCTCTTCCGCGCGCGACATCCGGTCGGGCAAGGAGTGCAATACCGGCCACAACGTCGCGTTCGAATAATCTCGATAGTAGCCGGGATAGTGCGCGGCCGGCAGATCGAGCTTGGCCACATGGCCTTTGCCAGCCTTCTCGAGCGGCACAGGCTTCTCAGTCCCGTCGCCGCGGCTGTCCGAGGAGAACATCCAGATCGCGCCGGACCGTTCAACGACCGGCTCGAGGCCTGCGGCAAGTCCGCCGACCTGGGGCTTATTGGGATCGAAAGGCGCGCCGCGGTTCGAAATGACGACCAGCCTCATGTCCGGTCGCCGGGCTAGCGTATCGACGCGATCAATCAGGTCGCTGGAGACAACGGAATGGGAGGAGCTCGCGCCGGCTTGTTGCTCCAGTACCAGTGGGATCTCGCTCAGGTGTCGATCAAACGCAGCATGCTGTGTCGTTTCAGGTTGCTGAGTGGCGTATAATATAGCATCGGGGCTCAATGTTGCCGCGTCGAGAGTGTCATGGACCCGATCCATTTCGTAACTCCGTTTGACGATGTTTCCGTTTGATGCGGTTTGCGGATCAGCTCCCAGTCATTTCCACCTCACAAGGCTGGCAGGTCTAGCTTTCGGGAAGCTGACCAGCCGTCGAACTAAATGTCCGCATTGGTTCTCTCATCGACGACGACCGGCTAGATCGTCGCGGATGGTGTGGCGACGCGTCGGATTGAAGCGAAGACGAGCTCGGCCCTCATCTCTTTGACGAGCGCACGTGGAAGGCTGCCGTCACAGGCGGTCCGGCGAGGACATGATGGGCCCGACGCCAAGGACTCGAGCGCTGTAGTAGTATCGCCCGCTCACGTGATCATCACTTGGGCGGCCGTCCGCGCGCATCTGCGAACATATGCGGGAGTAGGCATGGACCGTGACCTTACCTGGTTGCGCCGCCCGGCGGCTCGATTGACAAGCGATCATAAACATTGCGGAACATCACGAGCTATCAGCCGCGCGTGCTGGTGAGCACGCGAAAGGGTCGCGGGCCGCACCAAATGGTTTGCTCGCGCAAATTCTGGACAGCTTTGCGAAAACTGAGGCGCGCTTAAGATTTTGTCCTTGACAAGATCCGCTGCGACCGCGGGTGTTGCGATTATCTGTGCCTGCGCCCACGTTCGGATTTGCTTGAGCGCGACGCGGCGGCGAGAGGCTCGTCACTTATTTGATGCCAATCGGAAATGGGGTCATCGCGCGAAAGCACAATTCGGCGACCTCGAGCGCGGGCTCCGACCTTCGAGGTTGGGCTCGGCGATCATTTCTTGATGTGCTCCGGCTTGGGGATGGCCGTCGTGACGAAGCCGGTTTCGACGCCAAACCCTGCTTGCGCAAGCTGGGCCACACGTCGTGCGCGTTCTCCGCTCGCGCCGTCCACCACATGCGACAGCTTCCCGAATGCAGCCTAGCGCTGTCCGCAGCCGATGAGCCTAGATGCCTCGACAACCGCTTCGTCGACATGATCGCGATCGGTCGATACGTCCGCTCCACCCAGTTCGGCGCGGTTAAGCGTTTCGTCGTTCGCGAACGGTCGGCCGTTGTCGAATTGGCAGACAAGTCGGCGTTGCTAGCTCTCAGGGCTTCATTGCGCCTTGCACATTTGTGTCAAGTGCGTAGATCGACGTCGTGCCGCAGATATACAGTCTGTTTCGCTGCTGACCGCCGAAGCACAAATTGGCGACGGTTTCCGGGATGTGGACCTTCCCGATCAAATCTCCATCCGGCATGTAGCAGCGTACGGCGTCCTCGCTGGGATCGCCCCAACCGACGGAGCACCAAACCCGTCCGGCGGTGTCACAACGCACCCCGTCGCTGACATTCGGCTTGGGCATTTCCGCAAAGACTTTGCCGTTGAGCAGCTTTCCGGTTCCGACATCGACGTCGAATACGCGGATCTGGCAGGGATTGTCCGGATTGTCCGAGAAGCCGCTGTCGATGATGTATAGCTTCTTTTCGTCGGGCGAGAAGGCAATGCCGTTGGGCTCCACGAAATCATCAGCAACAATCCTGACCTCGCCGGATTTCGGATCGACCCGGTAGACGTTCCTCTTTTCCTGCTCAGGCTCGGCTTTGTTGCCACCCGAATAGTCGCTGATGCCGTAGGCGGGATCGGTAAACCAGATCGAACCATCGGACGAGACAACCACCTCGTTTGGCGAATTCAGCTTCTTGCCATTGTATTTGTCGGCGATGATCGTGATCGAGCCGTCGAGCTCGGTCCGGGTGATCCGTCGGCCGCTGTGTTCGCAAGTGATCAGGCGACCTTCTCGATCAATGGTGTTGCCGTTGGCATTCATGGACGGTTGGCGAAATACGCTTAAGTGATTGTCATCCTCTGATAGCCGCATGATGCGGTTGTTGGGAATATCGCTGAACAGGAGGTAGCGCCCTGCCGGGAAGTATACCGGTCCCTCAGCCCAGCGGAAGCCAGTCGCGATGCGCTCAACCGCGCTTGTACCGGAAAAAATCGGAAGATCCGTGGAGCCAAACAAGATCTTGGGCTTCTTGAGAAACTCAATATGAGTGTCTGGATGGCGAGTTCCCGGGAGTGGTCCCAAGGGCAACGGATCCGCATTCGTGATTGGAGCGCCTGTGTGGCCGAACGGCGTGACGGTTGCCCCGGCGGCCGTCTTCATGGTTGTGGCCGTCGCAGCTGCAGCGGCAGCCGTGGTCAGGAATGCGCGTCTGTTCATCATTTCCTCGTTTTGCATCCGTCTTGGACGGTGTCAGGCAGCCTTCCAACACAGCGAGGGCGTTCTTGACCAGTTTGTCCGGGCGGGCAGTCGTCTAAGACACCAGAGATCGCACGCCTTGCCGAAGCACCGGCTGCGATCTATTCGTCTTGACGATCAGGGCAAATCGCGCCGGTCATCGGCCCCCCCCCCACAGAGGACCGCTGGCCGTCCTGCTTGCGGTCGGTCTTCCATCTCATCCAGCAATTGGCGTGCCGGTCGCGGTCCTGTGCGTATGTCGCCTCAGGGCCGAAAACATGCGTTTGCCACCAGCATGCCTCTGGAACGAGGGTGCCCCTTGTCAGATTTCCGACATTGCCGTCTTCAACCGGACGTCGCTCTGATCTCACAGCACCGACGCATTTCGCGACTGCTTTCGGTGGAGGCGGACAGATGACGCGCTTCCAATGCAACACGGTGACCACGCTCTTTTTCGAACCTTCGCGAAGGAAGGGTGCCGGTCCGGAGTGCTGCGAGCAGCGAACCGTCGTCGGCGAACAGGTCCCAGATCATGATCCCGGCGAGTGCACGGTTGCGCGCGTATGATGCCTTGCTTGCGATGGAGGACGGATCGTCGTAGCTGATCCATATGCGCTGCTCGGCGTTATAGAGCCACGGCACCTGGCCCTCGTCGCTCCAATACCTGTGAAAGCCATGCTGCTGCGGCCGCCGGGCAACGAGATCCCGATAGTCGATGCCGTCACCCCCTCCCCACTCGCCGCTCGCTGCCGCGCCCGTTTGGAAGAGCCCGCCGTTTTCCGGAGGAACGCCGGCAACGGCTCGGCCATAGAAGGCGAGCCCGAGCGTCACCTTGGCGGGCGGCACGCCGGCCCGGATCAAGGCGTTTACACTCGAATCGACATTGAGATCAGGATTTGGATCGCCGGCGCTAGCGAACAGCGGGGCATTGAAGGCGCCAAGGGCCGCGCCCGCGTGATAGTCGTAGGCCATCAGATTGATGCGGTCGACCAGAGGGGCCAGAGCGGCCGCCTCCAGATTGACAATCTTGTCGGGGGCGGCCGACACGGCAATGGTGAGTTCGAGCTCCCTGTGCTCGACGGCGGACAGCTCGGCGAGGTTTCGGCGGAGCTCCGCGATCAGGAGCGTGAAGTTGGTACGGTCTTCGGGGCGCGCGAGATTTCCTGGAGCTCCTCCTGAGACGGGAAACTCCCAATCGACATCGACGCCATCGAACAGGCCCGCATACGGCCGAAAGAACACCTCGATGACGGATTGGGCGAACCGTGCGCGCGACAGCGCAGTTGCAGCAGCCGCCGAGAAATATTTCGATCCGTTCCAACCGCCCAATGAAATCAGGATCCGAAGCTGTGGGTTGATCCGCTTCAATTCGGCGAGTTGGGCGAAATTGCCGCCCAACGGTCCGGACGGCGCGGTCCCGTCGCACACTCCGGCGTCGAGGCAACCATCTGCAAGTGCAGCCAGTCCTTCTGGCGAGACGGTGCCGAACGCGTACATCAAGTGGGTCAGTTCGCGAGCCGGAATCGTCTCGATGCTTGGACCGCCGGTTCGGGCCTTCCACGGGGCGACATAGCCCGCCACGACGGAGTTCCGAGCCGACGCGGACCGGTCCTGCCGCATCAGCGCGTATCCGCCTAAGAGGCTAGAAAACCCGGCTGCGGCGAACGTTCGGCGATTAACGGCCACGATCCACGACCTTATGCTCTCCGCCCGATTGCCCATCCGCGCAACCGATGACCCGATCATCCTCTACGAGATCGCCCAGCCACCGCCGCCGCGAATTTATCGACAGCGGACTGATCGAGTCGGTGGCCACCCCAATCGCCTCCCTCATGCGATAAGCAGGCCGGCCGCGACAGCCTGGCCAAAGTACGATTCCGGACGCGGCGATCCTTCGCATCTTTTGTGGACCGGTCAACTACCAGCTTTCTCAATTGATCTAGTTGACAGAAGCATGTCACGTATCGAGCGATGACTGTCAGCCGGTCAACGCACAGAGAATCGGCATGCAAGACCAATCACAATCTTTCCTCGCCAACGACCCTGATCAATCCCCTGATATCTCATTTTCTGAAATGCTGCGCGCCGAGGTCTGCTCCAGCAGCGAACTCTCGTTCCTCATGGAAGCGCACGATGGTCTCTCCGCCGCGATCGCTGAGCGCGCCGGTTTCAAAGGCCTATGGGCGTCGGGCCTGTCAATGGCCTGCTCTCTGGGTTACCGCGACGCCAACGAAGCATCGTGGAGTCAACTTGTCGATGTCGTCGAGAGGATCGTGGACTCAACCAAACTGCCAGTTTTGGTCGACGGGGACGGCGGGTTCGGTAATTTCAACAATGCACGCTTGTTGGCGAGCAAACTCCGTCAGCGCGGCGCTGCCGGCGTTGCGTTGGAAGACAGCTGTTTTCCGAAGATGAATTCGTTCGTTGGTGATCGGCATCCGCTCGCCGACATCGATGAATTCTCTGGCCGTCTGCGCGCGGTGAAGGACACGGTCGCGGACGATCTCATCCTCGTGGCCCGCATCGAGGCGTTAATCGCTGGGCATGGAATGGACGAGGCGATTTTGCGCGCTCACGCCTACGCTGACGCGGGCGCTGACGCGATCCTGATTCACTCGCGAAGGAGCGCCGCAGACGAGATCCTTGCTTTCGCGCGCGCCTGGCAACACAGGCTACCGATCGTCATCGTTCCAACGAAATACTATCGAACGCCGGTCTCTGCCTATCGCAAATCCCGCATATCCACCGTGATCTGGACCAACCACTCCATGCGAGCTGCAATCGCAGCAATGCGGCAAGTCTGCGGTCGCATCTTCGCTGAGGAGAGCACTACGAGCATTGAGCCCAATATTGCGACGCTCGACGAGGTCTTCGAACTACTAAAGTACAACGAACTCGCCCGTGCGGCAAAGCGATATCTACCCGACAGCGATGCTCATCCGCAGATTAGAAGGCCGCTGTCATGAAACCGATTTGCCTTACCGCCCATTGCAAGCGAAGCAAACGATTTGCCCCTTACATTAGACCTAGCGTGAAATGGCGCGACGCCGCTCACGCGACCCCGGCACATCACGTCTTCCGTCGGCGCAACCGCCTCACGATCTCAGCAGCCATCCAAATCACCAAAAAGACGGCCTACTTGGACGATGATCCCACACCTTAAGCGAGTGGGTTTCTTTCTAGGCAGCGGGTAAGCACGGCGCAGCAGCCGTAACCATAACATGTTGGGTTGACGGAGAGCGCAGGTGTTGGCGCAAAGAACGGCCTTATTCAAATCGTCAAACACAGCCGCGGCATGGACCGCGGCCAATGCAGTTGCCGCAAGCGCCGATCAAATCATCGACTTGACGGCCGAAGAGATCCGGAGCGACCTCGCGCCAATGGTGCGCGAGGGTACAATCATCGCGATCAATCACAATATCACCCGCCCCACCGAGATAGCCGAGCCGACGGTGCTGCGCCATGCATTGGCATTGCAACATCTGAGAGCCACTCTGAACACGTGGAACTGAATTCTTGGATGGGCTCAAACCGGCCTGCCTTTGTCTTAAGGGTTGGAGCGGGGATACGTCAATCAACGAGGAGAGACCCGCGATGGCAACCGATACGCCTCAGAACGCCGTCATTCTTGCTGCCGGATTCGGCTCTCGCCTGAGACCGCTGACGGAGTTACGGCCGAAGCCTCTGGTCGAGGTCAATGGGACACCGATCCTCTACAATGCCCTGCATAATCTGGAAGCAGTGGGGGTCCAGCAAGTACCGATCGTGGTTGGCTATCGCAAGGACGCCATTCAGAATGCCTGCGGCAGCCGCTTTGGTGATCTTGAAATCAACTATGTCGAGTCGTCCGTCTTTGACCGAACCGGCAGCGCACATTCCTTGTGGCTGGCGCGCGAGGCGCTTCTTTCCGGAGACTGCTTTCTTCTCGAGGGTGACGTATTCTTCGAGGAAAAAGTGCTGCACTACCTGATGATGGACCAAGCAACCGATGTAGCGGCCGTCGCTCCCTTTGAGGAATATATGGAGGGCTCGGCAGTTCTGCTGTCGGATAGCGGGCTCATTACGGCCTTTCGCATGAAGCAGACCGCAGAAAACCTTGCGCCGGATGGCCCAAGGCTTTTCAAGACGATGAACATGCTACGATTTTCAACAACGACGCTCAGAGCAACGCTCGTTCCTGCGCTTAACGAGATCGTCGGATCCGGAGTTACGCAGGCTTACACGGAAGAGCTTCTTGCCCATCTTGTGGAACGGCGCGGCCTGCAGCTCGCGGCGGCTCGTTGCGATCGGCTCAGGTGGTACGAAATCGACAGCACCGAAGATCTTCTTATCGCAGAGCGCATTTTTACTAGTCCGATCGCCATCGATCCTTTCCCGGCTGCAGAATAAGAGGATCGAATGCTAAAGTACCTTTGGGATCCTGCGAACGCCGTAACAATCGGAGGCTTGCTCTTCTCGTCCGCGAGTCTGTTTCTCGCGCTTTCCGGACACACCGATCTGTCCGTTGCTGTGGCGCTGTGGGCTGTGCTATCAGACCATCTCGATGGCGGCGTGGCGGCAAGCACAAAGAATCGCCACCCAGATGTTGCGAAAGTTGGGAAGAGCCTTGATGGCTTTGGCGACATTATCTACGGGGCAGTGTTACCCGCAGCAAATGTGATCCAGCTTAGCCATGCCTCCCTTCTCGCCCTGACAACGGCAACTGCGCTACTCGTAGCGGGGGCAGTTAGGCTCAGCTACTTTGCAAATTTCGGCCGATTTGCAGATGGAAGCTTTTTGGGCGTGCCATTGTCATACGACGTGCCGCTACTCGCCCTCCTGCTTCTGCTTCAACCCGTCATCCCTACCGAAAGCTTTACGGGTATCGTAAATATGTGCTTCCTGCTGATCGCTATCGCTCACGTCGCCTCCATTCGCGTACCACCACCGAGCACCGTCATGTATGCGGTAATCAGCCTCTTCGCCGTTGTGTCCTCGGCGACCTTAGCAAGTCGCGGCTTATAAGCAGTCCCTGGTTTCTGGCCGCTGCTCAACAGCGTATCGCTGGCAAAGCGCCCCACCGCAACAAGAGGCAGTTGACCTTGGTTACCGCCTCTCTGGTGACACCGCATTGCGTCGCTGCACAGAGGTCTCTCCGGAGAGTTCTCCGGCACTAAGCACTCAGCCAACCAGGTGTAAGCGGAGCGACTTCGCGCACCGCAATCTTTCAGCAGAAGTAACGAGGCGCGACAAGTTCAACCCACGTGTAACATTGCACCAAGGCTGACCCACGGCCTCGATCTTTGGCCGGCATCTGGATTTTACCATTCTACCAATATTGCGGACCCTATCCTCTTCCCGTTGGCGTTGCTATGCAACATAGTCGGAAGACGGCGCCGCAATCTGACTACCGCACGACCGAGTCACGCGTAGAGCGTCGTTTGCTGATCTCGCGCTACGCAATGAATCGGCGGCCGATTGCCTATGATCGCGTCAAATAGCAACAGGACGACCGATTTTAACACTCGCGTCGGCTCTTGGTGTTGCGACCGACGAATTCCATAAGGGTATCCGCACCAGCCTCTCGCGATCGAACTGGCTCTGCTGACGACCTTTGCTTCGCCTCCGACATTCTCTGTCTGTCTTGTTGAGCACTCGACACGCACTGCTCATTCCATCATTCGGCTCGCCAAACTACATAGCCGAGCCGTGCACACAGTCGTCCTTGCTCCTGCCGATCGATGAATTGGCGCGGCTCTTGCAGCGCTCAATTGACACAGTGATCGAGGACAAAATGCAAACTGCAAAGATGCCATTCCTTGGACGCTTCTCCGAGGTCGCGCAGGTTTATCCGAAGCGGCCACCCTATTCCCGACGAATTCTCCAGATGCTGGTTAAGCAGGTAGAGACGGTCGCCACGAGACCGACCTTCGCTGATATCGGGGCTGGCACCGGTGCGATCGCTTATGCGCTCGCTGAGATGGGCCTTGCCGGTTATGCCGTCGAGCCCGATCAGGGGATGTTCGCCGCAGGCCGGCGGCTTGGGTCATCCTATCCAGCCGTATCGTGGATTAATGCGCCGGGGGAGCGCACGGGGCTCGCCGACGGTTCGGTGGATTGGGTCTGCTACGGCACCTCATTCCATTGGACGAACACAAGTGATGCCCTTCGTGAGAGCATTCGAATCCTACGCCCCCACGGAAGTCTCACAATTGCAAATCTCCTTACGGACCTTGAGGCTGACCCCGTTCATATCGAAATCGAAAATCGGATACGCGATATTGCACCAGCCCTGCGACGCGCCCGTCCTTCGATCACCGCCCAGATGGAGACCTACGAAGCGCTTCTCAACCAGTATCCCGCTTTCGGAAACTGCATTTTTGTTGCGAGCACCGAAGCGATATCCATGAGCAAGGAGCAATATGTCGATTACTGGGCCAGTTCACTCGATATTCCGAGTCAGGTTCGTCCCGAGACTTGGCAACACATACTGCAAATGATTGCAGAAATGTTCCAAACCAGACAGCCGGCCAACCTGCGATTCCGCTCCACGGCCTGGCACGCTCAGCGTGAGTGAGCCGTATCGGCTTATGGACAGCAGCCACGATGATGATGATGACAAGCTCCTTGTCCTTGCGCTCGGCTTTGCCGAAATCATTCATTACGGCACGCTCTATTACTGCGTTGCCGTCGTTGCCAACGAGATTTCTCAGGATCTTGCAATCACAAATCAATGGATATTTGCCTGCTTCTCCTTTGCACTTTGTGCAAGCGCACTCGCGTCATTCCCAGCCGGCCGCCTGATGCACCGATACGGCGCGGGGGCTACGATGAAGCTTGCCTCAGTGGCCGGTGCAGCCAGCCTAGGAATGGCGGCGGCGTCCTCGAATGCGACTGCATTTGCTGTCGCGCTTTTTGGAATGCAAATTGCGTCGACTTTTCTGTTCAATGAGGCCGGATTCGTGCTTTTGGTTCAGCGCGATGCGGTCCAAGCACCGCGGCAAATCACCCGGTTGGCGATTATTGTCGGCTTTTCGTCAACGTTGTTCTGGCCGCTCACATCTGGATTGCTTATTTGGATGTCCTGGAGAGCAATCTTTGGAATATATGCCGTCGCCAATATTCTCGTCGCTCTCCCGCTAATCGTATGGGCTCTTCAAATACGCGCTGCCGCCCCGCGGGATTGCGACAACACCTACGACTCGCAAACCCTCCTGATGCCTGGTCCGAGGTTGGTTGATCTTGCTTTGATAACTGCTGGCTTTTCGCTCACGACGTTTGTGTTTTCGGCCTTCGTAGGCCAGATGCTCCCAATCCTTTTATCTATTGGCTTAGATCGGGAAGCAGCTTTTGTCTCGGCGCTCTTCGGACCGGCACAGTTTCTGGTACGTCTCTTTGTGCCTTTGCTCAGCAAGAGAATGGCCGCTGTTCATCTTACCATTGCCTCATGTATTCTGCTTTTCTTGGCTACGGTGGCTATTGTATTGTCTACTCAGTCCGTCCTCGGCGCGACGAGCTTCATTGTCCTACTTGGCTTTAGCTCTGGTCTCAACAGCATTTGCCGCGGCACTCTGCCACTTTCTGCGTTTGGCAAGTATGGCTATGCGACTTGGATTGGGTTCATTGGCGGTTTCCGATTGTTGGTCGCATCATTTGCCCCACTCATCTTTAGCTCTGTCCAAGATCGGCTCGGAACAACGAGCGCCTTGTCGTCGCTTGTGACCTGTGCAGCCGGAAGCGTGTTGGCATTTGTGCTCGCGGCATCATATCGTCGCCGCACTTGACGACGTCAGCCTGAGAGATTGGTCGATTCGAGGCTAAGAGATCGTCAAGGTATCACGCCGACGATCAAGAAGCCCAGCGCACCCGCGGTTCAACGCGCCCGTCGAGGTGAGCTGGGGCGAGATATAGAGCATAGAGCAAGACTGGGCACGTCGAAACAGATCGACGGAGGCATCGAAGTCGGTCAATTTGCGGGCTCGATCAGCAAAGCAACGCGAGCGCGATCATAGTCGGCGACGAGACTATCCTCTTCCGAGGTGTGGTGTGATCGCCAATACCGCTCGACGAGAACCGGCCGCAAAATGCCTGAAGGGATGTCCCCACCTCCCTTACAAGGGTCCCCCAGTTCGACTGGCAATCAGCGAATCAGCTGAACTGTGTACCGCCAAACCTTCAGGTTACAGCACTTCAGTTGAGCGCGATCAGCGGCTCCCTCCGCGCGCAGAGCGCCCTTGCGGTCGCCCCGTGCGGGGCACGGTCCGTAGGCAGGCATTTCCAGGCGCTCCCGCAGCTTCGCGGTGCAGTAAAACTGCGAAAAGGAAGAGCGAATTTGGCATTGTCCGCCGTGGATGCCTGAAGTTGATCAATTACTGCACCGTCTCCCCGGTAGGTTCGTGGCAAATCACCCAGCGGCCTTGGTGAGGAGGTCACTCTTTGAAAATTAAGTCCATTGCAATCAAGAATTTTCGCTCATTCAAAAATATGGTGGTCGACCTAGATGACTACACAGCCTTTGTCGGACCCAATGGTGCTGGAAAGTCAACCGTTCTTTGCGCGCTGAATATTTTCTTTCGTCAGACTGAGGAAGCTCCCACAAACCTGATCGAATTAGACGAGGAAGATTTCCACAACGGCAACGTCAAAGATCCGATAGAGATAACGCTGACGTTCCACGATCTTGAACCGGAGGCACAAGCGGATTTCTCCGAATACTATCGTTCAGGCATATTGGTCGTTTCGGCACTGGCGGAATTCAACGAAGCTACACGCAAGGGAACGGTTCGCCAGTTCGCCAAACGAAGCGCAATGAAGGAGTTCAGCGAATTCTTCCGGAGATACAACGATGGAGCATCCGCGGGCGAGCTGGCCGGGATCTACGAGACGCTCAGAGAAACACATCCCGAGTTCGGCCTTCCCAAGAAGGGAACCAAAGAAGGAAATCGCCAAGCACTTCGATCATACGAAGAGGATCATCCAGAGCGGTGCGTTCTGATTGACAGTGAAGATCAGTTTTATGGCTTCAGCAAGGGCGGCGATCGTCTATCCCGGTATATCCAATGGGTTTACGTCCCTGCAGTCAAAGACGCAACGAAGGAAAACGTTGAAGGCCGCAACACGGCTCTTGGAAAGCTCCTTACTCGGACGGTGCGCTCAAAGGTGAATTTTGATGGAGAGATCGCTTCTCTCAGAGACGCTACGCTCAGTTCTTACAAGACAATTATACAGAAGCAACAGACCGCGCTGGATGATCTCTCCCAGGCCCTAACAGCCAAACTTGGTGAGTGGGCTCATCCAGCGGCAGTCGCGCGGCTGGAGTGGACCGAAGACCCGGTCAAGTCCGTGCAGATTGCCGACCCTACGGCGCGGCTGTTCGCCAGCGAGGGAGCCTTTTCAGGCGATCTCGCCAGATTCGGTCACGGCCTTCAGCGGTCCTATTTGCTGGCTCTTCTTCAAGAACTCGCCGTGACAAGCGAAACCGCACAACCCCGGTTGATCCTGGGATGCGAAGAGCCGGAACTCTATCAACACCCGCCGCAAGCACGCCATTTGGCCTCCGTTTTCAAGAAGCTGAGCCAAGGAAACGCACAAATCTTGGTGTCGACTCACAGCCCCTACTTCGTATCGGGACGGCATTTTGAAGACGTGCGCCTTGTTCGAAGGGATGAGGCGAAGAAAGAATCTGGCATACGCTGGACGACCTGCGAAAGGGTTGCGCAGAGACTATCGGAAATCTCTGGAGAGAAGGTGGCACCGATCGAGGGCGAGCGCGCCAAGCTCCATCAATCCCTGCAACCACACATCAATGAGATGTTCTTCACGCAGAAGCTGGTCCTGGTGGAGTGCATGGAGGACGCAGCTTACATAACCGCATGGATGACATATTCAGATCTCTGGGCTCAGTATCGCAAGTCAGGCTGCAGCATCGTTGCCGTGAACGGAAAGAGCTTACTGATCGAGCCCCTGCTCATAGCAAAGGAACTCGGCATTCCAGCCTTCGTCGTCTTCGATGCCGATGGGAATGAGCAAAACCCCGGACGCCGCAATCTCCACAAGCTAGACAATCTCAAGATTCTCTCGTTGTTGGAGGGCGATTTGAACACGCCCTTTCCAGATAATCCGGTGTGGACCAGCAGCTACGCAGTTTGGCCTGAGAATCTTGGCTCGATCCTCAAGCAAGAAGTCGGAGCGGCGCTTTGGGAGACTTCCTATTCGGCGGCCACCAAGGGCCTGGGCAATCCCTCCGGCAGCTTTGTCAAGAACACCATTCACATTGGCGATCATCTAGCGATCCTGAGAGGGAAAGGTGCGACAATTCCTACACTGGATCGGTTGTGTAGCGCGATTCTGGCGCTGGCATAGGAAACCTGGAGGAAACCGATGGATTACGTGAAAGTGAGATCCAGCAGCGTCGGCGCGGTCGGCTACGACGAGTCCGCAGCAGTCCTAGGCGTACAGTTCCTAAACGGCAGCGAATATCACTATCTCGCTGTACCCAAACGCCTGTTCGACGGCCTCAAAGCGGCTTCGTCCGTTGGGAGTTATCTAAACAAGTTTATCAAGGATGCCGGTTACAAATTCAAGCGTGTTAGATAGAGGAGCAGGAAACGACGGACGGTATTATGACTGAGCCAACTATCACCTGCCCAAAGTGCAGCAGCGAGATAAAGCTCACCGAGTCGCTAGCGGCACCATTAGTTGAGCAAGCCAAAAAACAATTTCAGAGCCAGCTAGCGGCCAGGGAAGCCGAGTTCGTCAAGCGAACTCAAGAACTTCGAGCGCAACAGGACGAGATTGCAACCGCACGGGAGCGGATCGAGGAGTTGGTGGCCTCGAAGTTGAAAGGCGAGCGCCCCCAAATTGCCGCCGCGGAAGCCAAGAAGGCTCGGGAGGCTGCGGCCCTTGAACTCGACAACAAGGAACGGGAAACGGCCGAGCTGAAGGAATTGCTGGCAAGAAACTCTGAGAAGCTTGCTGCAGCCCAAAAGGATCAGGCAGAACTCTTGCGCAAGCAGCGCGAACTTGAGGACGCTCACAGGGAATTGGATCTCATGGTCCAGAAGAAGGTCCAGGAGGAGCTTGCCGGCGTGAGGATAAAGGCCAAGCAGGAAGCCGAGAACGAACTGAAGTTGAAGGTTTCAGAGAGAGATCACCAGATCGCGGGTATGACCCGCACCATCGAGGAGTTGAAGCGAAAGGCTGAGCAGACCTCACAGCAAGCTCAAGGAGAGGTCCTTGAGCTTGAGCTGGAAGAAGTGCTCAGGGCAAGATTTCCCAGTGACGTGATTGAGCCGGTAGCCAAGGGCGAACTCGGTGCCGACGTCATTCAGCGCGTTAATGAGGCGCTCGGAGTACGGGCGGGCGTAATATTGTGGGAATCGAAACGCACCAAAAACTGGTCGCACGGATGGCTGGCCAAGTTGCGGGATGATCAAAGGCGCTGCGGGGCCGATATTGCGTTGGTCATCTCGAATGCCCTTCCCAACGACATTGAAAACTTCGATCTTGTGGATGGCGTTTGGGTAGCCCATCCGCGCTGCGCGGTTCCGCTAGCAGTCGCCATCCGGCAATCTCTTGTGGCGGTCAATAGTGCCCGTACCCTGCAGCAGGGCCAACTCAGCAAGGCCGAGGAAGTTTATCGGTATCTAACCGGAAAACGATTCCGGCAGCGTCTTGAGGCGATCATTGAACGCTTCAATGACATGCGGCAGGATCTGGATAGAGAGCGAAAATTTATGACCCGCGCATGGGCGAAGCGTGAAAGTCAATTGACGAGCGTCATAGAGTCCACCATCGGAATGTATGGAGATTTGCAAGGCATTGCCGGCAAAGCCATGCCTGAGATAGATAACCTCGACACTCCACTGCTGGACGGACCTGATGCGGACGCACAAGCGCACCGATCGTGAGATCACGTCAATGACAGCCGGTCTAGGAGCATCCTAGCCAAGATGCGAAATGATCTCATCGGATGCGACGCGCGGAGCTTCTTACGAGATCCCTGCACTTCGCAGATATACCGCACGCAAACGGCAAGCGCGCGAGAATCTCGGCGAGATAGGGTCAGAATAGGCAGCCGACAGCCGCGACGCGAGAATCGCAATTGAACTGATGCTGCAACGGATCACGAAAGCCAGCTTAGCACATCCAAGGAAAAGCTGTGGGACGGCAAGTCGAGGTGCTTTTCGCGCTCTGGGTAGCTAGTTTCGCTCCCGAACGATCAAGGTGGCAAGCGTTGGTGCTGAAGGCTTGCATCGCGAAGCTGGACGTGTTGAACCGAGCGCTCCTCAGATGAAGGATTTGCATTCATTTCCCGAAACGCTCGGCGAGCATGCGTCCAGCCTTTTCGCTGGTAGCCGCGATCCCGCGAGCAATGATTGGCCGCCTGCGCTTCACGTCGTTCGAGAAATCTCGCAAACCTTCCACTGAGCGAACTGCTCTTCATAGTCGGTTTTCGCGGCTTGATCCTGATGATATGACAATCAAACGGGATCGTAGATCGAAAGCTTGGCCACGGTCGGCCTTGCGTATCGTCGCCGAACGAATTTGCTTCTGCCCGGCCGGATCCGCGTGGCGAAATTGCCATTGCCCATCGGTGGCACGAAACCGCGGCATTAGATTCGTCCGGGATCGATAAGGCTTCGCGCCGCGATCAACCACCAAACACAATAGTTGATCCAAGTGCTGGAGGCATGGCAATCGTTGGGTTCTCATTGTGGGTCAAATTTGAAGTTGCCAGCAAGTTACCGCATGCACCCAGAATACAAATCGTGGCTGACTGGTCGCAGCTCGCTGACATTCGACCTCATGAGCCATGCTTCTGGATTTGGCGAATTCGCTCCAGTTCACTCATTTCAGCGCCGCTGATCACGAACCAACTCCAACTTCATGAGCGACATCTATCTCGGCACGGCGATGGTCGGACGTACGTTGAATGAAAGCTGGGCGGTCTTCGTCCCATTTGCGATTGCATTGATCGTATCGGCTATTCAAGAGTCAACGGGCTCGGCGATACCGGCACGAACCGCCACCGGCCTTCTCAATCTTCGGCCCCGTTGTGCTTAGGAAGTGATCATGGACACGCGAGCGTTCTTGAACCTCGGCTCGAAAAGCAGCAGAGATAGAGCGGTTTCGTCTGACGGCGTGATCCGGCTCGCGCTAAACCACCCTCCTCCGGTCCCCAATGTCTTCAATCCGAGGGTCTTTGCGGCCCTGAACCGCGTTTTGGTCAAAAGTCCCCCGGTCGAACTCATGGCAACTCATCGATGGATGGGCACTGAACATGACAGACAGCAAGGGGCAGTTTTTGCAGGGCGTCGCCTCGGGGCGATACCGGATCCTGATCGAATAGTCGTCACCCACAGCACTCAAGCCGCACTTCACGTTCTGCTTGCAGGTACCCTTGGAAATGGTCGACCGCTTGCCGTCGAACAGTTGAGCTATTCACCCGTTCGTTCGTTCGCTGCCCGCTATGACATCCGTGTCGTAGACGTTGCAATCGACGGGGACGGCCTCAATCCAGACGCATTCAACGAGGTTTGCCGACAGGAGAGACCAACTGCCCTGTATCTGCTGTCGACATACCAAAATCCGACCACGGTCACAATGTCTCTCGGTCGCAGGCAACAAGTTTCCGAGATTGCTCGCCGATATCAGGTCCAACTCATTGAAGATGATGTCTACAGCTTGCTCGCGGGATCGCCGCTTCCACCGATTTCATCCCTCGTGCCCGAGCTTTGCTGGTATTTGCTTGGAACGGCAAAGAGCTTTGCCACCGGCCTGAAGCTCGCATTCGTAGTCGCGCCGAGTGGAGCTAAGGCCGCGCAAGCCTTTTGGCCCGGCGTTCGGGCAACAGA
>Ga0099822_1000986_pt1 | contig 30899 bp, 13 predicted proteins | sample CowpeawhiteBW_FD_76839 | JGI IMG/M metagenome (GOLD analysis project Ga0099822, IMG submission 76839) | Root nodule microbial communities of legume samples collected from California USA - Cow pea white BW | ecosystem: Host-associated > Plants > Roots > Nodule | place: USA: California | collected... | reverse complement strand
ATATATATATATATATATATATATATAAAAGTTGTAATTATCTTTACATTTTTAATATTTAAAAAAATTAGAAGTTTAAATAGAAATTTTTTATGTAAAAATATAAAAAAATAATTTGAATATTTAGGTGGAATAATTTGAACTAATTTGGTCTCAAATTAGAGAAAGACCAAATTGCTTCATTTAAAAGAAAATAGAAGAACATATTGGATCAAAATTATAAATAAGGGAACAAAATTGAAAACAAGCAATGTCATGTGACAATAACATGACATGTGACACTGTACGGACACAACGTTAATGTCAATCTAATGGAAAAGACTAAATAAATTGAACAAATAAAAAATTAAAGGTCTTTTAAAAAATTTAAATAAAATTAGAACACCAAATTAGATATTAACCTTTTTTTTTCATTTTTTAATTTATTTATTATTTAAAGAAGACAATTTTAATTTTTGTGTTCAAATTGGAGAAATTGTGTTGTTAAGATTACAAATTTCAGCCATTTATTATTCACTTTTATTTAATCTAATGATATAGTTTGATATAGTTTCACTTGAAATAGCCTTTGACCTAGAAAAAAATAGCGCATTTCAAACATTTTGACATATACTTTTGAAGATTACTTTCAAACATTTCAATTTATATTTTCGAAGACATTTTAGACATTACAACTCAAGATCACTAGCTTTATATATGGACAATCATATATCTCAAGCTTTATATTTGTAACACCCTATTTAATTAATAAAGCTAATTAAAGAAAATGTCACATAGTAAAATATAAGAAGCAAGATCGATGGAGTATAATATTATCCCATTCAAAGTACTTTTAGAACAATAATTTAGGCACACCACGATGTCAGTACAGAATAGGGTAAAAAGTTTAAAGTATCCAAAATACAGTACTAAATAATGTAATACATGGGCCACAACCTTAACAAAAGACATAATGAGCAAAGCCCAAGTCCAGATGACTAAGTAGCGAAACCTCCATCACCATGTTGGCCACGATGATTACTCGCATCTACTCACATCAATAAATTGATGATCATCGCAAAAGGAGAGAACCACACAAGCAAGACATACAACAAACAAAAGGGTAAGCTAGAGCAGAAAACAATTTATCATACCGCACATACAATTTTATAGTTCAAGATGCATAAGTCAACCAATTATGTTATGACTTACAAACAATACACTAAGATTCAAACATAACTCATTTGGATACATATAATTAGTCAGATCCAGTGGATGCTTGTGCTTGTGGTGGCTTTTACTACTTTACCGAGCTAAATATTTCCGGTGTCTCAACCCCCCAACACAAGGTTAGCCCTTAATGGGTTCCACGCCTCCTGCTACTCTCACCACTAGAGTCAGTACGCTCTATGTGAGACTAACTGACTCTTTAGAGTGTCAGGATGCAATCCTTACCTTGAATCCTTACTAAATTATATAGATGGGGCACCACCATGAACTCCCACTAATAGGGGTCATGAAATTACGTCTCGATCAACCGAGGCACCACCATGAGGTCTCACCTAAAGGCTCATGGAATTACGCCCTAACCAATGAGGCACCACCACAAAACTATCGTGGAATTGCGCCCTAACCACATTTAAATCCTATTTCACCAATCAAGTAGGTACTTATCATGCATACCAATCTTGTGCCAAACTTTATAACTAAACTTCATTCATATTTCATACCAACACCATACCAAACTCCTCTTTTTTAATCCATGAATCAATCCCATACATGTACATCACTCATTCCATACTTTTAACACATTAATTCACCCAAAAATGTGGCAAACATAAAAGAACATAGCAGAAAACATAACAATACGCACTCTCACCCAGCTCCTCGCTCAGGCAGAAAGGTCTCACTCTGGCAAGAGGATTCTCTCGCTCAGGCGAGCTCCTTTTGCCTAGGCGAGAGCTCGAAAAGTCGGAACAGGGCCTTCGCGTCCTCTCGCTTAGGCGAGACCTCCTCGCCTGAGCGAGATGAGCTCTCACTCAAAATAGGGGCACGTCGCCTGAGCGACAGTTTGCGCAGGTTCTAGGGAGCAGCCTCTGATAGTCTCGCTTGAACGAGATCGGCTCGCCTAGGCAAGATTATCAAAGTTCTCCACTGTTCTCGCGTGCACAGATAGCCATTTCAAACCAAATCAACATTTTAACAGTTCTCAAGCAATGATAACGTCAACCAAGCATCTCAAACCAATAAATAGAATCAAAACACCAGAGAAATCGAATAAAATAATGAACCCTAGCTTCCCTTACCTGGAAATAGCTAGCAAAAGTACTTTGATGCTAAGCAGTGAGCACAACAACTCTAGAAACAGACTCGAAAGCTGAAAAACAACGGAACAGGTTTAAGACGGGTTACCAATGTGAACCCTAGTTAGAAACACGACTACAACGCTGAAAGCAAAGAACATACGGAGAAGAATCAACTTACGTAGTGGAAAAATGAGTTGAACTCGCTTGAAGATGAATGAGTCTCGAAACCCTAGCAGAGCTTCTGAAAAGAAATGAGAGCGTAAGAGAAGGGGCTGTTTGCAAGAGTAAGAGCTGAATAGGAGACCTTGGCTGCTTTAGGGGCCTTGACACCCTATGGGCCAGCCTTTAGGCCCAACTGGTTTAAGACAACCCTAAAATATTGGGGCAAAATAATTGGGCCTTACAATATTGACTAAATCATTGTTTATAATTAGGTTAAATATATTTTTGGTTCCTTAATTTTCAATGAATTTTGGAAGTAGTCTATTTTGAAACTTTTGACCAATTTAATCTTCAATCTTTCGATTAAAATACATGGATTTAGTCCTTTTAATAAACTTTTATTAAGTTTATTTGACATTTCAAGCACGTTTCATAATAGTATTTGACCTAACATTAAAGCAAAAATGTGTCAAACTGTATAAACAACTCAAATAAAATCCTGAAATGCGTAGGAAATATCAAATAAACCTAACAAAATTTGATTAAAATGACTAAATCCACGTATTTCCGGAGATGAATGACTGAATTGGTCCAAAGTTTCGAAATAGACTAATTTCAAAATTCACTGAAAGTTAAGGGACCAAAATCATATTTAACCCTTTATAATTCATCATTCTTACCATTTTCATTATTTTAAAGCTTTATTTTCTATCCTTTTATATTTTTCAAACCTTCTACTTTTAAATTCTTTTATTGTTTTAAACATAACATTCGCACATTCTACTTGCTTCTAATTTCAAAAATTTTGTATTATTAATAAATATCATTAAATTAATCACTTTTTCATTTATAAACGTTAACAAATAGTTGACTACAAAGATATTTTATTTTTAGTATAAAAAATATATAATGTTAATACACAAATTTTAGTTCTGTTAATTTAATTTAAACTTTAATAATAATTAATATAGTTTCGTTAATTTGATTTAAACTCTAATAATAATTAATATAATCTAGCATAAGTTTAATATTTATTAATTATTACGTGTTTTTATAAAAGGAGAAATTAATATTAATAATGTAATCAACGTTGATATAAATTTTTACCTTTTATTTTTTGTTTTTTAAATTAAAATCGATATTAATTACTTCAAAGATAAACACATATTAACATGTTAATTTTCTTTTAATAAATATCTACATTAATTGTTAAAGACAAAAACTTCATAATTTTTTTCTATTAAGATGGTAATTTCTTTTATTATACTAAAAATATATGTGTCAATATTTATTATATTTCCTCTAAATATTATTGTTTTTACTTTTATCATTTAAAACTTTTTATATAATTATAAATACTATTTTCAAGCATTTCAGTTTATTAATAAATATGAATTCATACGTTCAATAATATTAATCTAAACTTTTTTCAACTTTACAACATTAGTTTTCTCCTTTTCTATGTTTTTAATATTTTGGCCTTCTCAACTCTCACACACTCTTCAATTTTTTATGCTATTTTTTTTTTCAAATTTTTCATATATTAATGAACATAACTTTTAAACATTTTAATTTATTGATAAATATAATCATATTTTAAAATTTATTATTCAATATTGTATTTCATTTTTAGATATACTTTTTTGGCTTTTCCACACTTCTTAGACTTTAAACTTCTAAACTCTCTTGGATTTGTATTCCAACAATAGTTTCATATATTCAAAAAGATTACATTAGTTTGTTAAAATAGCTAAATTATTATCAGGTTTCATGTTAGTTATACTTAATATCCTTTGAGGTTTTTTCTAGTTGATAAATATCATATTTAGATTTTGTAAGATAACCAGAACTTGTTAAAATCTGAGACTTTGAATCCTCAAATTTCTTCCAGCACCCCCATCAAATTTCTTCTTGCACCCCATCACAGGTAGTAGAGGTAGGAAAACTGTGATTTGGAAAAATATTTCTGAAATTGATTTAGTGTGTTCCGGAAAGTAAAATCTGGTTGATGGGATGCAACTTGATTCTCTCATTGACTTACTTCATTCACTTCCTAACACCATTGTCAAACTTGTGGTTGATCATTTGATTAGTAGTGTTTTAAAACTGGTTGAACTGTTTTATATTATCTTTGTGATTATCTTTTATCACATTTGATATAATAGTTATACATAGTTTAAAAGCAGTCTCCTGTATTATTTTACCAGAAATTTCAATTTACTGTGTTAGATTAACTAATTTCAAGTCAACAGAAAAGTTTGATGTTTTGCATAAGAATTTGTTTGATATGAATGAATTCCTAATAAAGCCATGGTTGATCTAAGAAAATGAAGTTTTATGAAAAACTGTGGTTAAGATGAACTGCATAACAGCAAAATAAGTTATGCAGCTCCCTTTAAAATTGTTCTTAGGTCCTTGCTTCAGTTATCTAAAGTAAACTTTGCATTTGTTAGAAAAGATAGAAAATTTGGACTCCCAACTCCTCTTTCTTACTATTGGGTTCTAACATATTATACATGTTCTCACAGATTCAATTTAAAAGTACATTAAGTTGAGGTAAAAAAAAAAAAAACTTGCATTTTATTTGAAAATGTAAAAGAAGGTAAGATTGTTGGAGCTTCTAGCCAGCTAGAAATGGATGCATGGTTTATCTGGTTTTTGGAAAGGCACAACTAATTGACCAATCTGCAAACGAACACTTGAGGTTCAGACTTTGTTTTGACCAACTTTGGAAAGATGATCTTGCATTGATTGAATGTTGTTACAAATATTGTGGGTGCATTCAGACATGATGTAAGAATTTGTTGAGGGGTGTTGGAGTTGGAAGTTTTCATAGGGAAGGGAATCGATGATGATGCACATTATATGCATGGATGGACCACAACTCTACCTCCTCAGTTAGGTTTGTGAGATTCACATTCACACTCACACTTTTCATGATTTTATCAGTTTCTGTTCTCTTGTTGCTTCTTGTTCTTGTTTTTCAATTTGTATCTAAACAGCTCATAGTTCCTGTGATTGTTTGTGTGTGTTCAAATTAGTGGCGAATTCTGAATTCTTTAATCAGAATTTTAGGATGAAGACTGGAAAATGATACTGCCAAGTTCTGCATAATTTCAAAGTTTAGGAAAAAATATACAATGACTGTGTAAGATTGGTTTACATTTTCCCATATATAAAATTGACTTATATGTACCTGACATCAATGAATTCCCCCTTTAAGTGGAAAATGTTTCAAAATTAATTCTAGTCATTGCAGAATTATCAAAATGAAATTTAGCCAAATTGTATGGTAGGAAAACTAAAATACCTTTGTTGACTTTCGATGGGTGAAATGACAAAACTTGCCTTAGAAAATGTTGTCAGTGGAAACATACGTTGTTGGCCCTCATGATTTGTAATTGAATTTTAACTAAAAACAACATAAACTAATTATATTCAAACATTTAAAACCAAAATATTCAACACTAGGAATCTCAATTACGTTTTTTAAATTTTCAGGTTAAACTATTCTATTTTTAATCTATTTTCAGGTTAAATGAGTTATCTTGCAGTGTTTCTGATACTTCTGCCAATCTCATGTGCAGCTTCTACCTTGGTTGAGAAGAAATTCAATGAATGCTTGATGACAAAACTTGATGGGAATTCTGAATCCATTGAAAAAATAATATTCACCACATCCTCCTCACTGTATACACCAGTGTTGGAATCATTGGAACAGAATCCTAGATGGTTGAATTCTTCAAGGAAGCCTCTTATCATTCTGACACATTTCCATGAATTAGAAATTCAAGCAGGCATCAGATGCAGCAGACAACTTGGGTTGCAGATTAGAGTCAGAAGTGGTGGCCATGATTATGAAGGGCCATCATACATTAGTAAGGACCCATTTGTGATGGTTGATCTCATCAACATGCGTTCCATTCAAGTTAACCTTGCTGATGAAACAGCTTGGGTTCAGGCTAGTGCATCATTGGGTGAACTTTACTACAAAATCTCAAAGGCTAGTAAAGTTCATGGTTTTCCTGCAGGAACCTGTCCAAGTGTAGGGATAGGTGGACATATCAGTGGAGGGGGACAGGGTGTCATGTTGAGAAAACATGGCCTGGCAGCAGACCATGTTGTTGATGCTTACATCATTGATGCAAATGGGAATATTCATGATAGAAAATCAATGGGAGAAGATGTTTTCTGGGCCATAAGAGGAGGTAGTGCTACCAGCTATGGAGTCATCCTTGCATGGAAGATCAGGTTGGTCAGAGTTCCACCTATTGTTACAGTGTTCAATGTTGAAAGAACATTGGAGGAATGAGCCAACAATGTTATTCACAGGTGGCAATACACAGCACATGAACAGCATGAGGATCTTTTCATCAGAGAGAGTAGTTGCTCAGAATAGTGGTGACAAATCAAAAACATTTAAAGCAACCTTCAACTCTCTCTTCCTTGGAGGAATAGAGAGGTTGATACCACTGATGAATGAGAGTTTTCAAGAACTGGGATTGCAGGGCAAAGACTGCACTGAGATGAGTTGGATTCAATCAGTTTTGTTCTTTGGTGGATTCAACAAAGATGACCCTTTAGAACTCTTGCTCAACAGAACTACCTCATATAAAAGCTCTTTCAAGGCCAAGTCTGATTTTGTAAAGGAGCCAATACCAAAAACTGGCCTAGAAGGTGCTTGGAAAATTGTTTCTGAGGAAGATACATTAGCCATGCTGTTAATGGATCCATATGGTGGTAGAATGAATGAAACTTCAGAATCTGAAACCCCATTTCCCCACAGAAAGGGAAACTTGTATAACATACAGTACTTGGTGAAGTGGGAAGTGAATAGCAAGGAAGCATCCAAGAAGCATGAAGAATGGGCTAAAATGATTTACAAATACATGACTCCTTATGTGTCAAAATCTCCTAGAGCTTCCTACTTCAACTATAAGGATCTTGATTTAGGCCAAAACAAGCATCACAACACAAGCTACTCAAAGGCTAGTGTTTGGGGCAACAAGTACTTCAAGGGTAACTTCAGAAGATTGGCACAGAATTATCAAAATGAAATTTAGCCAAATTGTATGGTAAGAAAACTAAAATACCTTTGTGGACATTCGATGGGTGAAAGTTAGATTTTGTTTGACAAAACTTGCCATAGAAAATGTTGTCAGTGGAAACATACGTTATTGGCCCTCATGATTTGTAATTGAATTTTGACTAAAAACAACATAAACTAATTATATTCAAACATTTAAAACCAAAATATTCAACAACAATAGGAATCTCAATTACGTTTTTTAAATTTTCAGGTTAAACTATTCTATTACTAACAAGATGCAAAACAAGTCATAACAATGCAGACTTTTTTCTCGCTTTAGACAAAAGAGTGATGTCAGTGAATCAAATATGGTTATAATTTGTCAAAGATACTGCAAAACATAATCAAATTATTCTATCAAGTGTCTTGGTCGATGTTGAATCTAATAAGCATAGTTTCTATCAAGAATAATTCTCAATTAAACAAAACCTCAGTGTGTCATAGCCACTGTTTCTGAATTTGACCTGGATTTGTTGAATGCAATAAATCAGCAAAATAACCAACATATACCTTTGACATGTGATGAAGAATGTCAAACATTATAATGACAGTCTAATAATGAAAAAGTTCACCTATGTATGCCCGAGCATTACACATGTATATATTATATATATGTATGTTATAAGATGTAAAATCATTGGTGTTTTCTTTGAAGAAAGAATCAGGGAATGAAATTTTACATGTGAGGTCCAAGGGGCATGCGACTCATGATTTCTTGGTACACTGATGAGCCATTTGGCAGGTTAAGGCCACCAACATGTTCAGGAATAGCCTCCACATTTGGCTCTCCCTTTGGCATCATGAAACCGTAATCGTTTGAAGGATTTTGCTGTTGTTGCTGTGCCAAGAATGGATGAACAGGCATGACAGGGAGCTTGGCTTGCATGTGGCCTAACCCTGACATTGCCAGATTTGATAGCATCGGTTGGTTCATGCCGAAGGAGAAGCCGTGGGAATGAGCTAGCTGCTGTCTTCCGGGTAGGTTAAACGAGCCTAGGGACGGCCTCTCAAGCCTTCCCATGCCATTGTGTACTTGTGATGGTTCAGGTCTATGAACATGGCTGTGAAGAACACCGGAAGCTTGGTTGGCATTGGAAGCATTAGCATTGACATGGCTGCTGGCACGAGCAGCAGGAACATCATGGTTGTGCTTTCCCTCATAAGTGGTGATCACGGATTTAAGATCGTGTGATGCTCTCTCCACATGTTTCCTTACTGTGCAGCCTGCATTTGTGCACTTGTAGTAACTCCTGCAGAAAAACAACTACATTCAGATTTTGACCCCAAAAGAAATTATGTATTGTTCTGTTGTAGAATGACCACCTTGGGTTGGGATTTCCTTTGACAACTTTTTGTCCATACTTGCGCCACCGATAACCATCATCGAGGATATCTACCTCACTGGTAGTTTGTACAACAACTCTAGGCTCACGGATGGCTCTAGTAGCTCCACTCAGGTCAGCATATGATTCCAGTTTCCTGAGAAAATAGATCATTGATTTCAATAGGTAAGACAGAGAAATATCAGTTTTTGAATGAAAAATAAAAGCTAATGGTATGTAAGTACCTTCTCTTAGACTCTGATTCATCTCCTTCCCCATCATAACCTAATGATACACTACCATGAGTGCCTTGATCATCTTCATCTTCTTCGTTAGAAAAAGTAGACGAGGCATCAACTGCCTCTCCTGAATCATTGAGAGTACCACCATTTTGCGTCTGCAAATTGGTGGACTGGTTGCAGTACTCGGGGCCAATAGACGCTGATGATGTTGTTTCAAGGTTTTCATGCTTCCAGTTAGCAGCTCCAACTATGTTTCCCTTTTGCACATTACCCCAGCCGATGTCGCCGTCACCACCATTGTGTAGTTCAACATGTTCAGGGTTGTCAACTTGCATGTCAGTGTGAGGGTTAACCGAACCTATACCTGATCGGCGACTTGGAGGAGGTTTTGGATGGTTGTGTGTTCCCTTGTAGATGATCTCAGTTATGTGGCCTTCATGGGATCGTTCTACTTTCTTCTTAACTTGACAGTTTGGATGTGTGCACTTGTAGTAACTTCGAGGGTACTCGCTGCCTTTCACTTGTTTTTGGCCATATTTTCTCCAGTTATATCCATCATCAGATGGTGCACCCCCAACGCCACCAGTCACTGAATCTCCATTGCCTCTCTGATCTCCTTCTTCATCTCCATGCTCTTCAACTGGGGTAGAATGTTCAATGCCACCACCAACAGCATCAAAAGCCCTTTGATCAGCTCGAAACATTTTAATATCCTTTTCAGGAGGCGATTCGGCAAAGTCTGCCTGAAGATGAAGACCATTTTTGTTCTCAGTTTGAACTTTGACAGCATCGACACTTTGAGAATGAAAAGAATTTTCTGACTGAGCTGAAACCTCAATACCAGGATGGGATTGTTGAGGAAGTGTAGTTGGATTTATCTGCAAAACAGAGGACAGACTAAATGACCAAAAAGGAGAAACAGATATAAATATCATTGCCAAGACATACTATCAAGTGTCAACTCACTACATACAACTCCATACTATATCTAATTTGAATCTAAATATCAATAATTGCATAAAAATGTGTGCTAATGACATGGGAATTTTGTCAGAAAATAGTATATAAATGTTGGTAATAAAAAAGTTATTAGAATGTGCTTACTTTTCTTCCAGCACCATGATAGAAAGAGGAGCCTGAGTCTGTTGCAGGCTTGAAAGCAAAGGATGATGTATAGATATCATCAAAGCCATTATTTTTACATTTTTCTGGAGCATCAGATGATAATTCTGAGTGCCGCATGTTGCCATTTGACATAAACAGAAACTTTCCAGTTGTTGGAGATGGCTGTGCCTGAAATTACATAAATTCATAGCTCAATAGGAAGCAGAACAACGTCAACAGAACCAGGTATCAATTTCCTACAACAGCAGATAACCACTATTGATCCATCTGGCATAAAGTAAAAGGAAAAGTGACAACTCAAGAACCTAAAATCTAAATTTGACACCATTTGTGTAGAAAGAACATAAAAAAAGTGCCTCATTTCACAGCATGCAGGGCAGTAAGAACCAAAGCAATTTATAATTTCCATGTTAGAAAATGTGAGTAACACTATAAAATGAAAATCAAATCGAATAATAAGCACAGTCACATACCATTACCAAGACAACAGGGTCCTACCCATCATTTTTTTCAAAGTTGGAAGTACCAACATATATTTAGATATAACTCTATGTCTGAATGCACCAACTACTGCACAAAAAGTATATTGAAAAACGAAAAAGTCACAATGGGACATGATTTTTTTTAAGCTGTTCCAGAGTATACTTCAAAATTATGATGTCAGAAAAGATATAACATATTAAACAAACAGCATGCCCCTAATGAAATTTGAGGAGTTTAAGAAAGGACAGAAAAGAAACAAAAGGAAGAAAATGAAAACATGAAAATTCCAGGAAGTGAAACAGAAAGGGTCATCCAAAGGAAAACTTGAGATCACATAACAAAACCATTGTACAAGTTGAAGAAATGACATAGTATGAATCCTCAGGTTGTCCAAACTAAGACAAAAGTACTACATGGAGGAATTAAATACACAGTCATGCAAACTGTTGTCTATCCTACAAGACACAGACATCAGAAGAAATAACAGTGTGTGCTTTGTAGTGTAGCGTAGCATGCTAACAGCCAAATCTAGGATCTATCCTATATTCTTGAGGTTTGAAAGAATAAAAAACAAACTTGATAAACAAAAAACAGCACAAAAAAACAGAGCTCACCAGTGAATTTGCAAGGAACACTGGAGAATCTAAAAGTGTAGTAGGACTGAGACCTGGTGGGATGGTCAAGTAAGGAGACTGAATGTCAGAATTGAGTGAAAGATCAGTAGATCTAATGCCTTCAGTGTTCAACCTAGGAGCATTAAATCCAGCTCTAGCAGCCATTCTTTCCACAAGACCACCTCTGGAGTTAGGCTTTTGCTCAGTCTGAAAACTCAATTGGGCTACAGAATCTCCATCTTGTGCTGCATCCTGCATGTTTCCCTTTCCTGTTTCACTAGGCTCATGTGGTCCTGAAAAGAATTCCCCAGTTCTACCACTCCCAGAATGCTCTGAGATTGATCTTGTTACATTTTCTTCCTCCAACATTCTAGAGAAAAATGTTCTTGGACTTGGGCTAGCAAGACCCCAATCGCCAGAAAGGGCAACATTATCATCAATCCCAGCCATTCAGACCTCACCCCAGGAACACCTCACCTGAAAACAGAAAATTTTCTGAAAATAAGGCAAAAACATAGAAACCCCACCTTCAGCTCCTGCAACGAAAAATGACAAGAAAAAAAGCAAATGATTTTGTTTACAGACATATATGCAATTTGCTTAATTGGCTGACAAAATAAAGGACAACCCTGCCAACATGAATCACCAAGGACAACGCTTTCAACAATAAAAATTTCAAAAATCCATGCCCCCCACTTTTCTCATTCACCATTTGACAAAGTCTCGGAGTTATAGATTAAAAAAAGATCCTATTTTTCTTTCTTCTTCCGCTCCTCCCAACAAGAAAAAAAAAACACAAATGGGACAAAAAGGAACCCAATCCGAACAGACAAAACACGACCCAATTCATCAAACGCAACGAACAACAACATTGTTTCAGAATCGTTTAAATCATCAAACAAACGAGGTAAAAACACACAAAAAATAGAGAAAATAAAAAATTAAAAAGCAGAGAGGGAGAGAGAGGGAGAGAAAGAGACAAAAGAGAGAGAATGATGAATGAGTTTACCTAGAAAACAATGAATTATTGAGATTCCTGAAAGAGAACAACCCCGACCACTATAATCACCGCGACAGCAACAACATCAACGGTTGGAACCAGAGAAACGGATCCGATAAACCCGAACCCGACCCAACCAGTTATATGGGTTTTTGTTGGTTCTCTTTTTTTTTTTTTTCCTTTTCTCGGTTAATGGAATTTGATCCCACTATGTTTTCTCACCATGCTGATGTTGTTGGTATCAGTTGTTTGTTGTCTCTGTCTCTCTCTCTCTGGCTGTGTTGTGTTGTGCTTTGTTGTGTGTTTAGAAATAATTGTCCCAAAATATAGAAATGATTGTGCTGTTGAAGAAAGAGGAAAAAGAGGAAGAAGAGAAGGAGAATAGTTACAAAAAGATCCAATTTTTTTGATTGCATAAATGAAAAAATAAATAATTTTGAAAAGGTAAAATTAATTATGGCATTGTTGTTAATTTGGAAAATGAAAAAATGATTAGCACTGTTGTTAAAGCAAAAGGGTATAAGGACTTTGTGGGGAAGGTGGAAGAGAAAAAGAGAGATGATTGAGAAATGGTGGTGGACCTCAAAAATCAAAGGAATCTTTGACACACAAACATATCCTATCTTTAATTCTCTTTTCAGACACTTATTCATTCCCTTTCAATTCTTTCTTTTTCATTTTTATTTTTAATCAATAATAATAACACACCCAAATTCTTGTTTTTGTTTTCTTTTAGGACCTATGTTGCAACCATGGAGGATGTTAACACATTTTTTAATATATATTCTCTTCCATAAATTAAGATTAATTATAGATTACTACATTTCATTACTTTCATGTCTTATTTAATGTTTTTCTTTTCTGATTTTATACCTCTTAAGAAACTTCCATCGGTTATTATACAAACATGTTAAATATTATATATATTTATAATATATATATATATATATATATATATATATATGTATATATATATATATATATATATATTCAAAAAGTGTGTTATTGTCTCTTTATAATAATTGAAAAAAAATTGTAACCGTTTTTTTAGTTACAAATAATCCATGAAATATTTTTTTAATTTTATGACAAATATCTTTTATTATATCATCATAGATATTATTTTGTTGATTGAGAATTTGTAAGTATACTCATGTAAAATCTATATGACCATTTAATTATAAATAATTACGTATGACTGGGATCAAAAAGTGTGTTTAATTATATTTTAGGGTTTTGGAAAATTTTAGTTAGTATTTATTTTTATCTATGTTAATTTATTGTATAAAATGTGCCTCTCATTTTTGTGGGATAATAAATATATTTGTATCCCTACTAATTACCTACTGATGTGATATTTTAATTTAGTAGATTTACATTATTAATGAAATTATTACAAATTAGGTATTAAGAAAAAAACAAACACACAAATATATAATATATAATATGTATTTATAATTCTCTTTCAATTTCACAAAGATTTAAAATGGTGCGGTAGTACCAGATGTACCTTACTTCTTTGTATACACTTTTACAATTAATTTTTAAGAAAAAAAAATAATCACAATAACGACAAAACTCATGAGACAATTAATGAGAAGTTTATTAGAATCTATGTAAGCACTTTTGTAATTTATGATAGAGGACAATCTTCTAAACATATATAAGAAGAACTTAAGGAAAACATTTACAATTTAAAGTATTTATGACAAAGTCGAAGATCAAAACATGTCTCCTTGAAGCTTATGTGTCATGAGTGAGGAAACTTAAAGAACATGAATATCATTGACACATTTGAAAAATAGTTTTTAGAAGAATTAATTTATGTTTCTATATTTTTGGACTTTGGGTTTTCTTCTAGATATTAGTTTATATTTTTATGTTTGGGGGCTTTTTGCTTTCTTTTAAAGTTTCTAAATTTTCTTAAACTTATATGCCTATATATACAAAGGTACCAAAAAGTAATGTAGACACTTTTAGTCATATATTAAATTTTATTTCCTTAAAGTGAGGATTCTCTCTGTTCTTGGCTTATGTCTCAGGTTCTTATCAAAGATTAACATCTTTGTGACGAATCTTCATTTAACTTATCAATCTGCTAGATTGTAGCGCCCTCCATCCTTGTCTTCTCTGATTTATTTTTGTCGTCTGGAAGATTCAAATTCAGAAACGATCACACTTTTTCTTGGATATAATCGTATCAATTTATTTTCACGAAAAGAAAATACCCACAATAACTAAAGGTTGATTCGACACGTAAAATAAGGTTTGTTTGAGTCTGTGCATGCACTTTCACAATCAATTTATAGGAAAAGAAAATAATCACAATAACAGTGAGGCTAATAAGACACTTAAAGAGAGTTTCTTGGAATCTGAAGAAAACAAAAATAAATTTATCATTCAATGCATTAATCTGTGTTGTGTTAGGTCCAATATCGATTAGACAAATGTTCTATATTTGATATCAACAATTATGAGAGTGACAGTAATGACAATAAACACATGTTTTTTAGCATATTCATTATACACTTATGCTCATGCATTGTATTTGTTGGAGTTATAAGGTTGAGCTTAAGTAATGTTGAAAGGGAAAGTGAGAGAGGTTATGCATTCAACTACCCTACTAACTATTATCCACAAGACCACTATTTACAACCTCTGCAACATCATTGAAGCCAAATATGGTTAACATATTGATCTTCCAATCATCAAACAACTTCCCGTCAAAGATCGGTAAGGCCCCCTATATAATACTCCCAGTTCCAGCCATGTCCACTGTGGCTTCCTCTCAAATCATTGCCCTCACTAAGCTTCTTCTAATGTTCTTGATGATTCAAGAAACTCACTCTTTGAAGAATCGCTCACACCATTCTATTTTCTGAACAATGTTTCAAAGAACACAATAAATTGTTTTTTCTCACTCACAAGTTCTTGACTAACCTAACTCTCGATACCATATTAAAAACAAGGTTTATACACACAAAAAGTATAAAAAATTATACTTTGTAACTCTTATTATTAGAATGTGGGAGAGGTTGCGTGTTCAACTTCTCCACTAACATAATATTTACCAATTGGGCTAGATGAAAGCATAGGGGGATTATTAACCACAAACGACCGTATGAGTTAGACTTAAAGTTTACTTCTTAACATGGTATATCAAAGTCATGAGTTTAAGCCTATCCTAACGAAATTTATTGTTTGTTGAACCTATCTTTTCACTCGTTATCGGATTACCCATCAATGTTTAGCCTTACGCTCAAGATGTATATGCCTTGGCATGAGGACTGTGTTGGAGATTCCATATCGACTAGAGATAAGACGAGTTTACAATATATAAGTGGGTGTAAATATCACCTTACAAGCTGATTTTATTATGTTTTGTTATACTTAAATTCCATTTCTTAACACTAATTGTCACACTAATGAGAGGACGAGCTCACAAAGTTAAGAGAAGATAAAGGAAATCCTAGAAAAGGTTACAGGGATGATGATTTTTATAAAATGAAATTTGATTAACTTTAAATCTATTTATGGTTGATCTTTTTATGAATAAAATATTAAAGTTTCATTATTAAAACCATTATTAGTGTTAAGTTATCTTCTAGATCCTTAAAATTTAGATGTATTTAAATCTTTATTAAACATGTTTTTATAAAAAATAAGTCAAAAGAAACTAAATGCAATATTAAAAAAAATAATGTCAAAATAGCAACTTGTTTTCTTTCAATACCAAATAATAGTGAAAATATTATAGTTAGATAACTTTTAAAATAAAGTTACAAACAAAAATAAATTAAGAGAGTTTCATATTAATTAGGATAGAAGACTAGTATTTACATTCTTATTATTATTTATGTTATTCATTGAGGTATTTCTTATTAATATTGATTCAAGTTTGGTTTAGTTACAAATTCATTTATTTTTACAATAAATATTTAAAAAACCCATATTGTAAATATTTTTGAAAAGCATGTGAAATAAATAATTTAATTAAAAATATTTCACCACAAATAAATCCTATTAAATTTAAAATTTAAAATGGGGACCATTGGTAGTGTTTATTTTGACTCAATTTTAGGGATTGGGTTGGTAGTTCCAATTTTTGTCACTTTGACTGCCACAATAATTGCTGGCCTTGTAGTCAATAATTTTGAGAAATGAGAAACCATGTGAATGGAGTTAATTAACACTCATGTTGCATTATTAATTTAACTAATTACTAATTACCCTATTATTAGTGCTGCTTAATTTTAAATTACAAAGTTTTTTTTATTTTTTTATGTAACAGTTAAAATAGGGTGAAATGTCACTTGTTCTCTGCTAATTTTGCTTAAGTAAGAATGACATGATGTGGTACCAACGAGATATTATGTACAAGTTCTTTCGGTAATTCTTTTATAAACATGTAACAATTATTAACAACTAATATGTATTTAATTATCCAAAACATTAGAAATGTAACTTTTTTTTATAGATGTCAAAATAAGTTTCAACCCATGAGTTAACTTGGCTCACCACGGGTTCGAGTCGGGTTGGGTTGAGAAAACTTCAAATTTTTTAAAAGTTGGTTGAACTCAACCCGGCTCACTTAACCCACGGGTTAAACGGGTTCGAGTCGGGTTGAAGATGGGTTGACCCACTTAACCACCAACATTTTTTGACAATTTTTTTAAATTTTTTTTTAAATTTTTTAATAATTATTTATTACTTCTATTATATATGTTCACAATTTCATATTTTTAAATGCTATAATGTTGCTCAATAGTATTTGAATAGTTTGAATGTTTAATTAATTTGATTGCCAAGTTATATATGTTGATACTTTAATCTTTAATTATAATCTTTATAGTAAATTATTCAAGCAACCGTCTTATAAACAATCTTTTCTAAATTAGTATGACAAAAATGTATAGTTTTTTTATTTATATTTTACTTAATTTTTTTTTAAATATTTGAATACTAATAAATAAATAATTCTTTTTGTGTGAGTTGGTGAGCCAACCTACTTACTCCATCAATCCGTGGTGAGTTGAACCGGATTATAAAATTTGTAGTTCACTCATTTTCAACTCGGCTCGTGGTGAGCCAACCCGACATGTCTATCTTAAAATGAAATATATTTTATAATAAATCATTTATTTATATAAAATAATCAAAAGAGAGAATTCATGTAATTATTTTAAAGAATTAAACCCAATTATTTTCTATTAGATCTTAATCAAAACTTTGATTTGGTGAAAACTTTATGTTAATAATCTATTAGGACAACCATTGATATGAATATAACTAGACAACCATTGAGCTATTTATCAAACGAGATGAAAGCTACTTCATTGTGAAAAATATAATGGATCATTGTTCTGATTTTTGTTTAGAGAAAATTTCTAAAGTAAAAGATCATTATTCTTATACTATTATAATTTTATTCCATGTGTATATCTTCATCATATTTTAAGTAATAAATATTTTTTTTAATATTTAACAGTGATTCGAAAAAAATTATCTAGATAGTGTGACCAAAATTATAGATGTCACTTGAGTGAGTCAGTTTTTCAATATTTAATATATTACACTGTTAAAGACAGAAAATTAATAATTACATCTTTTTAATAATAAACATCACAGTAGTCAACTTTCCTAAATTTATTTCTAAATAGGTACTTCAAATTTTAATGCCATTTCCATATATGTTTAAGTTTTAACATTCCTATAAATAAGTAAGTAAAACTTTAATTTTATTAATGTTAATCCTTAAACATTGTATTTTTCTTTTACATATTACTATATTTGTAAAGATAGAGTTAAGAATTACTAAAAATAAGAAATGTGAACATTTTATTTAACTTAAATATTAATCATTCGTAATCTTAAGGGTTTGTGAATGAAGACAAATTAACATAGCTAAACTTCGGAGTTCTCAATACTAAGCAAAATACTAAATTGCAAATCACAAAAGGGTATATGTTTTCATGATAATAAAAACCACATATGTTTTTTTTATAAATAGTTATAATAAATAAGCACTTTTAGAAAAAATAATTATTTATAAATTAAAATTAATTTGTAGACAGATTAAAGTCATCTTTTAAGTAAATAACATAAAATGGTTTCTACCATTTTTTATTTATTTTCTTTCTCTAAAGTACTTTGAGAAAGTTTAACTTTAATGGTATATTTTATCATTTAAATGTTACCATTTTGTTAATCTTATTATCTAATTTTTCTTTTTCTTGTATTTTACGTCAACCTTTTAATTTTCATGCATTATTAATTCATTGAATTTGTAACTGAATTATAATATATGTCATAAAAAATGAAAATAAAAATTATACATATAACTTTTATCTAGAAGAAAATTATTATTTTTTACAATAATATTACATAACAAAATAATAAAATTATAAAATAATAATATTTATGTCGTAAAACTTAGATTATAAAAAAAAGTATATACAAAAATATATAATTGTTTTGTATGAATGGAGGAATCTTAAACAATAAGCTCCACAAAAAAGGATAAATAGAAAATGACAAATAGATGGATTTTTTGGAGCAAACATATCTTACCAATTCTTTCTTCACATTCATTAGTAAAGCTTTAATTCGGTTTCATGTATTTCATTAATCATTAATAGAAGAACTTATGGTTTGCTTTTTCTTTTACATTATGATGGTGATCTGATAGGAAAATTTCCTAACTTTGTTTATTAGTAATTTTTATTGAAAAATTTATGGACACCTTTAGCTAATTATGGGGATAAGTTTTAGGTATACATGAAAAAAATCAAAAGAGATGAAAAATAAATAGGTCAATGTTTAAAGTTAAGAAATTGTATCTATTGTCTAGAGGGACACATTAAATAGTTTTTTCTTTATCATTATTTTCATAACTCCTATCTTTTTTACTCTTATGATTTATTTTCTATCGTGATTTAGTGTGGATCATTGATCTTTTCAAAGGAAAAGATAGTAGTACATTAATTAAGGATTAAATATGTTTTTTGTCCTTTAACTTCAAGAGAATTTTATAATTAATCTATTTTGAAACTCTAGACCAATTTAGTCGTTCAGCTTTCGAAATACGTGAATTTAGTCTTTTAAATCAAATTTTGTTAAATTTATTTGATATTTCAAACACGTTTCATAATAGTATTCGACTTAACATTAAAGCAAAAATATGTCAAATAGTATAAACAACTCAAATACAATCCTGAAATGCGTACGAAACATCAAATAAACCTAACAAAATTTGATTCAAATGACTAAATTCACGTATTTCGAGATATGAAGGACTAAATTGGTCCAAAATTTTGAAATGGACTAATTCCAAAATTCAGTAAAAGTTAAGAACCAAAAACATATTTAACCCATTAATTAATGACACACATTAAGTCACATCAAAAAGTAAAAGATGAGAGTAAAAAAGATGAGACTCATACTATCACTTTCCTTTGTCAAATTGGTTTAATACAATGGATAATATATTTATCGGTTAAAGTTGATTAATTTGTAAGACAAAGATTGTAATTCAAGTTGTGCTCTATTATTGAGTTGATGATTAAACCCTAAATACCAATTAAGGAACCCAATGTGAAATATGGCAATAATTTTTTTTTTGAAAATAAAAGCACATTTATTGATAAAAACCAAAGATTATATAATTAGAAATGTTATGTAAGTTTGTGTGTTTAGCTTTTACTGAACAAGCAATAGAGGTGGGTGATGGACAAAGGTTTACTGAAAAGGACATGATAAAGAAAAAGTGGATAGAGATGGAAGATTAAAAGGGCACTCTAGGACCCAATTTTTATTATTGTCTTATGAGTCTCTCTACAATAGGGGAATAGTGCCCAATAATATAGGGCTACTGTCCCTAGAAGAAACAAAATATTTATTTTATATTTTTTAAAATTACTGTTTTATGAAACCAAGAAGATTAAAAAATAATGTGTTTTTTTTGGTAGAGAAAAAGAAAGCAAATTTTTTAAGTCCTACAATTTTCTTATTATTTTTTTTTTTGAAATTTTTACTTAGGAAATTTCAAGTTGTCTGCAGAAATTCCTATGAAGTTTTCTAGTAGAAAAATCCTTAGCAGTTTCAATTTTAACTTTAAATTACTTCATGAGTTTTCTTGTCAATTTTTTTTTGTTACAAACTACACAACACACCTAAAATTGTTTGTTTCCAAATTGTGAGTTTTGGCTATAAATTGTTTCATAACAAATCATTAACAAATTTTAAAATTTCCTGCAATTTGTAAAACCCAGAGAAAATATAACATATAACTTAAAATCGATAAATAGGAAATTTAGAAGAAAATTCCTAACAAGAGTCACTGAAAAAAGTCCACAAGAATTTCAGGAAAATGCTCAGAGAGCACTTTTACAAGTCACCAAATGGGAGAAATTAGTAAAATTAGGGTTTTTTTTTTTCTTTTTTCTGAACTATCATTATAGGTTTGATTTTAGCCACAACAGATATAAGACAGAAAAAATGAAAATTCAGGATGTATAAATTGTTGACAAATGTTTTTTACATGTTACATTTAGAATATTTTCTAATTGACCCATAATATGAAATTTTGTACACTGGCACCATATGAAATTATACTCACCAAAAGTATTTAATTTATTGAATTTATATCAATTTTTTATTTGTTTTTAATTAAAAATTGAAATCTGTTTAACCCTTTAAGAAAGATCATATCATTTATATTTGGAAAATGTTTTTTTTACCACTTACACCCGTTGATAACTCACTTTTTAGGAGTATTTTGATCGTTAAAAAGTTAACTATTGTATTTATAAAAAAAAGAATTTGAAAAGTGAAATAGTAATAATAAGGTGTGTAAAATTTTGTTGAGTGTGAAAATAACAGTACCCTAGTGGATACAGGGGTGACTGAATTAGACCAGAATTGATTAATCCATCATTATGATTGCAAAATAAGGTAACAATGGGCCAGCAGAACAATATCTCCAATAATTAGAGCAAATTAAAATCATTACACTTGACCTACTAATTAGAGTCTGAATTATTAAATCATAAGTTTCAATGTCAGTGTAAATTTTTATAAAAAATTATTACTATGGTGAATTATCTACATTTAAACTCTTAGATTCAAAAATTAGTTTTTTTTTTTTTAAATATGTTTATAATTTTGGACACAAAATTAAAATTCGTCTTAATTTTAACTCAAAATTTTAACTCAAATTTAGAAATTAATAGATATAATCATTCTAATCTACCAATGTTAAAGCTTTTGATTTCAAATTTTGAAATATTTTTAACCCAAATTTTAAAAATTAATAAATACGGTCATTATAATCTAATAATGTTAAATTTCTTGTGTTAATCAGTATGTTTTATACTTTGAGTTTAAATATATCAAATTGTATAAAAAACCTAGAGTTTAAATATGTCTGTATAAATAACCAAATAACCCAACCACTGTATCCGGTTGATTCAAGATACATAATGCAAGGAGCAAAATAGAATCATCACAAGAAGTAGAATTCTACTGCATTATGATGGTGATCTTTCTTTAAAGTTCAAAATATACCAGTCAACATTACATGATTCGCAATTTCGTCCTTAGATTTCAAAACGAATAACTATGCAAGATGGTTCTATATCTGTATACCAATTAGTCTTCCCAAATGACAGCTAATCCATTTGATAAAAGTGGCAAATACCATTCACAGACAAAATTTTGACCAAACACGTTACTTTAAGTGGCAAAGTCGATCAAACTTTGGACAAATGTGAGCCATGATGAACATTATCTCACACATGTCAGGAATTTTCAGGACCATCTTGCTGTTTTTAAGACTATTGGCATTTTCCTTCTTTTGAACTTTGAGCATCGCAAGCAGCTATAACTATAAATTGAGTTTCAGAAAAATCCTCTTCTGCATTGCCACTCTCCACAATCCTGTAATGATTTTTAATGATAACACTTTTGGTTTCCATTAGTGAAATTAAACTTAAACTCTGATTAGAAAAAATATTTAAGACACTTCTTCTAGATCTTGCCGGAATAGGAATACATAAAAGTTTCAAATTCACTCATATTCTCTTTATATTGTAAAGACATGTTGCCAAACTTGAATATTTAAAGCATTGCATTTATGATGAAGATTGGTTTCTGCACGTGCTTTGTGTAACAGGAATTGATTAAGAGAATGAAATAGTCTAACTACAAGTTCAATAAGCAGGGTGGTCCACAAAAGGAGTAAAATTAGTTCATCACTTCATGGTGTTTGGAAATATCAGTGACGTGCAATTTATAATAAGTCATAAGACACACATTGTATGCTAGGAAATCAGGAAGCATCAGAGTCTGGGCAAAAAAGCATTACCATTATATATAAAGGTACAAGTGTAAGTAAGAAAAACATAGCTGCATGAAGACGAGTGCGACCTACTGAGTTCACAGATCTTACATGCGCAACTTCCCTGTGGTTTTTAAGCACTTCAATATTCTAAAATGCGACGAAAAGAAATGATAAAGAACAGTACCACTGAATGCTGGTAACTTCTCCATTCAAGTAATTGCCATAGCACCTCCAGCACTGACACTAGCATAGCTTTCTCTCATCATCATAGGGCAATAGTAGGGAAAAGCTTCCACCAGCTACGGAGAGTACAGTTTAGAGCATTGGGGTATCTGCGTAGATATTAACCCTGTTAACCTTCGACTAGTGAGGCATGATATTTAACCTCCAGGATCATTAAAATGTTAATACAAGAAATATTTCTCCTTATCCTATGAATTTATCAAATGTGCATTGAAAAAAGGTTATGAGGATTCTATTTAAAATGAGTAGTCGATAAGAAACCTGAAAAATAGAAACGTGTCTATTATTGACATTCAAATTTCAACCTCTATTTGATCTTACATAACGAATGATCATTTGGTGTTAATCCCTATAATATTATGCAGTTATAGTTCCATACAAGTGAAGAAAAAAGCATGCGCAAATAAACAGTAAAACCGTAGCAGATTTCATTTATATACACAACAGATTCTAGATTTCTACAAAAAATAAAATTTGCCACTTGCAATATGAACCAAAACACAAAATGAGCAAAACTGTGGTAATATCAGAACCCAATGGGAATGACAAACAAGACCGTCGGCAAAAGTGGGGTTGATGATGGAGTAACAGAAGTTCATACGAAAAAAATGTATATATCTACCAGTTTCAAGTGACTGAACACTAAATCAGCACAAAAGTAACATACAAAACTCTGTTTATAACCTCAAGTCTCATCCTTCCATGATTGCCTTGGATCTCTTGGTCTCCCTGTATGTCTTATATACAGAAAAGAAAGTGCAAGAACCCTCCTCCAATTTCAGGTAGGAGAGATAAGTGTCACCAGAATTGTCAATTCTGTCCAGCAACACTCCAAATGTTGAAAACCTTTCTATTTCCTCCTCAACTGTCAAAGGGCTTTGAGTCTGAAGGTAAATATCCTATTTTCATGCTTCATCAATGACACTGTCTCTCAGAGAGAAGCTATCAAGCGTATCATTATCTGTGTCAACCTGAAGCTCTTTGAACATGGCCATCACTTGTATCATGGTCGGCCGACGGTAGGGCCTCTCATCTAGACACTCAAAGGCAATTCTCAAATATTGAAATAGTTCACTTTCACCAGATGTTTGCACAATTAAATCAGGATCAAGTATTTCATTAATTCTCTTCTCTTTGTAAAGCTTCTTAGACCAACCAACAAGATTGTTGTCATCACCAAACTCGGAAGAGTCGATTGGCCTTCTACCAGATAGAAGCTCAAGCAGTATGACACCATAGCTATAGACATCCCCTTTAGCTGTACATCGAAAACTCTGGTAGTACTCAGGGGGTACATAACCTGGTGTTCCGGCAAGTGTGCTGACAGTTAGATGAGTATCGAGGGCATTGACCAATCTTGCCATGCCAAAATCAGAAACTCTAGCCTCGAAATTTTCATCAAGTAGAATGTTGCTGGACTTCATGTCCCTGTGTATAATGTGAGGAATGCAACTATGATGAAGAAATGCAAGACCTCTTGCTGACCCAATGGCAATCTTTTTTCTTGCACCCCAATCAAGATTTGAACCTCCTCCTTTTGCCCTTTCATGTAAAACAGCCTCAAGACTTCCCCATTTCATGAACTCGTACACAAGAAGCCTCTCCTCCCCAACTTTACAGTAACCCAGCAGCTGAACCAGGTTCCTATGCTTAATCTTCCCAATAGTTTCCATCTCAGCCATGAACTCCCTATCTCCCTGACCCGTCACATGAATGAGCTTCTTGATGGCAACAACACAGCCATCTTTCAGCTTAGCCTTGTACACTTCACCAAATCCCCCAGAGCCAATCAAACTCTCAGCACTGAAACCATTAGTAGCCTCGAGAAGATGTGCGAACGTCAGCTTCCGCAGTGGCTTCTCAAAGGTGGCAACATTGATGCTCAGAGGCTCAGGAAAGCTGGAAAGCTTCCAACTACTGCTCCCCGAAGTGGGAAGACTCTCTATATACTTTTCTCTAATCTCCTCCTTCCTCTGAGACTTTCTCACCCTGTACAAAGCCAACACAAGCCCAAGCGCAAACAAGAGGAAGCAAAGCAAACCAATGACAACCCCAGCTGCTACAGGCTGCTTCTTCTTCCAACCCCCAACACCCACTGAGCGGTTCTTCAAAGCACTACACGATGGCAGCGGCAGGCCACAAAGGCCAGAGTTGTTCTCGTATCTAGAAGCTGGAAAAGTAGTCAACTGACCTCCAGAAGGAATGGAGCCGGTGAGATTATTATTAGAGACGTCAAGGTCACTGAGAAAAGAAAGGCTCTCCAATGAACCAGGGATGGATCCATTGAGACTATTATGTGACAGATCAAGCACCCCAATTGCTTTCAAACCACCAAAACTATCTGGAATGTTCCCACTCAGCCTATTGTGCCCCAAATTCAACACCTGCAAATAGGCCATGCCACCCATATTCCCAGGAATAGTCCCAGACAACAAGTTGTAGGAAAGGTCAAGGTAGATCATGCTCCCATTGGAAGAAAAAGTATACACGGTCCAACCGGAGTAAATCCGCGTCAATGGGCACGAATGCACCATGGGAAAACCTTCAAGCCTCTCCGTTCTGATATCCTCAAACTCAACCAACCCACCAGCACCCCTGCAACTAGTCCCACCCTCGTTCCTCACAAACGCAAACTGCTTCCCTGAAACCTTGCCCGGGATAACCAATCCGGCTTGATCAGCAAGCTCAAACGGGATATTCCCAGTTAGGTTATTGCTATTCAAATCTAACCATATCAACTTCCCACACTTGCCTATCTCCGGTGGAATCCTCCCACTCAGCGAGTTGTTCCCCAGCTGGAGAATCGCCAATGCGTTCAATTTCCCAATCCCAGAAGGTATCGTTCCGGTCAACCTGTTGCTCGCCAGCGACACCCATATCATGTTGGTGCAATTGGCAATTGACTTTGGAATTGACCCAGAAATGAAGTTATTGTTGAGAATCAAAGTCTCCAAGTTCCCTCCTTTAACACAAATTCCTTCTGGGATTTCCCCAGTGAGATTATTCGCCCACATAATCAAATCAGAGAGGTTGGGCAAAGCCCAAACCTCCCACGGAATCGAACCGTTCAAGCTGTTAAAGCTGAAATCAACGGTTCTCAAATTCTTACAATCACCGAGCTGTGACGGCACCGTCCCGGAAAAGTAATTGCCCGCCAGGATCAACTTCTCCAACTCGGAAGGGCAAAAGAACGACGGAACATTGCCGTTTAACCGGTTCGAGCTCAAGTCAAGCACCCGAAGCCGTTTCAGGTTAACAAGCGACAACGGAACCTGTCCCGTTAGGTTATTAAACGCGGCGTTCAGATACTCAAGACTCTGAAGCTTGCTAACCACGGACACGAGGAAGTTCCCAGAGAGATAGTTCCTCGCGAGGTTCAAACTCCGCAGAGAAGAACAGTTCACGAAGCTCAAAGGCAACTCACCAGAAAGCTTGTTCTCGGAGAGATCAAGTTCCACGAGACTTCCACAGAGGCTTCCGAGCTCGCTCGGAATCTCGCCGGAGAATTTGTTGCGGTCGAGAAACAGAGACTTCAAGCTCCTCAAACTCCGAAGAATCTCCCCGGGAATCTCGGCTACGAACTCATTGCGAGAAAGATCCAGAACCTCGAGCCTATCGCAGCTGCTCAACCCGCGCGGAAACTCGTCCCCGGAGAGCGCATTGCGCGAGAAGCTCAACCGCGTCAGGCTCCCGCACGAGGCGAAATCCAGCCGCGAGAAGTTGTTGAACGAGAAATCGAGAACCCGAACGGCGTCATTCACGAGCTGAGGCGGCACCGACCCGGAGAGAAGGTTGTAGGAGAGGTCCAAGGTGGAGAGGTTCGCGCTTCGAGAAACGAGCGACCCGCTGAGTTGACCCGCGAGTCTGTTGTCGGAGAAGTTCAGATAAACGAGAGCGGAGCTCGCGAGAGCGGACACGAGAAGGTTCACGTCGGAGACGAGGTTTCTGGACAGGTCGAGTTGGGCCAGGGAAAGCCCAGAGCCAGGCCCAGGGCCGAGCCCAGCGGTGATGAGATTATTCGAGAGGTTTAAGTAAGCGAGGCGGTTACATGGAGTTAGGTTTGCGAAAGGAAACTTGCCGGAGAAGTTGTTGAGAGAGAGGTCGAGTGTTTGAAGCGAGCAAAACGGCGAAACGCTGAGATTGAAAGCGGAGAAGGAGTTACCACGCAGGAGGAGGGTGCTTAGCGAGGGGAGGGACGTGAGTGTGGGGAGGTGGAGGGTGCCGGAGAGGTCGGCGCCGGCGAGGTCGATGGCGGTGACGCGGCGTGGCTCGGGCGAGCAGGTGACGCCGCGCCACGCGCAGGGGGACGGCGCGTGGGGGAGCCAGTCGGAGAGGAAGCCGCGGGGGTCGGAGGAAACGTGGAACTGCTTGAAGCGGAGGAGGAGAAGCGCGTCGTCGTGGGAGGTTGATGCTGTTTCTGATTCTGCTTCTGCGATTGTTACTGTAACGAATAACGCAATAATCAGAAGAAGGGAGCTAACAATTACTACTGTTGGTGGTTCTTCTCGTGGTGACCACGACATGTTCCTCGTGAGGTATGGTTTCGCTCTTTTCATTTGGGGTTTTTTCACTCTCGCTTCATGGAAAAATTAATGATTAGTTTTAGCTTATGCGTCTGCGTAATACGATATGCACATGCTTATGCTCCCTTCGCATTCATCAATATTTCCAAACCCAACTAAATCACTGTGTGTGGTGTGTGCCTCCGTGCGTGCGTGCGAGAGAGTGAGTCCAAATCCAAATCCAAAACTGCAAGGAATTTATTTTCTTTATCTTGTTTTTGTCTTTTCCTTCATTTTGTATTGGCACGAATACAAATATTACAAATATAAATAATAAATATACTAAACTTGAAGAGATAGATAGCGTTATGGCAATTAACGATTATAAATTATAATTATAATGATAAATTATTATTTTTTTTGTGTCTTGTCCCGAATTTCAGACTTGTGTGGCTGTACGCGTACCTACCCTGAGCTAATAGGTTTGATTTTGGGGTTGCTTTTTCAACGTTTTCTTTACGGGGAGAAAAGAAAGAAAGAAAGAAAGGACTTGCTGGGGAAGCTGAAATTACGTGAGGGGAGGAATCGTTTTTAAATCACAAATATATAACTATTATTATTATAAGTATAAAAAAATATTAATTTTGTCCATTCTTTTAAAAAAAGTGGTCCAAATGGCTTTTCGGTTTCAAAGACGTAATTATCACCCAAACTTTGGGTTTTGAAATTGTGGAAACGGGGAACCCGGTGTCAAAATTAGAGGAAAGAGGGTTATTCAACCTACTACTACCCTAGTTCAACAGTGGCACGTAATCCGTGTCAAATTAATGTAAATTTGATTTTATAATGAAAAATTTAGTATGGTTAGTTTTCAAAATCAATTAAAAGATAAAAATTGATTAATTATTGCTTTTACGTTGGAAAATTAATTTGACTGGAATCAATTTTCCAATACTAAACTAAACACAATCTATTCCTTTTCTATTTTACAATTTTTCTTACAATTTTATTTTATAAAATTAAACTAAATTTAAAATTGATTTCTCTTAATCAAAATTGTTGTTTGTAAGATGCTTCCATAATATATCTGGCATTAAACCTACGTTAATCATCTACTGTTTCTATGAGAGAGTATTGATGATGGAAATCATAATGAAGGACATAGAGAAATCGTGTGTTTGGGGAGCTTGCAATAATTTCCCTGTAAAAGTAGTTGAAATGGGCATTTATTATTTGTTTCTCACACACCACGTATGCTACAGATGTAAAAAAAAAAAATGAATAAAAATAGAAGCTTGGTTATATATACGCAGAAAGGGTTCTGGAAAATAGCTTTTGGAATTTGACAGACAGTGGGTTGCAGCAGGTACGATGTTCAGGTCCTGTCTAGTAGCACTGTGCTAAATAAAAACAATCGCTAGATTTGTGGGGATGTTTCGGCTTTCAAGCAAGACAAATATACACAACAGTTCTTCATCATGTGCACCACCAACCATGGTGGGGTAAGGTAAGATAAACACTGAAATGAAGATCAACCTCAACTTTACTTCAAAATAAACGAACAAGTGTTGCCACTTTGATTTTTACAGGATATATCTTTTTAACAATTAGGGTTTAACAGTAAGCAATTATGGTAATGAGAAGAATAAATAGTTGGGGAAATATCGATTTCCAAGAAGAAAATATTTCACCTGAAAAAACTTAAATGAAAAAAAAAACTAAAATTTCAATGGATTAAAATATTATTTTGGTCTTTACTTTTATTTTTGTGATATTTTGGTTTTTCAGTTTTTTTTTTTATTTTAATTTAATCTTAGTTTTCTTAAAATAATTTAATTTGGTCTTTATCGTTAGTTTAGTTTTTTATAAATGGTGTTAAATCTAAAATAATTATTTTTCACCTATTATATTAAGGGTTATTTGACATTTCAAGCGCGTTTTAGTATTGTATTTGAGTTGTTTATATTATTTGACACATTTTTACTTTAACTTTAAGTCAAATACTGCTATGTAATTTGTTTGAAATGTCAAATACACTTAATGAAATTTGATTAAAAGGATTAAATCATGTGAAGGACTAAATTGGTCAATAGCTTTGAGATAGACTAATTCCAAAATTCACTAAAAGTTAAGAGACCAAAAATATATTTAAAGAAAACACAAATTGATGCGACTTTAAAATTATTCATAACAAATTAAATGACTTAAAATAATGAAAAAAAATTAAGAAACAATTTTATATTTCTTAAAAAGAAATATTAAAAAAAATAATTTAGCCCTTTGAATTAATACATAAATATGGACAATGAATGAAAGAATATAAAGAGAGAGAGAGAGGTGAAGGAGAAAAAAAAAGAAAAAAAAAAGGGTAAAACACGAGGACAGGTTACGGAGAATAAGGGAAAGTGATGCCCCCACTAATCAAGATTTTCTTACTTTAATTGCTCATCTATCAAGGTTCAGTCAAACTTTGGATTTGGATTTGGATTTATCTCCAACCACATGCCACACCTATCTCTCTTAATCATTATTTAATTTCAATTACATTTTCATTCAAAACAATTAACAATTAGGGTACCTCCATGCTCCAACACCATTTTCAAATTCTGTTTAAATTAGACTCAATCAAATCAAACTTATGTAGCCTAATTAAGTCTGGAATCCATCAAAAGTTCAAAGTTGTATTTTGAAGTGTACTCTCTGGTAATTTTCAATGCAATTTTTTTTTCTTCTATTCATGGGTTCTTCAATGGTATTTATTGGCAAGGTTCTTTATTTCTCATCGAGGATAACATACAAGGTTAAATTACTCGTTATAAAAATATTCACTTTTAGTTACTCGAGTAGCTTTTATAATTACAACAATTTTCTCTCTTACTTTCTATATTTAAAAATACATGTGGAATTAAGGGATTAAAAATTGTCTTTGCAGAGATTGAAATAAGATACTTATGCATTTGGAAAACTACAAGAAAACGTTTTTATAATTATAAGAATTCCAATCATATTTACCCTTTCAATTAAATTTACCTCTAGGTGACATATTATATATATATATATATATATATATATATATATATATATATATATATATATATATTAAATATTATGAGATATCACACGAGAATTAAATTTTAAATAGAACATGTTGTTTGTAAAGACTTAGAAAATGAAGACTTAGAAAATGGTCCAAGACTATTGATGATTTTTAAAAGATGATATTGGATTATTTTATTAATAAAATGTTAAAATTACATATATATTTTTATTGAATCTCATTTTATACGAATCCTGGTTTTTTTAGATTTTTTTTTCTAAGCTTTTTATCTAATTTCTTTCTTGACCGTTAATCTCATTCTTCGTCCTTTTGAAGAACAAAATTGATCATAGCAAATATATATATATATATATATATATATATATATATATATATATATATATATATATATATTTTGTTTTATTATAAAAATATATTTTATTTTATTATTTTTTT
>Ga0099822_1000983_pt1 | contig 30914 bp, 9 predicted proteins | sample CowpeawhiteBW_FD_76839 | JGI IMG/M metagenome (GOLD analysis project Ga0099822, IMG submission 76839) | Root nodule microbial communities of legume samples collected from California USA - Cow pea white BW | ecosystem: Host-associated > Plants > Roots > Nodule | place: USA: California | collected... | reverse complement strand
TATATATATATAATAAAAATATATATATATATATATATATATATATATATATATATATATATATATATATATATATATATATATATATATATATATATATATAAGAGTTATTTTACGAACAAATTTTTGTTGTTGAATTAAAGTTAAACTTCAATTTTAAGATGGTAACTTAGGTTTAGATCCAACTTTTAAGATATTTTAATGATTGCTTTGTTATCTATGAAGTCACACGTTATCTCACCGCAACTACAAATTAGCACAAACTGTATGCTTTAACACGTACAGTTTTGGTGTGAGAAAAGTATGTCAAAGATGTCATTGACACATATATGCAACCTCATCTCAATGTGGGGAAAGTTTGAAAAATATCTTACATTCACTAATATAATTAAAATAATATATTACTGGGAAGACTTAAAGAAAATTTAAAAGTAAAAGTGTTTTTCTTTTTTTTAAATATGACACTCAATTATTTTATTATTTAAAATATTAGACTATATATAATCTCTATTAATCGAGATCATTTTATAAAATATTTTCTTCTATAAATTCTTTCTAAAACTTTCCTATTCTTTCAATTTTTATTGTTTGGAAGACTGGAAATTGTAGAAGTGGTTTTCACAAAGAATTTTACATATCCATTGAATCAAAGTTAAAGACAAAGTAAATTAATTATCTGTTTCTTTTTTAGGCTAATTAGTATTTTGAGTTGCATGTGACTTATGGTTCAACACATATGACACAAAATAGGTTAAAGTGGATATTTGTTTATTTATAGTCATAGAAATGCACTTAGATTTTTAATTGAAATTTTCTTTATATAATTAAACCTTCTTGTGAGAAATAAAGTTCTTAGAGTTAAGAGTCATTTATACCATGTAAGGGAAGCTAGTAATATTTTTACATTTGATTAAACTTGCTAACATGCAAGTTTTTTATATTTGATGAAATTATTTGATTATTTGATTTTAAATTGCTTGATTTAGTTCAAATTGTGTTGAACATTATTGAATGAAATTGATTATGAAGTGTTGAAAAATATAGAGGATGAGTTAAATTGATATTTGACTTGTGGAATATTGGGAGTGAGTATATCATTTTGTATAACTGGCTTCTAATGATCCATTCTAATTTGATTTGGTATTGATTGTGACTTAGATAAGGGATACAATAACCCATTAGAGCCAATTATACAAATTGATATGTATTTTATTTATGATTTTGTGTAAACTCATTAGACGAGTCAAACATCTGTCGAGCGAGAGTTAAAAATAGAATTATTGAGAGCTCTACAAGATTTTGTTGGGAGAGCTTGATTAAAATAAACTCCCAGAGCCAAAGTCGTTGAAAGAGTGAATGAGTTGTTGAACCAAAGTAAATTTCGAAAAAGATATAGAGACAAAGAAGGTTTGGTTAGTGAATGAGCTTAACCTCATTGAGCAATTTTTCACGTTCTAAGACTTAAGTCGTTGAGTGAGTATACCTTCAAGAGTAACTCGTTTAGTGAATAAATGAACCCGTTAAGCAATCAGTTAGATAAATGATATATTTAAAATTTTGAAATTTTAAGAGTAGTAATAAATGTTATCAAATGGTTATAATTTTAAAGAAAATATTGACAATAAAAATGACTATTAGGTGGATGCTTTACGATACATTAATATTTTAATTTGGATCGTATATCTATGTCCGATTATTTAAAATCAAAACTAAGTTTGAAGACCATCACTGAGTTATGGTGAATTGCACCAATTTTGTAACTATCCATTTCAGTCTTCAAATAAACTATGATGTTACTATATATTATTATGAGATACACAAATTAAGTTACAAAATAATTATGCTTTATTTAAAGCATGCGAAAATCTATATTTCTAAATTTCAATTTCATGGAAAATTTTAAATCTAAAGTTCATGTATTCGATTCGGCTTAATCCACTACATCTTAAAAGTTTTATCCAAAACAATTAAACTTGTTGAAATTGGATTAGCGCTCATCATTAGGGTTACAATTTATTAATAAAGTATATCATGCGAGGATGCACTTTGGTAAACATGTTGACCTCCTTAAACTAAATTATGGATAAGTTATGTGTAGAACTTTAAAACACGTTGACAAATAGCGACTTCTACTTTACCTTTTATAATTGTAAATTGGTGTTCATCAAATTTCTTCCTGCACCCCAAGTTGATGGGATGCAAGAAAACAACCCTTTGTCAATCAAGGTGGTTCAAGGATAATTGTACAGTGTCACAGTATAGCCCATGGTACGTTCGTCCACTGATTTAAGCTACAATGTTACGTTTAAAACACTCTTTCTATACCCTGCTGCTAATAAAATCACCGATATTTCCACAGAGAATAAAACGTTAAAACTTATTGGAATTTGTTGTGTTGAATAAAAATCTAGGTAACGTGCAGGCAGAGAGCGGTGCCATCTGTAACAATTAACACAAGGCCTCTCTAATATCCAAGTCGCATACGTATATATATTAAATTGAGTTCAACAATAACATCATTTGATAAAACGTTTGAAAGCAATGCATAAACCGAAATTCACCACCAAGATTATATAGATTACGAATGATATTAGAGGGAATATTACGGCAACATTTTCTGACAAACATATTTCATAAAAACACTGCCTAAGCTACCAACACTTCTACCAAAAATGTCACTTCACTGTTTCAGTATTAATTTCACAATAAAACATAAGATAGGAGGACGGACAAAACTTCAATGGGAAACAAAAAAATAAGTTTTTGATATCCAACTCTCTTGTCGATCAATCTGCTGGAGAGACCAAAAGTATTTGATAGATCTTCAATTTTCTTCAACGGCTTTATCTTCAACTTTTTCAGCACTGCGTTCAACAACAAACAAGCTCAACAGCAGTAGCAGTATATAGATAGAACAAAATAATATACATGTAACAAACACACTCCACGATCTGCACAGGAGAAAATATAAATTTTGGCATGCTCTAAGCACTAAACAGGATTGTGCTCTCAGTTCCAAGTTCCATTCATATTATGAAATTTCAAGCTTGATTTATTACTGATGGGGACCACCAGTTTATCATCTTTTTAATAAAAATAATGCTTAGATGATGAGTACAGATTCCAACAGTTAAGAACATGAAACAATTTCTGCTTGCATGTCTTCCAACAATCAAGAATTAAGCAAGCTAAATGACTCAAAGCCTAATAGCATTCATGTAATCCAGAAGACACAGCATCACTATATGCTTCAAAATCATATTGGCATGGAGAATACAGAAAAGTCCGCAACAAAAGGCGTTACCTAAGAGGTATGATACAGGATGAGACATTAAAAAACTGTTTAAAAAGGACTCAAAAAACAGTAATAAAGATTTTCTTAAAAAAACAAAAAAAAAAAAAAATAGTACATGGCATTAGTAGACATGTGAAGGCTACAAGCATCTCAACCGCATTAGCATTAGACAGAGTACCACAACACAATACACACAAAAATAAACTCATGGAACAGATTTGAAAGCGCAAATTAAGATCCCTAAGCACATCTTAACCAGGCAAATTAACAATTCTGAGCCCTTGGTTCATTTACTTTTTCACACATTGAATCAATCAGTATCCAAAGAAGCTAATACCAGCAAGAAACATCCAATATTATAAAAGACACAGCACAGTCTCAAGCATAAAAACAAAGAAACTAAGAAGAAACAGTATCAGTGACAAACCTTTTAGGACGTTCATCATCAGATGCGGGCTTCCTCCAACTCCTCTCAGTGCGACTTTCAGGCAAAGCAGCTCGTCCTCCACCATTGGGAGACCCAAAACCCCTTTTCACAAAGGAATCACCTGCACCTGTCTCCTTAATCTTCATGCTCTCAAGCTGTTCATCAATCTTTTTCCAATCTTGCCCTTTCTCCGCCAAAACCTGCTCCCTTGGCCTTGCTTCTCCGAACGGATTAACCCCTTTTGGCTTCCCCACATTCGCATCCTGTCCTTCATTGCTCACCGACAGAGACCGAGGTTGCAGAACAAGCCTTGGTCTGCCTCCACCAGCACCAGCACCAGCACCGGCACCGACACTCTCGCTACCAACGTTTGTTTCGCCCTTCTTCTTGTTCCAGTCATTTGAATCAGCGCCGCCGCTGGAGCCAAACCCAACAACCCTCCTCTCTCTCTCAAACCCTCCACCGTTGGAGCCGAATCGCCGCTCCGACGGCACAAAGCTCTTATTCGAAACCCAGCTGTCCGATTCGTCAGCGCGCGACTGCGAATCGAAGAACCCTCCCTTATCCCTCTCCCTCCTCTCAAACCCTCCCGAGGGTTTCTTTGCCGCCGCCCAATTATCAGTCTCGTCAGCGCGAGAAGGGGGAAGCTCGCGATTGGAATCCCTAGCCCCAAAGGGACCGTTTCTCCTGGGCTCGTCAGAAACCCTAGATGAACCCCAACGCGAATTCGACGAGTCGTCCCCCGAGGAATTCCTGTTAGGGCGGTCACCGTAGGACCGGAAGCCTCCACCTAGACGGGTGCGGTCGAGCTCCTCGGCGGTGCGCTGGCGCGGGCCGGTGGGTAGGACGACGGGATCTTGGTCGGCGAAGGAGGTGTCGGGCTTGGCAGTGAACTCTGCGAGGGAGTAGGTCTGGGCCTTCTTCTTCTTGGGCTTTGTGGCGGCGGCGACGGCGAGGGAGGGGAAGTCGGCGAGAGGTTTGGTGGTCTCTTGGATTGGGTTCTGTTGAAGGAGTTCAGCCTCGTGTTCCTCGGAATCGATGGCCCACGCGCCGGGCTTTGACCACGCAGACACAGTAGCCGCCATTCTCTGATATGCTTCACCACCGCACTTTCTTTCGTTTCTTTTTTTCTCTCTCTTTTCTTTGTTCTCTGTGTGAGCACCTTGCGTTTTTCTTCAGCCACCCACTGTAACACGGTGGACATTTATATAGCCACACTCCACCATCGCCAAACCATGCTCCTTACCTTATTCTTTTCATAATATCATTATTATCTTTTAATCAAAACTAACTATTATGTATATCTCTTAATTTTTTTTATCTAATAAATATTATTTTTTATATTTCTTATTAAGTTTTTTTTGAATTATTTTATATTTTAAAATAAAAATATGGTTTTTTTTATGTTAAATAAGTACGGAATAAAATATTGAATGTGCATGTATTATCATCACTCTATCCACAAACCAAATTATTTTCCTTACTACTCTCATATAATGATATTTTTTGTTTATAAGATATTTCACTAATATTTGTTATATCTATTAAGTGAGATAACTTTAATATGGTAAATAAGTTAAATAAAAAAGTCTTATCTTTTTATTTATTCATTATGATATATAATGATTGTTGTTTATCTTTTTTATTTAGTATGTTATACAATGATAATTTTTTAATATCTTTTTACTGTTTTATTTTTCAGTAAGATATTTTATTACTATTATTATCTCTAATTTTGTTGAAGTTAAATCTTCTCATTATTGCAAATTCCTATCATAATAGTTCAGTTTTTTCATAATTTCAATATAATTTACTTTTTGTTATTTGCGGAAACGAGTATATTATGAAATAGCATGAACAAGGTAAGTTGTATTTGAAAACATTTGGAGTTATTTAGATCAAAATATAAGTATGAAAATAAGAATAATTTTTCTTTGTAGTTTTAAACGTTTGAACAAATTAAAATTAAATTTGATAATACAAAATTTCTTTTTTTTTTTATCTTTATCCCGTTATTATGTTATATATGATAACTTTTTTTTTTTATCTTTTTTCGGTCGTTATGATTTTTTATAAGATTTTACTATTATTTGTTAAATCTATCTGGACAGATTTAACATGATTATTAAATTAAATAACTAATTTTATCTTTTTTGTATTTATCATGTATAGTACATAAATATTATTAATTTAATTATTTAATTAATTAATTTTTAAATTCAAATAATTATTTCATCTTTTAAATTATAGTTTATTTAAAAATTTAACTATTTTTTCAATTAATACTTACAATAAACAAAAGGTATACATATGCATAAAACATGTGTTTCATTAAGATTAGATAAGGATAATAGTTTTTCTTGATAGTAAGTTATACAATGATTATTTTATTTTTTCTCTGACTATTTTGTTTCTTTATAATATACTTTAGCATTATTGTTAATCTCTAATTTGTTGATATTAAATCATTTAATTATTGAAAATTGACGCAATAATATCGAGAGTGTTTATTATTTTGATGCAATTTACTTTTTGTTATTTACTAAATCTTTTAAGATTTATTTAAAAATAAAGAAATGTTTTCATCACGTATTTGCTTACAATCATATTTTTTAAATTAAATGTTTATTAAAATTATTGAACTGTGATTAGTTTTCTTTAATTTTTTTTATTTTTTGTAAAATAAACATTTTAAAATTTAAATATCTTGAATACATTTTTGGTAAATAGAAAATAAAACGAAATAAGAAAAAAGTATGATAATAAAAAGTATGAAAATTTATCATATGGAAAATTGTAACATACATTTTGTGTGTTGTTTAGTGGTATCAATAGTCCTTATCTTCATCTACTATTATTATTAAACCATAATAATTCATTTATGCTGATCGTGGTTTCGTGATCTATCTATCATTTGATTACCCAAAAAAACTCTCGTAACTGTAAGAAACTCACTGAATTTGGAGATGTGAAAAAAATTGTCAATCATAGTCCATATTTACCAACAAGGAAAATGATTGAAAACTTGATTAAATGGTGAGAGATATTTGTAAAGAGTTACATGTGTGTGTGTGTGTGTAATATGGGTATTGTGTTTAATGGCAGTGAGAAAATTACACTAATTTTTTTAACACAATGAACTAAAGTTTTGCATCCAATGCAGTGCTCTATTATTTTTTAACTATTATTATGTAATATTGTAACTAACTAAATTGTTGATTCTAACATTTTTTTTCTCTACGTAATTTTAAAAAGTGGTTCCGATGAAATAATATTTTATAACATGACTTTTGCTTTTTGTTTAAAAAAATAAGTCATACTAATAAAATAAGACTTTTACGTCTAAAAGTCATCCAGCTTGTCGATTTACATAATTTGTTTAAAACTCACCAATTTTCTCCGATTCGTAGACTTGTCCACAAGTTTGTGTTTTATAAGAAAGCATATTTTTCTAGCTTATCTGTTTACTTCAAGCACCACCTCTTTCACCAAAATTTCATTAAAAGTGGAAATTCTAAAAAAATAAAGAAAAAAAAATTGGAGAAAAGGTGTAAGTTGATCATCAACATTAAGATTAACACCAAGTTGGCGTCGAATTGAAGCAACAATTTAACGAATCATTATATCTAACCCGCAATAAGTGAGAAATGGGGATAGAACGAAGTTTTTCGAAGATAGATGCCAAGCAATAAAAGCACCCCAAACTCTCAACCAGTAGCAGATGCTTTGATGCGAATAACTGTATTCAGAATCTTCTATATTTGATAGAGCCCTCAAGTATTGAGAAAGAAAATCAGAATAAAAGAAAATAATCAACTTGTGCTTCAGAAGTTCGGAAGAATAAATATCTTCACCATTAACAAACCAATAGATCTGTCCTTTGCCTAATTCAAGAAATAAAACGATAAGTATAATAATTAATTAAATGAGAAAATATAGACGGAACTATATAAACAATTGCTGACTTCCTAGTAACATATCAATGTGTGTGTGTGAAGAACAATTACATTACACTGGCTAAGACGCAGCAAAGAACAATGGCATATGATCGCTCCAAAATTTCGTTGTAATGAGACAGCAACCCATTTCAGTTAGAAATGGTTCAGCACTTGAATCTCGATTATAGTATGTCGCAAGTTGTGAGTGGCTCCAGTCAATAGCATGGAAAGCAATGTTCATAGAACTATAGCACCATGGATGCTTGAATCCATTAAACTCCAGGATAAGCTATCCACACTGCAGAAGCACCACACCATTTAGCCATGGGAAGCTCTAGTCATTGTATAGGCCCCTTCAACATAACATCGTAGGAAAACTCAACGTTCGAGATAGTCTGAATCGTGTACAAAAATGAGGTGTTCATCCTCCACACCCTTCATCGAATCCTCACGAGTGAACAATCTGGAGGTCTCTGCATCAAATAGAGAACATACCATCACTTGAGTTTAATTGCAATAGCCAAATTCCTATGAGTTATCAATGCATCAACAAACAAATGGAAACTGGCATGAAAAAGAATGAAAGGAATATGTTATTATGTTTGTACTTTGCATATTAGAATCTTCCTGTTCTCTAGTCATGTGCAATATGATTGTTCCTGAAAGAACGGTGATGAATCCGCATATCTCAGAGGTTATGCTGCTGACATCCTGACCAGACCAATCCTGAAAGTAAATAATCAAGCTTATCACATCCTATTGTTCAACAAAAGAGAAAAGTTGAGGTATAACCAAAGGAATCAAAGAAAAATGAATCGATTCTCATACCTTAAACATTATTGCACTGGCAATTATTGTAAGAGTTGTGAACATTACATAATATACAGGAGAAACAATTGTAGCATTGAATGTGTCCAGAGCCTGAAATGGTTTAATAGTGAAATAAGCTCGAGATTTGATAAAAGCATTTGCGCTATACTTATATAGATATATCATACATTGATGATAAGAAAAGTTTATATCAATGGGAACCTAAAAAACCGTATCCATGGAGAAAAGATTAATGGAATTCTGTTGCAAGTCAGCATAAAAAGAATGTTTGAATCAGGATGTGGAAAGAAAAGCTCGCGAGACTAAGTGTAATTACATATATAGAGGATAGAACTGTTAACAACATTGTGTTTTATACCTATATGTAAAAATTTCAGTGGGTCTTATTTCAAGATCGATCTGTATCCAGTTCAAACTTCAAGTTTTTCCCAGTTCATACCTAAAAGTTGAATTTCAGAATGCTTGACCAAAAACCAACTAAATCAATTCTTTCCTGGACTCCTAACAATTGCAAAGCATCATTTAGCAATATGAATTACTTCACATCACAAATAGCTGAAATGCATCAAGACATGAAGTAGGGCCTTGTTTTGCTTTCTACATGACCAGCTGATTATGGTATGCATGAAAGAAGGGTTGTCACTTGCAAGCCGTCGCCTTATAGACAGTGTGAGTTATAGACAGTACTTATGAAAATAGAAACTAAGAAAAGAAATTGATAAACTCTTCCATGAACTGAAATTATTTTATGCATAAATTACTTTTCAGAAGTTCTATCGTATCAGCATCTTTAGACAAAGATTTTTAATTTGCGCATAAACTAAGTTTAGCATGCAGAAAAACTCATGTCATTTTTTCTTCTAATTTACATTTTTTAAGAGTGCTCATGGAGAAGTTAATCTAAATATATCTTTAATCTAATTCAAAAAACTCCCCACTTTTGCTCTAATTACCAAAACTAGAAGATCAGCCTTTTAATTGGTTTTCCTTAGTAAGAAACCATAAATTATGCATCAAATGCAGGCCAAGAGGCTTTGCCCCCAGGGAACAGCATTAAAATAAGACCATAAATCATGCATCAAATGCAGGCCAGAGAAGAAAATTTTCCCTTCCATATATGCAAAATAGAGCTTATAATCTTGGTCATAAGTTTCATCACTCACCCTATTAAGGTAATTCAACTGTGTAATAACACAGATTGTTGCCACGCTAAGAAAAAACCAAGTCTGAGGGTAAGCTATTTGACTGATTCCATCAAGTGTAAGCTTTATTGCAATCCCAATGGCTTTTATGCTCACAACCTGAAAATGTAATAAAATTAACGTACAAAGTAGCAAACAGTCAGCTAACCATTGCAATATTGAAACTTCGTCACAGAGACATAATTACCGTAAGTGAGCCAACTAATGAACAAATTCCCAGGTAAACCAGCATATTATTCTGTCCATAGCGAGGTTCAAAGTGTATGATCAAGACCAAAACTACTGAAACTGTTGCCATCACGTAAATCAGAAATGCTGCAGGAAAGAAAATTGGGGACAGAGAACATCTGTTAGGATATGATACAAGAATATAGGTATGTAACAAAGAGAAATTAAAACAGGATAAAATCCAACCTGGTTGAGTAGCCAGATCCCATATTTCTTGGACAGAACTTGGAGTCTGCTCCTGTGGTGCATGGATGACAATAACAATTGAGCCCACAATGCAGGACACACATCCCATCACGCCCATCTTAGGAAGCCGCTCCTTCAACAAGAAGTGCGACAAAACAGCGCTAGCGACCGACACTTCATATGTTAGTTCCACCATACTAATACAAAATTCACCAGAACTATCAAAATTGCATTTAAAGCCAAGAGTACCTAACTATAATACTAAGTGCACCAAGGGGAGTCACCAGAACTGCCGGAGCATAGATATAAGCCACAAAATTAGCAATTTCCCCAATAATCACTGCAAGCACATAGTTCAAGATCCAATCAAAATTCATTTCAAAACAGTAGATAACCTGAGTACAACCTCAGAGCAATAAATAAAGTTGCCACACTTACTCGTTACCATGCCAGCCCACCAAAGCGGCTCTAGCAGATAAGTATAACCACCAACTCCTGAAATTTTCAAAAATCAAAACATCAAAACCTGGATCACGAGCCAACAAACATACATGGATCTGATCTAAAACCCCATATACTACATAATGTCGATGCTTGATTACACACGGAAGAAAATCACAAAACAGTAACTTGTTAAACGGAGCCGAGCGATTGACAGTGAAAAAGGATAAATTGACCTGCACGAGTACCGCGTGCAGCAGCACGCTTGAGACCTTTCTTCTTCAAGATGAAGCTTGAACCGATGAATGCACTGGAACTCATCGCCAGTATCAACCCCTTGCAATTATCCGAAACCCCCATCTCTGTCATTCTCTCCGATCACTTCAACGTAACGATACACCCTAGAAGAAGAAACGACACACCCCGAGAACAAGAGAGATCAAAATTGATGAAACGCTGCGTTGCGTTGGTTCTGTTTTCAGAGGAGCAAGCTTGCTTAACGCGGCGTCGCTGAACACTCTTTCAAAGTCGCGAGACCCTTTAATTTTAATTAATAATAATAATATCGAGAGTGAGTGAGTCCTTGACTAAGCAGAAGTTTCCGGGCAGAGTAATCCCGTGCTTCGCGAGAAACTAGCCCTTACATGCGCCCGCTGCTGGTCCGTGCGATGTGATATTTACGTCTAATCCGAGATGCAACGTGTCGGATAAATATTGGTTCTACTCTATCTCTCTGACGCGCTTACATCACCAGTGATGACGTGGCTGATTCCATTCACACGCTACACGGATTGAGAAAGTGGGATTTTTTCACTCTTCTGTCATTGGCTGCGATTGGAAGGATTCGTTGTGATATTCTTGTCCTTTATCCGTTGCTGATAATAATGGATAATTATCTAATGAAAGTAAAACACTTCCACTATCTTCATTTTTTACGTCATTATTATTATTATTATTATTATTATTATTATTATTATTTTGGAATGTAATAGAATAAAACGTGTCTCTTTCACCTTAAATTTTTTGTAACATTATATTTGTTTTTTGCTATTAGTTTATGAAAATTAGAGAATTTAAAGATATACACGTCACTCGGCACAAATGATAAAATCTAGGATATTTTACATTAAAAACAAGTGTATTTAAACTCTCATGTGTTGTCATCATTATTACAAATATTCAGGCTATAAATTTAAGTAATACCATTTAAAATAAATAAAAATAATGATAAATAATATATATAGTGAAAAATGTAAAATATCATGAGTTGTGAGAGTGAGTATTTACGATTGTAACAATGAATAAGCATGGTTAATATCATGACAAGTAATGATACATGTAAGATTAATAATGGTGATATAAAACTATCAAAGTGATTAGTAGGAAATAACTATTATGCTCTAATCATATGGTATCAATATTATATGCTCTAATCATCATTGGGTAATTAGATATTAACATGGCGAGTTAACATTTAATAAGGAATTAGTTAAAGTTAATTCATGCAATTTAACTTAAGATAGCAGTGTTTTAGCTGCTTTTAATGATAATTAAACATTGTTTTTTAAACTCTTGGAGTATTTAAAATTCCAATAAAAATGTTGAAACAGTAGAAATGGATTAAAAAATCTAATCAAGCTTATAAACTTGGTCCAATAATTTAATGAGAAAAATCTTAGATTACATACATTACATTATTTGGTGTCCAAAAGGAAGCTTCCTTGTCTCTCTTACGTGGCATGCACGTGTAACATCACGCTTAAAATAAAATCATTATTTACTATTTTATTTTCTTTCTATTTTATCAGGGCTGAAATAATTCAGAAACAGACCCAAGGCCCAACCTAGATTAAGAAATCCCAAATGGCCCATTAAATAAAACCCTGACAACCTGGCACATTCTACATCAAACACACTATGACAATAAAATCAGGATTTTAATTTTTTAAAGAATAATATTAAAACGGTTAATATATTTCAACCATTTATTATCTACTAAAATATATTTCTAATTTGTCGAACAATTATAGTATATTTTAATTTTAATTTTTATGAAATAATTTTGTAATTATGTGTAACCTTAAAACAAATTTTTCTTTTAAAAAAAATTATTAAATGATTATAATTATGGTAAAAGTTTTATGGTAAGACTTAAGTCATACTTGATGAGAAGAAACTAGTTAAAATACAAATATTAAAGACCATGCATAAAAAAGAAAAATAACATAAAAAAAATTTTATAGATATAATTCTAAGGTTAATTTTGTTTTTAGTCTATTTGACATGAAATTAAATTTGTTTATATCTAAAATTTTAATATATTTATGTTTCTAAACTTAAAAATAAAATATGTATAGTCTTTTTAACTAGACTACACTAAAATTTTGAGTGTCTAACTCGTTTTATATTAATATTTAAATTGTTTATACGTTTAACATATTTTAAAATTAATATTTTATGAAAAACTTATTTTACAGATCAAAAAATTTAATACAATTGAGTTAATAATAAGTTGTGTTCTTAAGTTTTAATAGTTTTCTATATTTTAAAAATTTTGAACTATTAATATAGCGAATGAGCCAAAATTGTATTCTACTACTTTGTTATATTTCCTCATATTAAAAGTTTTGAACTTGTATAAAAAAAAAATATTTTTATACGACACAAGAAAGAAGTTCACTAAAAGAATTAGGAATAATTATTGAGATATTAGGAAAAGAGACTTACTTAGTCTTATTATATAAGTGTTGCTAAACTAACTAAATAATATAAGAGAATAACTTTAGTTTATAACTTTTTTTTTATATAAAATAAACTAATAACTTATTACAAACATTTTGAAAATGTTCACGCATCCTTTATAACTTTAATTTTGAGATTGATAAGTTGTACAACAACAAAAATTCAAATTTTATTCATCAATTATCAGTATAAATAAATAAAAGTTTATGATTCTTTATTTATGAAATTATCAAAATAATTACACGTTGTAATATATTGTTATTGTTATACAAATTAAAATAATATTACAAAAGTTAAGATAATAATATTACATTCAGACTAAGAATATATTTTCTAAATAAAATAAAATAAAATAAAAAGTTATCAATAAGGATAATATATGACTATAGTCATAATAAGATCTCAATAATCGTAGAGATATATTAAGTTACTGTTCTGAAATTTTAATTTTAAGAGCAATTGCTTCACGAAATTTTTATTCTCAAGATTGTATAGCAATTACTTTATTTAATTTAGATTGTTGACACTGATGTCAAAAAACCATTTAAGCCTATCATACTCTTAAGTTGTTTAACAAAGTTTATTATTAAAAATTCTTATATTAAATGACAAATTTTTTTGTAAATTTGTTAAAAAAATTTGTAAGAAAATACCTTTTTTTTACTATTTTTTTAAAAAATTTTAATTGATAAATAATTTTTTATTGATAATTATTTTTTATAAAATTCGTATAAAATTCACAAGTATTTTCTACAAAATTTATTGTGAAAAATGTTTTTATACTAAATATTTTGTAAAAAAATTGGTAGCAAATTCCTGCAAATTTTTTTTTATAACAAAATGTATAAGTATTTCCTACAAAAGAAAAATTAAAATAAAATTGGTAAGAAATATGAATTTTTCTATTAATGATTTGTTTAGATCTAATTATAATTTAGATAAAAAATTTGGATTTTCTAATTTTTTAAATTTATATAAATAAATTGAAAAATTGATTTTAAAAAATTGTAAAAATATAGATAAAAGAAAAATTTTACAGGATCATGCTGAAGAGGAGAAGTTTAACCTATTTAAAATATGAATTAAATCACACCAAACAAGTGGATATTTGCGTCAAATGTTTCATTTAACAGCTTTGAATGAAAGCAATCATTTTTCCACTGAATTGTGAAATGTTTCAATAACTTTGCAGATTGGAACCAAAACTATGACTCTCATCTATCTGCTCTGTGTCATCCTTTTGAGAGGTTAAGCTTCTTCTTCTACATTTTTTATTCTCACACTTTTGTTATGTATAAAAAATATAAAATCAGAACACATTTTCTCAATAGTAGTTTAGCACACTGCAGAAAAACCATTATGCTTTTAATGAAATTTAGTGTGTGAAGAAAATAAGTCCTTTTTTTTTTAGATTTTTTAGTGTCTAAAATTTGTGTATTTCTTTTTTTTAATTTGAACAAAGTTATTGTTATAAGGAAAACATTTTTTTTTTAAACTTATGCAAAAACATCTTTATATAATTGATTTTATTTGTTTGTGTATTTTAAATGTAAAAAGCATATAAAAATATGCATTATTTTTAGATATTGATTCCGTCAATATGATATTATATTTTAAAATTTTATTTTGTATGCTATTTAATAATTATGATTTTGTTGATAGATATTCAATCACAATTCTGGAATATTGAAATTAGTACAGTCGGTATCAATGCACAATCTGATTTTTTCTAAAAAAAAAAAGTACTTTTTCTAAAGGAATAATAGATTTTATCGTTTTCAAATTAAGAAGTTTTTCTAATTTATACAATTAGATTAAAGTTAAACAAATTATCATATTTTCAATTTTTATTATTTTAAAAAATCTCATTCATGTTGATGTTATCGAGCAATTAACTGCAAAAAAAATGTTTTATTCTAAATAAAAGAAAAAATTGTTTACATGCCAAAAGAATTACAAATTGTTTATGAACGAATTCACTTTATTTATTTATTTTTTTTTATCGTCAAACATTTGTCTTCTCTTCTTTTGAAGTATCTATAACATTTGTTTTATATTTGTCTTCCCTATTTTTTAAGTATCTATGTCGGTGACTTTCTGAATTGAAACGTTTTATAGAGAAACCAAAACATGATTATTTTTTCATGTCATGAAAACCAACAAAATTAATTTTAAATCATTTGAAAAGGTAAAAAAAAAAAACAATAATCTAATGCAATAAATGAATAATTCAATTTCCTTTGTTGGAATACGCAGACATTAAATGGTAATGATTTGAATTAAAAACAGCCATTTATTAATTTTTGTACACATTATTACTGCACTTATAAAACAGTAGTTTTCCTTAATTCAAGTGTAAATTCATATTGTTAACGTTGAAGTTCTTTCTCCCATTTTCGTCTGTCTCTCTTTATTCTCTGTAATCAAATTATTGAATGTTTAAAACAAAACACATGAATCTCATATTTTTGGTTTGTGCCTTCCTTTTCACAGGTTTGTGTTTTTTCTAACGTATTTACCCTTTCTGTCATGGACATTGATGTTACAAACACTAATCTCATATTTTTATTTTTAAAAATCTCATTCATGTTAATGTTAATGAAAATCTGATAATATATGAACTAAAATATCTCGTTTGCTGCTACTACAGGCTTTGAAGTCGATGCATTATCCTATGATTATTCTGCAAGTATTGAAGTAAGTATTTATGTTTTGGAAGCTGTTTGTCATTACAAAAATTAAAGTTCTTTTCTTTTCTTACTTCTAAACTTGTGTTAAATTTTTACATCGACCAAAAATAAATCGAATTTATAATATATGAATAGATTGAAATTTTATTTTACAAGACGATCGATCTTTTAAAGTTAAATTAGACTTAAAATTTATTTTTTAACGAGTTACACATAATTTTAATTTCAGTGTCTTAGGCATCCATTGAAACCTCAATACAACGGAGGAATAATCCAAAATCCAGAACTAAATCATGGACTTAGAGGATGGAATTCATTTAGGAATGCAAAAATAGAACACAGAGAATCATCAGGCAACAAATATGTGGTAGCACGTAGCAGAAAACATGCACATGACAGTGTCTCCCAAAAGATTTCTATTGAAAAGGACAAACATTATACATTGTCTGGTAAAATTTGTTCCAAACTTTATAACCTATGCATTGTTTTCCCCGTTTACAAGTTCATTGGTATATATTCCTACCATGTACCATAATTTCATGTCGCTTTTTTGAGATGTTTCAAAACAGACAATACTTCTATGATAATTAATTCGATGCGAGATTATTAGGTGCGGTAGGAATAATACACATGAAAGATTGATAACCCTAGTGCATTATTCTTTACTCATGGTTATGGGGTTAAATTATGCAGCTTGGATACAAGTAAGTGAAGGCAATGTCCCTGTAATTGCAATGGTGAAGACAAGCACAAAAGACAACTTTGCTGGTGCCATTTTTGCTGAGAGTAATTGTTGGTCTATGCTTAAAGGTGGTTTCACAGCTCAAGAATCAGGACCAGCAGAGCTCTATTTTGAGGTACTAGTTCCCATGGCTTTTTATGAATGTGTTTATGTAAAATTTTCACAAAACCTTCCCATAAAATGAAAAGTAAGAGATTTCTTTTGTTTTATTTTATGGAAGTAACTTAGTTTGTAATTTCTACAATTGTTGAACTCATGAAAGTCATGAACTATGTAGGGCAATAATACCTCTGTCGAAATATGGATAGACAACGTTTCCTTGCAACCATTCACCGAGAAAGAATGGAGTTCTCATCAAGATCAGAGCATTGAGAAGGTAAATATTAATAAAAGATGTATATTTTGACATTCTCTTTCTTATTAGATGGTTTAACCATTTTCAAAATTTAGAAACTGGTGAATTTTAATCGAAAAGGAAAATTTTTATTAATGTTTTTTTATCATAAAAAAAAACTAAAAGACTTAAAACAAACTTAAAATTAAGATATTTTATCATAATTTTATTTAAAAATTATTTTCTGAATTTTTCCAAAACCCAAAATAATTAATACTGAAAAAGATAAATTTCAAGATTTCTTTTAGATGTCTAGAACAATTAATGTTAACAAAATCGTAAAAGTTCCGTATATAATTCTAATCTCAAAGTAAAATGATTTTTTTATTACTAAATTTTAAGTAATTTTTTATTTTTTTATTTTACCATTTTTAATATTCTAAAATCACTTATAACGACTTATGAAAAAGTAGATTTAATAGTTAAAATACAATTATCTTAAAAACAAATTATTAACTTTGATTTGGATTTGGCAGAATCGCAAGAGTAAGGTATTGATCCTCGCACACGATGAAGAAGGAAAGGCATTACGAAATGCAGAGATATCTTTTGAAATGAAGAAGCCAAGTTTTCCGTTTGGGAGTTCCATGAACAAATTCATCCTAGACAATGCATTATACCAAAACTGGTTCACCTCCAGATTCACAGTGACAACGTTTGAAAACGAAATGAAATGGTACAGCACCGAGAGCGTGCAAGGTAAGGAAGACTACACGGTTGCTGATGCTATGTTGCAGTTTGCCAAGAACCACAACATAGATGTTCGAGGCCACAACATATTTTGGGATGATCCTAGGTACCAACCTGGTTGGGTTCCCTCACTGTCGCCGAACCAACTCTCTTCTGCCACAGAAAACAGGGTCAAATCTGTCGTGTCAAGATACAAGGACAAGGTTATTGCATGGGACGTTGTTAATGAAAATCTACACTTTTCGTTCTTCGAGAGTAAACTCGGACAAGACTTTTCAGGCAAAATCTTCGAAGAGGTTCATAATGTTGATGAACGAACCACTTTGTTTCTGAATGATTATAACACCATTGAGAACAACAGAGATGGTGTCTCAAACCCAGCAAGGTACGTGCAGAAGATTAAAGAAATTCAGAGTTTTCAGAGGAATAGTGGAATCGGTTTGGGAATTGGGTTGGAGTCCCACTTCACCGATGTGGGGATTAATTTTCCATACGTGAGATCATCTTTAGATTATCTTGGTGCCACTCGTTTGCCGATTTGGATCACAGAATTTGACGTTGAAAGTCAACCTAAACAGGTAAAACTCAACTTATCTTCGTGCAATCTTATTAGTTCATTTCACGGTTGAAACGCGTTTCATGATAATATTTAAATTGTTCAAGAAAGTTTATTAAGAAAGATTCTAACTTAGCTCTGATACCATGTTAAAAGTGAATTTTTAAGTCTAACTCAACCTCATTATATAAAACCGACTTATAAGCTGAGGATTGCATCCACTTAGTGAATTGACCTTATCTCTTATCGGTTCATTTCACGATTCAAATGCGTTTTATAATAATATTTTAATTGTCCAAAAAAATTTGTTAGGATAGACTCTAATTTGGATTTTTAAGCCTAACTCAATCCCCACAAAACCGACATGTAAAGTGAGGATTGTATCCACTTATATATTATGAATTGACTTTATCTCGGAGACGTCCAACATAATATACTTTATTTTTATGTTAGTTGAGAAATGCGTGTGATTCATTAAACCATTGAGTTCCATAATGAATATTTATTAGTTTTTCACCCATTATTTGTGCAGGTACAATACTTTGAGCTTGCTCTTAAAGAGCTACATAGCCACCCTATGGTTAAAGGTATTGTGATGTGGACAGCATGGTCACCACAAGGTTGCTACAGAATTTGTTTAGTGGACAACAATTTCAAGAATTTAGCAGCAGGGAACGTTGTGGACAAGTTTCTTTCTCAGTGGAAATCAAAGAAATTTTCTGGAGTAACAGATAAAAATGGATACCTTGAGCTTTCTCTTTTTCATGGTGATTATGAAATGAAGACAAGTCACCCTGTCAAAAACAATTTCACTTTCACACAGCTCCTAAAAGTATCTCCCCAAAATGAATCAAACAAAATGAAACAAGTTGTAAAGCTTTATATGAAGTAAGTAATTACTTTTTGCATATTAGATTTTTAGGTTATAATGTAAGTTAATAAAACATATAATGAAAAAGAGAAAAGTTCTCGTATCACTTTTTTTATGTTGTGTGTTTAGAATTTATGATTTAGGGTTTATGGTTTGTATTAACAAATTGTCAATTGTAATAACATAGCATTGTCATCGAGAGTACGTATCATATAGTTGTTATAATAAAGTAAAAATAACAAGAAATTTAATTTTTTTTATCAATTTTCATGTGTAAATCAACTAAAGCTTAGTTGAATTCAGATAGATTTTTATATAGGTTGAATGATTTCGAACATGAAAAAATCTTAAATAATAGATATCAAACTTAATTTAATCTTATAAAGTTGATCTGTAAAAAATTTTACAAGAAAATATTTAAATAATAAAAAATAATTAATTATTATATTAATTAATTTAGATATCGATTTATTATTAGTGTTATAAATTGACATCCCTTAGCACTTATTTCGGAATACAAGTTATACTTTATAAAATATGGTATAATAATTTTTCAATTAAAATTAAAATTATATATATATATATATATATATTATTTTTAATCGGTCCAGGCCCACTTCAAGATTCAGCAATCCGAAGTGAACAAAACAAATGGCCCAAGGCCAGCTTGTAGATTCAGCAATCCGAAATGGCCCACTACTTAAAACCTTGACAACCTGGCACGCTAAGGATCACACACAACATGAGAACAAAATCACGAATATACTTTTTAAAACCAATTTCATAAAGTCGTTAGTTAATACTTTAATAATTAATATTATAATTAAATATAAATTAATATAATAAATTAAATGACTATTTAAATCCTTTTTACTAATTACAATTTTTATTTCATTCTTTAAATAAATCCATGGTTTGTTATTTATTAAAATATACTTCTTAATTTCTATAGTAGATATTTAATGTAATCACGACTCCCTTGCTACTTCTTGTTTTGCTGTGTGACAAGGGTGACAATAGTTAGAGCCGTGGTAGAAAAAAAATTTATATTTTTTTATTATAATACGTGTGGCTTAGATGGTATACTATTCATGGAAGTAATATTGGTCTCTCCTATAATATTGTAAGAACATATCTTAATAAGATATTTTTCTAATATATAAATCCCAAAATAGAATCAGTATACAACATTATGTGTAAATTATATTTTTACTAAGGTTTTCATTAAAATGTTTTAGACAATTAAGTAATCAATTTTTTTTCTATATTTTGACAACTTTGTCCTATAATATGAGATGATATCTTTCAAGTAGTTTTTCAATTTTTTATTTTTTTATATTTAAAAATTATTTAAAATATGTCATTTTAAATTATAAAAAGAAATTATCACAATTTAGTTGTTAAAATATCATTGTTATATTATAAAACATGCATAGTTTTTCTTTGAATATTATTTATCATGTTTTAAAATGAAAAAAATGGATAGCCTACAACCATTATTCTTCATTTGTGACTGTAGCTTGAAATTATGCGGCTTTGGTACAAGTGATCAAGGAAAACCTATGGAGTATTACAATATTATTCACTTTGAATTTTGAAGTTTAGAGTTTTATTACATTTTTTTAAATTGCTCTAAAAATTAAAAGAAAATATTTAAATTATATTTTATTAAAGAAATTTATTAGAATAAATTAAGAAAATTGACCGAAGTATAAATTATTTATATAAGAAATGTAATATACTTTTAACATTAAATCTCAAATTTTGAAATGTAACTCAAAAGACCTATATCTATTAATTTTGAAATTTGAAAACTATAAAAATAACAAATTTTAATTCTAATTTTAAGTAAAAATATTAAAAAAATATATATATTTTTTATATGATGATCAATTGAGTAAATGGGAAGTGAAGGATAATTTTATTTTATAGAAGTTATAAATTTGTAGTTTCTAGTTTTTCTTTTCTTTTCCAATTCATGAACGTTATATAGGACAATAATTCTTTCGTATGTCCAATTTAGGATAGACAGTGTTTCTTTGCAACCATTCACAAATAAGGAATCGAAGTCACATCAAGATCAAACCATTCAAAAGGTATATTACTTGAATAAATGTAAGAAAAATATTTATCAAAACATGTTTTTTTTTTTTTTTTTCTATATACTTTATCTTATTAGGTGGAATCCATGTGAATCTTATAAGTGAATTTTCTAGTAAGTCACATGAATTTTAGTTAACAAGAAAAAAGATATCTTCTGTACAATTTTATGCTGCATTTAATTACCATTGGAGAATTAATTATTCAATAATGACACAAGTTAGATATTTCTTACAAAATAAATCTTCAGTAACTCAAAATCAATATTGATTATTATAATTACTCTAATATTCAGCATGTCTTGCACTAGCTTTTAGTTTTAAGTTTTTAATTGGATTCATCGTTCCAAATTCAAAGAGAATCAATTATATTGCGTATTGTTCTTCCTCTTGTTCCTTGTTTATTGTCTTACTCTTACGTTTTAACTTCACGTGCCACATTCTTATTAGTCAAAACAAAGTTGTTATTTGAGAATGCCGTGTTTTCGTAGCAATTAAAAAATTTTCACCGATAACAGAATTTAATAATTTAGATTGAAGTTTTTTCTAGTTTCAATAATATATATATAAATAAGAAAATTTTTTAGTGAACTCAAGCAGGTTTTGCCTCCAATCTCACATGTCAAATAATTAAAACTCAGAAAAGGTTGGTCCCACATCGGAATTGAAGTTTTTGCGTACTCTTATAACGTGCGTTTTGTTAAGGATAACCTTAGTTTTATCTTCATACTTTCAACTTCTTTTCTTATAAAAACATAAGAGAAAACAATAAATTGACATTCCTATATCAATATGCAGTTATTTGCAAATACAAGTTACATCTTTTCAAAAGACAGAATTTAATGCTAATTAAATTAATTGCGATGTAAATTATTATTTAAAAATTAAGACGAAATTAAGCTAAACAAGTTTTAAATTAAGTGGATGGCCTGACAAAGATTTGAAAATCAGTCCCATTTTGTTATTGTTAACTATGACCACACATTAATGGATTTTGTTACCATGATTTTCGATGACCACTCATAATCAAAGAACCACTATCTCTACCTACGCCTTTCGGCTTGGTCTCTGAGAAACTAAAAACAGCCACAACAATCATGGCCTAATATGTTGTTCATTCTAGTCTCCATCTCTTCATTTATTTTCTTCCGATTTCTTAATCTCACAACATAACTTTCTGAGGAAACATGTTAATATATAATGGATCAGAAGAAAGGATAAGAGATATAATATATAATATACAATGTGACAGCTGGCAAGAGTCAATGATCAGTAATACACGAGCTCAACTACGCACCAGTCCACTTTTTTGCTTTGACTCTTCCAGTGGCCATTTAATTGCAACACGTGGCAGGTGTTGGATTTTTTTAATAATTTTCTGATTTCTGCTTTTTGTGAAATTTCATTTATTGTTCTTCTCTTTAGCCTTCAATTCGTTCACCAATTTCCTGAGAGGAAAGAGGGGCCTTTGCCTTTGGGAGAGGAAGAAAGGGGGCATGTTCTTTTCTGTCATATCTCTCTCTCTCTCTGATCAGACAGACACAGTCAGAAACACGTATAATACACATAGATGAATGAAGTAGTAGAGAAATTCTCACTCTTTCTCTCTCTCTCGAATTATTGCTCCAAACCCATTCAGAGTACAGATGGATCTTCGATCATAGAGGTTTCAGCAGCTGGAATCTGCACTTGCACCATGTGTGTTTCCACTGCCACCACTGTAGTAGTTAATATATTATTATTTTCTACATAGACATTCAAGTCCTGTGAAGCAAGAAAAAAAAATAAATTGGAGGAAGTGTTAAAACTTTCTCAGCCACCATCATTCCATTCAAATGGGTGTTGCAGTTGCAATGATTCTAAAGAGAAGAGTGCTGGATCCCACCTCGGCCAAGCTCTGAGAGTGCTAAATTCCACGAGTGTGAGCAACCCAAGAAACAAGAAAGTAAGTATAAAATTACATGCATGGTTGGTTTTTGTTTATGCCAGAATGGATCAAATACAAATATAAAATAGATTAGATTACAGAGATAAAAAAGAAAAGAAAAGAAAGAACAGTACTTGTTTTTGTTTGCTTGCAAAGTTGTTCACTTTTGTTTAATAATGTTGCAGCAGTGTGGGAATATATAAATCATAGAGAGAAGAAAAGAATGGTTATTTGTGGTGTGCGGGTACTGGGATGATTTCACGTGAGAGTTCTGGCAGTGTGTCCGTGAGTGTTGCGAGTGTGGAGGAGTTTCGAGAAAGCAAGGGCAACCCCAGCAAAGGCAAGGACTTTAACAACGGTAGGTGTGTTCAATTTGATGGATCCCTTGAGTTTCCAAACAGAGCTCTCTCTTCCATTATTGTTTCCACTGCTATGGTTATTGCTTCATAGTTCAAACTTCAATCTCATTTCAAGTTTTTGGGTTAGATGAGTAGTTGAGGACTCTACTCTACTCTTCTACTCTACTCAGGTCTACCACAAGAATGTCATGACACACGAGTGGATCATAGAAAGAGAGGGTTTTGTCAATGTCAATGGTAGATCTGAAGACTTAAAAGTGAGTGAGTGAAACAGCTAAGAAAACCAAAGATCTGTCTCAACTTCAACCGTTTTTCAGCTGTAATTTATGTACGTCAGTTAACTGTTAAACCTCAAATGCATTAAAGTCTTCAATGGCTCTCGTAATGGGAAACCAAAACAGTTGAAATTGGAAGTCCTCGCTTGCAACTTCAACTGTGGTTGGTCGGTCCCTAACATGGAGAGATCCTATGTTTTTGTTTTTCTCTGTGTCTCCGTGCTTTGTCTCTTCCTGTCCGAACCCACCAGAGCAGAAGACGATTCCCGACCACTACTCGCTCTCAAATCCTCCATTGACGTTCTCCACAAGCTCCCATGGCGGCAAGGAGCCGACGTGTGCACCTGGGAAGGGGTAAAAGACTGCTTCAACGGAAGAGTCAGAAAGCTCGTTCTGGAACACTCCAACCTAACGGGTTCTCTGGATGCCAAGATCTTGAACCGTTTGGACCAGCTCCGAGTCCTCAGCTTCAAAGGAAACTCACTCTCCGGCCAAGTCCCTGACCTCTCCGCCTTGATCAACCTCAAATCGATTTTCCTCAACGACAACAACTTCTCCGGCGAGTTCCCCTCCTCGGTCGCGCTGCTCCACCGCGTCAAGGTCATTGTCCTATCGCAGAACCACATCACCGGCGACATTCCACCGTCGCTACTCAATCTCCGGCGACTCTACATCCTCTACCTCGAAGACAACGCTTTCACGGGAAGCATCCCGGCTTTCAACCAAACCAGCCTCAGGTATTTCAACGTCTCCAACAACCGACTCTCCGGCGAGATTCCGGTGACCGCCGCACTGATCCGGTTCAATGCGTCGTCGTTTTCAGGCAACCCGGGGCTCTGCGGGGAGAACATCCTCCAACCGTGCAAAAACGGCACCGCTCCGTCGGCGCCGCCGATAAGCCCCAGCTATCCGCTGATCCCGGGAGGCGCCGCGACGGCGCCGACATCATCGAACCGCACCAAACTGATAAAGATAATCGGAGGGTGCGTTGGTGGCGTTGTTTTCATACTGCTGTGCATGGCTGTGGTGTGGGCGATTTGCAGGAAGCGGAAGACGAGGGTTGGTTCCGGAACGAGGAGCAAGGGCGGTGCTGACGTGGCAGAGGGGGAGGCTGGTGCGGCGGGCAGTACCGGCGGTGGCGGCGGCGGCGAGGGTGGGGACAGTAACAAACAAGGTGGTTTTGCGTGGGAAGGTGAGGGTCTAGGGAAGCTGGTGTTCTGCGGAGGAGGTGATCGCGAGATGAGTTATAGTTTAGAAGATTTGCTGAAGGCTTCGGCGGAGACTTTGGGGAGGGGTATTATCGGAAGTACATATAAAGCAGTTATGGAATCAGGGTTCATTGTTACTGTTAAGAGGTTGAAGGATGCAAGATACCCTGGTTTGGAAGAATTCAGAGCTCACATTCATGTTCTTGGGAGGCTCACTCACCCTAACCTGGTCCCACTCAGGGCCTATTTTCAGGCTAAGGAAGAACGTCTTCTCGTTTATGATTACTTCCCCAATGGAAGCCTCTTCTCCCTTATTCACGGTATCTATCTCCCACTTAACTTCCATTACACTCATTCCTCCATAACCAATACCACTCTCAACTTAACTTCATTATTATCATTCTAAAAATAACCCATTTGTCTCACAGGTGTTTGTATAATTGCTCGATTGAAAATTGTGACATGTCTCTATGATTGGTTTAGTGTGAATTTGAATGATAAAACTATTATTATAAGAATGCAGTTTTGTGCTGAAAAGGGGGGCTGAGAGGGACCTAAAAGATGATTATCTTTTAATAATGGGGCCTCCAATTATGCCTCTGCACTAAACTAAATCTTTCCCTCTCCCTCAGATTTAGTTAAATAAAGACAAAGGTTGCTGCTTTCCCTGTCAACTGTTTGATGTAATTTCAGACTTTATAAATACGTGTGTGCTCTTAAATTGACAACTCATTTATAGCGTGACCCCCATGTTAGTGTTGTCGCACTCCACCATGGGAAAGATTACACAGAGTGGAATTCTTGTTTTACTGTGCTGCCATGTACTTCTACAGTGATCTCATATCCACTTTAATCGGTGTCAATTATTTTTTTTTTCTATAGGAATTAGTCGGTGTTAAATTAGGTCATACAGATGTTTTAAATCTCATAATTCATTTATAAATTCTCCCCCCTCTCTTCCAGAGTCTATCTATCTAGCTATCAGGTCAACACTTTCTGCTCCCACCTACCAATGGGATTCATAGATGGTAGAAAGAAAGTGGTTAGAACTCAGAACGTTAGAACGTTCCCGTGTTTTATTCTTTTCAAGATTGTTCTGTATTTAAAATGAAATAACAGTTGAATTCCCTTCATTATGGATTTCAACATTAAGGATTTAGGTTACACGTCGATCTTGAGCATCGCAAATTAGATCTTTTTGTTTTGGAATTGCCCCTTCAAAAACTTAGGAGCCAGCACCAATCCCCTTTCTAGAATCCCTAATCCTTTTGTGGGAATTCTTTTCAAATACGAAGGAAGATGCTGGATGAACAACAGTGTTCGCAACTGTCTAAACTATAAAAGCGGTTACATTATTCTGTGGATATATGAAGATAAGTGTTATCTTCACTGGACGATGTAAAAAGTTGAGCATCTGAGAGAAAAAGTTTAAGCTTTATTATTTCTAGGGAACAGCCCCAATTTCAATTCTATAAGAACAAGATAATATGCTTTCTTGAAGAGCATTTAACAAATCAAGAAGTCAGCTTTTCTTTATTGTGGAACCATAGTATCCAAGGATAAAAAGTAGTCCATCATTTCAATTGTCATTTTTCCTGGATCTTCACGTGTATGTCTGCAGGCTTGAAACTATTGTTTTTCTCCTCACATGCACTGTGCTGCTTTATTTTCTAAGCAAATCGTTGTGAACCTCACTCAGTCTTCATGCAATTACAGTGTTCCATCACTTATATAATTTCCAAATGCTAAGAACTAAACTGAAAATTTATGCATCTTAACATCACTATCAAACCAATGATTGACAGAAGAGTTGTTGCTATAATGCAGGATCAAAAACATCTGGCGGAGGAAAACCTCTTCACTGGACATCCTGCCTTAAGATTGCCGAAGATCTAGCAACAGGTCTGCTCTATATCCACCAGAACCCCGGCATGACACATGGAAACCTTAAATCTTCTAATGTGTTGCTTGGCTCTGATTTTGAGTCATGTCTTACTGATTACGGTCTCACTGTTTTCCTAAACCCTGACTCAATGGACGAGCCAAGTGCCACATCTTTATTCTACAGAGCACCCGAATGCCGCAACTTTCAAAGGTCACAAACTCAACCAGCTGATGTATACAGCTTTGGGGTCCTTGTTCTAGAGCTTTTAACAGGGAAAACACCCTTCCAAGACCTTGTTCAGACGTATGGTTCAGACATACCTAAGTGGGTCCGGTCGGTGCGCGAAGAAGAGACTGAGTCCGGTGATGATCCTGCCTCAGGCAATGAAGCATCAGAAGAGAAGCTTCAGGCTCTTCTGAACATTGCCATGGCATGTGTTTCACTGGTGCCGGAGAACAGACCTACAATGAGAGAGGTTTTAAAGATGATAAGAGATGCAAGAGGAGAGGCGCATGTTTCATCTAACAGTAGTGATCACTCTCCTGGTAGATGGTCAGATACTGTTCAAAGCTTTCCCAGGGAAGAACACCAGAGCATATGATTGGTAACTTTTTTGATAGCTTCATAGTTTGAAACTATGCATTCTGATTTTTCCTGAATTGGTCATTGATTCCATGCATAAACTAGGTGATACGAAAATCATGCGGTAAAGACCTACGTTTTAATCTCTTGCTTTGTGAGTAAATGCATTTTAAAAGGTAATCAATGGATTCATTTGTAGAGTCAGCAGAGATTCACCTTGTCTAAGATTTGCAGGACAGTTATTTTAGTTTAGATAAGTTCTTTTTCAAAAGTTAGTCTTGTAAAACAAACTTTCCCATAAAAACATGGGGTTCAGATTAGTTTAGACCCGTAACTAAGTTAATTATTTCAAATTGAACTCTACTAACTTTTTATCTCATGGAACATTGATGCTAAAATGTAACTTTGCCTTTTTGGTGCAAGCATAAATATGTCAGTCCCGAATTGATGGTTGTGACTTGTGAGGTTGTCGATAAACGGGTTTGGAATTTTTAGAAAACTAGCAACCATGGGAGTGTTGCATTGCACCAATATTTTCAAATTTGGATAAAGTAAAAAATTCATATATTAGAAAAAAATACCCAATATTACAAGGTATGTATTTTCATTAATTAATAGTTTTAAGTTGAAGTTAAAATTCTTGTACACAAAATTGTATAATTAGTTCTTTTTAAGTAAAGTATAAAACATGTGTTCCTGCAAAGAACAAATAAGAGATGTCAGATACGAATATCACTTTACCTCAATCTGCAATCTCTCTAGTAAGCTTTCTTCTGGCTTGCATATGCTATCTGCTGGTGTCCCGGCTTGGATCGACTTGGACCCGGAAGGGGTTACCTGCGGAGGAGACTCCAAGTCAACTAAGAATGATCAGAAAGTCAAATCTTCGTGATTAAGGGATTAATGAATGCGTACTTTTAATTCGTGGGATCCAAGCATATTTATAGATTATTAATTATGTCTGGCCACGTCATGGACTAAGCTTTTGACTGGACTGCATATGGGCTTGGGCCAAGCCCAGGCCCCACAGTTTGGTTATTGTGGGTCCCAGGGTCTTGGTTGGTAGTGTTTTAGGTTTATCAAGTTCTCGTTCGATTTTCTTAAGTTAGCGGCTTATACCACTTACTATTGATTGTTTGATATATATGATTATCGTTTGCGTCCTTAAGGGGCTATGTAGGCGAATCTCATGGTTGTAGTCAGATTAGGCCTCCTAGGTGTAGTACACTAATTCTCCAGTATGTGCTGGTGTATCTATAGCACCAAAGGATGATAAATGTTAGTGTGTTTTGTTAGGCCGTCTAGGTGTAATATAATATGAAAGCACATGTTTTATTTCTCAAGCACAGTTTAATTATTGTAAAAGAAAATAAATTTAACAACACTCAAGACATTACTACCCGTTGATGCAATTTAACTAATTGGTTAACCTTTCAATTTATTACAATATGTGATTAGAAATTGGTCCACTTTAAATAAGAACGAACGGTAGAATTTGAAGCTTCAGAAAGAAGGGTGAAGTACGTGGTGCTCTGGAGGTAGCTAAACTAATTAAATTGCAAAATATAAATTATAAACGTGAAAATGTAGGGTATGTTTGATTCTTTTCTCATCTTTAAAGATGTGTTTTTTTATTATACATTCCATTAAACTGTGTTTTAAAAAATTGAAGTTTGAAAACTTTGCAATTGAAAGTAGTTTTTATTTAACTGCGTGTGATGATTTTTTATAGATGGGAGAAGAAAAGTGAGAAAAAAGCAGTGATGAGTTTGATGTGACCAGAAAAAAGAAAGAATGGAGGACATGTCTTTGAAGTGGGTCACCAATCACTAACCTGGAGAATTAATTAAGTCACAACTAATCAAATCACAACTTCGTCATAATCCACTAATTGCAGTTTGGTGTAAAGCTCAATTGCCCTAAACAATGCCAATTACACTCTTTTTTACTTTCTTCATGCTTCATTAGTCTGAATCCAATAATAATAATAATAATATTATTATTATTATTATTTCCTCATTTTTATGGGATGCAATTAACAAGGATGAAGGGTAAATGAATAATTAACAATTTTTTTAAAAATAGGATTAGACTTTAATTGAAATAAATAAGTCATAGCCGTCAAATATTCCCAGAGACTTTAGCTTAATATGATGATACCAGGTCAAAGTTTTTGTTTAAGATTTAGTTAGATCTATTTTAAGATTTCAACTTAATTGATATGCACCACTCATATAATTACAAATTATCAGTTTTCAGCAATTAATAAATCATTATGTAATTGAAAATTATTTAAATCCTTTGTAATAACTTCTATAAGAGAATATTTGTAAATTTCCAATTTTTTACATTTTCTAACCACCACGGCTTACAATTATTTTTGTATATATTAGTTTTGATATTATAATATTGAATCATTATAAAAGGATTTTGTAATATATTATATACAGGATTTTGAATGTATTTTTCTGTTTTTTTTTAACTTTAAATAACATACTAAAAACGTGGATTAAATATAATTTAAGTCCAAACAAATATTTTTCTTTCTCATTTTTGTCTGTCTGTGTAACTTTTTAGTTATTTTTCAATCTTTGATAGTTGAGTTAGTATCGTTATAATCCTTGTAATTAATTTAGTATAAAAAATACAAAACAACTATATTATATTTAAGTTAATTATTCAGTTAAGTGATATACTTAATATTTTTGCGAAGAAGACAACCACTTATAATATTTTAATATACTACTGGATTAAATTAAGAAATAAAAAAATTAGTTATCTTAATTTGAAATATTTTTTGTTGTTTTAATTTCTATAATGAATAATTTTTTATTTATTTATGAAGATGACTAAAAATAAAGATAAAAAACGATAGGGATCTAAAACTAATAATAAATAACTTTTCATAGGACTAAGAAAAAGTTAGATTTATAGATACTAAAATTACATTTCAAAAATATTTTTATCTTATGTGGATTTAAATTTTTTTTACGATTGATGTTTTCTTTCCAAGCAAATTAATTGATAGAAATATATTTTAAAATTAACTAGTGATATATATATATATATATATATATATTTATATATATATATATATATATATTTTATTTTTTATTTTTTTTTTTTTAATTATTTTTAATTATTTTTCATACATATATTTTTAATAATAATAATAGAAAGAGTTAAGATCGTTAAATATTCATCACGTTATGGATATAGATATTCGTAATAATGATGTATAAAAAATTGTTATATAAATAACACATCAATTTTGACTAGTGTTGTATTTGTTTAATTTTATTTGACATATATGATTTTGAAACATAAATAAATAAAATTAGTACTT
>Ga0099822_1000981_pt1 | contig 30924 bp, 25 predicted proteins | sample CowpeawhiteBW_FD_76839 | JGI IMG/M metagenome (GOLD analysis project Ga0099822, IMG submission 76839) | Root nodule microbial communities of legume samples collected from California USA - Cow pea white BW | ecosystem: Host-associated > Plants > Roots > Nodule | place: USA: California | collected... | reverse complement strand
CAATATAAAAATAAATAATTTTTTACAATATAAAAAAAAAAAATATATATATAAATATATAAAAAATTAAATAAAAAAAAAATATATATATATATATATATATATATATATATATATATATAATCTTTTGGTATGCAATGTTGTATAGAGTAATAAATATACTGTGTTTATTGATAGTGCAACAAATCATGCATTTCTCAAGTGTAATAATTTTTCTACTCTCTCTTGTTTAGTTATTCGAAAAGTCAATATTAGCATTATCTATGGTACTACAAATATATTTGAAGGCTTCAGAAAAGCTATTATACTTCTACGAAGAAGTTTAATAAAAACATATTAAGTTTCATGGATATTTGTCTAAATGGATATCATATCAAGACAAACAATGAAGGAGATATGAAATGTCTTTATATTACTAGAATTGAGTTGAAAAAAAATAGTGTATTGGAGAAATTATCAACCTTCTCTTATGGCTTGTACTACACGTATATTAATGTAATTTAAATGCATGTCATTGTAAGCCAGAAGCTTACAAATCAAAATGAATTCCTTGTTTGACATGACCAGTTGGGTCATCCTAGATCTATTATGATGTGAAAATAGTTGAAAACTCATATGGACACCCATTTAAAAGTTAAAAACTTCTTTAGTGCAATGAGTTCTCATGTACTGCATGTTCACACAGGAAAGTTGATAATAAGACCATCATTAGAAAAATTTGAAATGAGTCAATCTCATTTTTAGAACGAATACAGGGTGATATTTACGGTATAATACGCCCATCATGTGGATCATTTAGATATTTCATAATTTTAATTAATGCATCAACTAGATGGTCACTTATTTTTTTTATTATCAACTGAAAAAGATATTGACAAAGTTATTAGCACAGTTAAGAGGTAACTTACTATATTATCTAATTAAGGAAATTTGTCTTGATAATGTTGATGAATTTACATCTCATGCTTTTAATGAGTATTATATATCATCCAAATATAAACTTCAAGTTCCAAAACCAATTTTACATTTCAAAAACTAATAAAATATTGTTCTCCAATACATAAAAGTAAAATCGTAAAAATGCCATAAAATAGTTCTCCCAAGCTAGCCCCTCTCCGACTCTATGTCTTGCCAGCACCACCTGCAACATCATTTGCTTCTGTGTAACGCGTTACACGATCATCGTCAAACACAAATATATATACACACACACACACTCACACAAACACACACATACACAAACAAACACTCATCAAAGGAACTCTATCCTTTTATTTCATATCACATGGCCACCACCATGTTATCCATGCTCTACATCTTTGGATGGTAACCTCAAGATCCCCTTTGCTGACACACCTACGAGCCACAACTTGTAGAACACGTGCTGGAAACCTATTATGGACCACACTCCGTAACGCTAGGTGGAGTTTCCAATACAAACCGTAGTTCGTAATGTCCCAAGACTACCAAACTCACTGACCTACATCGAAAATGGCAATCTCTCATACACCATGATATTTTTATTTTAGTTTTATCGTTCTTTTAATTAAACTCCACACTTTTTTACCTACACCTTTGAAAAAATATATAAAAATTTAAAGCTGAAAAATAGTTTTATTTCTTTCAATTTTTTTCCTTACCTGGTTGCTTGTTTCATATGACATATTTTTAAATAAATGAAAAATGCCTAAAAATACAAATAATTTTCAAAATTAAAAGCTCAAATCAACATTCTCAAATAGTTTCTTTATAAGAACTATATGATCCCTAATTCTCCAATATGAATTGATATTTATAAGAACTACATGATCCCTAATTCTCCATTATGAATTGATATATATAAAAACTCAAATCAACATACCTCGTCTATATGAAAAAGTTAAAATAAGTAGGAAGTGGTAGTAAATCCAATGGAATAAGAGGATTAAAACCATAAACAACCTCAAATTGAGAGATCTTAGTAGTCCTATGGACTACCCTATTGTAAGCAAACTAAATATGGGGAAGATACTCATCCCAAGATTTGTGGTTACCCTTCAAGTTTGCTCTTAAAATAGTGGGAGACCAAAAACAAAGTCCATGCTAATATCTTCCCAAAGAGTTGAAACAACATGCAAGGGGAGGCATTGTCCTAAACATATATTGTAAATATGAGATGCATTTATGACAATGTCTTTGAACATCCTTCCTCATATATGACTAAAAGAATTTTTCCTTAAGTAAACTAAAGGTCTTTTCTACCCCAAAATTGCCCATAAGACCCCCTTCATGTGTTTCTTTGGCTAGGATTTTTCTACGTGAACCTTGGAGTATGGAAAATTTTCTTTCTTTAAACAAATACCCCTCATTCACATAAAAACCCCTTTGATCTCTCTCTAAACACTCAACATAGGTGGAGGAAAACATATAATATTAAGCATACATTTCTAGAATGTTGTTAAATCTAAAAACTTGGGCTTCCAATTTTGAAAATAAGATGTGTCTCTTAGACAAGGCGTTAACCACCACATTACTTTTGCCTTTCTTGTACTTAATCACATAGGGAAATTGTTCCAAGAATTCCATCCACTTAGCATGTCTATTGTTCAACTTGCGTTCACCCTTCAAGTATTTAAGTGACTTATGGTCACTATGAATGAAAAACTCATTGGACACTAGGTAGTGTTCCCAAGTTTGAAGGGTTCTTACTAAGACATACAACTCTTTGTCATAGGTAGGGTAGTTGAGGGAGGCACCAAGTTTTTCACTATAGTAAGCAATTGGGTGACCACCTTACGACAATATTGCACTTGTAAGATCTGTGAAATTTAATTAATTAAGTAAATAATTAATTAATAAACGCGAGTAGGTAGTGTATTTATGACATTAAATTCTAATGGGTATGACGTAGAAAAATATTAGCTCAAATGGTTGAGAGTACTTTGATTGTGTGAGAGGACTTGTGTTTGAGTCGTATGTGTGCTATTGGTGTGTTAGTTGGCTTATTTTTATTTTTAAATTACACATGGCCGTGTTGGGTGATAACATGATTGTAAAAGTGTGTGAATTGGCATGAAACATTATTTGGCTTGGTGGTTTAGCTTTGATTTGGCATTGGTAAGGTCATGGGTTCGAACCTTGGTGAGTCAAATTTAACTCTTTTTGCTAATTAAAAATTAATTTTGGGCTGAATATAAAAGGGTGGGAAAACCTAGCAGAAGGGGGCAACGAAGGGGCTCAGTGGCCCTTGAATAGCAATAAAATTCAAAGTTAAACCATAATTTTGTGGCCCTTAAATAGCAATAAAATTCAAAGTTAAACCATAATTTCGTTTTTTTTTCATTAACCAAGTAGTAGAACCTATAAAAGGCAAATTTTGAGAGGGGAATAGGTTTTGGAGAAGAAGCTATTTTTTGAGGGCTTTGCAAGACTGTGAAAATTGAGAGGGTTTTGGCAATTGAGAGCATAGTGAAGGGAGGGTGTTAGGCTGCCTAGTGATCAAGGAGGGATTCCAACATTTTGTATCTTTCTAAACAAGGGAAAATTCCAGGTTAGGGGAGCTGAACCCAAATTTTCGTCTAAATCTTTTATGCATATAATTCTGATGATTTTCGTGCCATGAATTTATGTTGTATATGATGAGTCTTTGGGGGTTATGGGTTTGGTACTATTTTATTGGAATTTTGACCTAAATTTATGAATATAATGGATTTATGCACTGGCTATGAGGAAATTGTGTAAACTTGGAATTTTGGGAACCATATAGAGTCAAAATTATGCCTATATGTTGTTGCAATATGTGTAAACTATTCTGGTATGATTTGGAGTGTTGAATTTGGCCTGGTTGTTGCTGTGCGTGCGTAAACAGATTTGGGGTCTGCATTTCTCGCTCATGCGAGCTAGGCTCGCCTAGGCGAGAGTGGCAGAGATGGAATCCTTGTGTTACGCGATCATCTCGCGCAGGCGAGGGAGTCTGGTCCTAAGCGACAGGCCATCTCGCTTAGGCGAGTGTGCCTCGCTCAGGCGAGAATACGAGTATGTTGAAGGGTGTTATTGGGGCTATCTCGCTCAGGTGAGAGTCCCTCGCCTAGGCGAAATTTCGAGGGCTGTTTATGTTGTTTGGTTGAACTCGTCGCCTGGATGAGATATTTTTAATTCTGGGCGAGCGAGGGTCTCGCCCAAGCGAGAATGAGCTCGCTTAAGCGAGATTACGTGGACTGCATAGATTCTAAAGGCTCGCCTAGGCTAATGGGTCTAGCTTAAGCGAGATAGGCTGAACTTGTGGCACAAAGGCTTTTGGCCTAAGTGAGTGTGGGTGTTGTTGTGCGTTCAAGGCATGTGTTACTGTTGTATAGATGGGAAGAGATGAAAATTGTAAGGCGTGGTCTATAAGGCTTCTAAGATATCTCAATGATGTGCTTGCTGGTGTTCCTTGGGTTGTGGCCCGGAACGTATTCTTGGGTTGTGGCCCAGGATGAGGGTTAAGTACGTGGCATTCTATGGGTTGTGTCCCGGAATGACTTCCCTTGAGTTGTGGCTCGGGATAGCGGATGAACACGAGGAACCTTTGAGTTGTGGCTCGGGTTGGCGAGTGTTATCGGTGTGAGTGTGCTGATTGTGGCCAGTACGGATGGATCCAGATGGATTGCCCTCCTCAGTGATTCACTGACGAGTTTGGTAGTCTTGGGATGTTACGGACTATGTTCATATTTGGGAACTCCACCTGGTGTTACGGTGTGTGATCCGTAGCATGGTCTTCGCATGTGCTCTATCAGTTATGGCCGATAGGTGTGGCAGCAAGGCGTCTTGAGATACTTAATAGAAGATGTAGAACACTGCTAGCATGGTTGTGGCCATGTGGAAGAGTTAGAACGAGTTTCCTTGATGTACCTTGATATACATGGTTATGGCCATGTGGAAGGAAGGTAACGAGTCTTTCGCGAGGTGCATCGATATACATGGTGGTGGCCTTGTCATAGAAAATGAGGAAGTTCTTTGAGAAATGAAATGATATCACATATGGTTGTGGCCATGCGGGATAAGAGAAGAGTTTGTGTTATTGATGTATTGTATTGTTTATTCATATATATATATATATATATATATGTGTGTGTGTGTGTGTGTGTGTGTGTGTGTGTGTTTGCGTGTGTGTTTGGTGTATATTTATGTTTTATCTTTTAGCTCACCCTATCTGCTTGTGTTTGGCGATGATCGTGTACGCGGTACACGTGAGCAGATGATGTTGTAGGTGGAACCGATGAGACTTAGCTCTGAATTATTCAGCTCTGAATTAATAGCCTGGGAGTTTTGTATTATTCAGCTCTGAATTATTTTTGTAAACTCTTATGAGAGGCTTTTTCATTATGTTTAGTTTTGATAATTTATGAACTTTGGTTATATTTTGAATTATTAAAAAGAATTTAATTTCCCGTGTTTTTTTTGGGAAATGATGTATTATTAAATGCAGTGTATTTAATTACTTCTCATTTTTTTATTATTAAAATTCGTAATATCCTGACGGGATGTTACAGCACCTATGCCTACATCGGATGCATCACACTCTAGCTCAAAAGGTTTTGAAAGTCAAGTAATGCTAGAATGGATGTATTTGTGAGTTTTTCCTTAAGTTGTTGAAAATCATACTCTTGTTTTTTTTCTTAACTAAAAGAAATCTTTTTTCACCAACTTATACTCTCCTACACTTTTGGGAGCGGGCCTCTCTTAAATGACATTTATTTTCTCGAGGTCCACTTGAACCCGTGTTTATTGACTACAAATCATAACAAAATGACACTATCTACATAAAAATGTGCAGTTTTCTATATTTGCAAGAACAATTATTTTCCCTAAGAACTGCAAGGAGAGACCTAAGATGATCTACATGATCATGCAAACTCTTACTATATACCAGGATATCATCAAAGTTGCTAGTTACAAAGGGATAAGCTCTCTATATATAAAGGAGAGACACTATGCACTCAAAGACCTAAGCGATGTGGAACTTGGCTGATAAACTCAGTTGCAGCGTACATGAATCAAAGTAGTCCCACATCGGTGAAAGTAACCCCTTACTGATGTTTACAAGCTCTTGCGTTCATTGGCAACTCAAACATATGTGTGGTGGCTGAGCATAAGTGTTGTGTCTTCACTCTTTTGGCTGGATTGAAGCACAAAGCTGGAGATGTGCAATGTGAATTCCAATAGCTAAATTTTATGGTTCGTCAAAGACAAAGTCTTACATCGGATGGTGGAAGATGGCCACTGTTGTTTATTATTAGTGTATTAAAGTAATAAGGTGTATTTTGTACAACTTTCCATTTTCTCTTTTATTCTGTTTAAATCTCTTTATGACTGTTGTAAAGTTTTGCAGCTACTAACAAAACCATTCTCCTATAAATACTGTACATGTACATCATTCAATTTAGTTTTTCACATTCAATAAAATAGTTTTGTTCATTTCTCTTCTTCTCTCTTTGTTCTGGTTATTTAAGATGGTATCTAGAGTGTAACACCCCAATTTTGGGATGTCACGGAAAGTTATAAAACATACACTTTTAGCGGAAACAATTACTGAAAAAAAATACTTAAGTAAAAACTTATACGTTATTTTTTAAATCAAGTAACTCAAAACATCAATTGTCAAAAAAATCTTCGAATAATAACAACAAATTATAGAAATCACATTGTCTTTAACCTTTATTTAAAAGAACTTAATAAACTAATAAAATACCGAGTTTGCCCTATCCTCTCATCAATTTACTCCATGTCAAAAGCATTTGCATTATCACTTGCTCCCGTATAACACACGTCATACGATCATCACATACACACAACAAACACACAAACAAACAAATAGGGGTAAGCTAACCATAAATAATGATATATAACTGAAATTTATTAAAATAAGACATTGCAATTAATATTCAACATCACACCCAAGTAAAATACTTAAACATAGAAATAACAACCAAACTCAGTTTTTTACAGAAACCATACTTCAGTTACCCATGCACACATTATTTCTTCTTCTGAAAATTAAAGGCTCAATTCCACCACCTATCATTATATTCTACAACCCACGCAATCCGATTTAAAACATGCGTCCCTTAATAAAGTAAATGCATAAACAATCTAACTATTCAACCTTGAGGTTGCACCTAAAATAAATAATCTCGCACATGCTAACCTAAAGGAGCACGAACCTGCATCTAAACCACAAGTGGAATATAAAGGCCCATGCAAGCTATCGCATTACTATCACAAGAGAGAAATAAAAATACAAAACCATGTTGCATTATGTGAATATAAGAAGTAAAGGAAGACCAAAAGTTATGCATCACTTACATGAAAACCAAGCATCAACAAAAGAGGCACTGAAATAACCTAAAGGCCACGCATAACTTTGCTATGCTCACGTGAAACAAGAAGAGCTGCCACAAAATTACTACAAACATGTATTTAATTCACTTTGACCCGACACAAGAAAGACCATGTTACTTTTCTTCCAATACAATATAATATATATGGCAAATGAATAAAAAGAAACTTATGCAATGGTCAAAAGAATCACAGTAAAACTCCACCTTATAAAGCTAAGATAAAATGAACCAAAAAGAATTCTACGTCTGCATCCAAAAGCATGGTTAAGGAAAACCAATTCACCTGTGGTTCCTAATTATCTACCCATCAACCACAAAGCGACAAAGAACAAAAAAGAAAGACAAAAGTAGGCCCACAACCATTCTAAAGTCAAATCACCAAAAAGAAAGAGAAATAATTAATTAAAAGGAAACTATGCATTCTCCTGCAACATGCAACAACAATCGAAAAACTTATATGCATGATATTGATTTCATAAGGCCAAAGGTAAGGAAAACACTAGCCACCACATAATTCCTATACGCGTGCAATTAACCATAACCCAAAACATAAGCCATGATTTCATGCACACATAAAAGAAACCACTATAGTAACTAAGTTTCAAGAGGAGTTGGAAAGAGAAAAGAAACCCCATGCAAGGGTTACAACCCCATTGCAACACACACACACACACACATATATATATAGTTACGACTTTTCAACTAAAGTTCAAGTGAAACCCACCAAGTAAATCATACAAGCAATTAACTCACAAGTTGGTTTTTGTTTTGCAAAGGAAAGCATCAAACTCAACAATGCATGAAACTAACATGGCAACAAAAGAGGTTAAGAGGGTTAAACTCCATCACAACATTACATGTATTAACAAATTGGGATAACAAAACAACACTAATATGGCTAGACTAATAAAAAGAATCAATATGTTGTTGCCATAAACATTGCACTACACTGTGAGCTACGATTCCTTATACATGAAAAGGGCATTCTAAAAGTGTAGAATAATTGAGAAAATGATGTATAATATTTGTGGAAGCAATGAACTACTATAGAAACAAAACCACTACTACGAGATATCAAACCAATTTTTGAAACTAGAAAAATTACCCACACAACTCAAACCAACGCATGAATCTTGAATGAAAAATCTTGCATCCTGTACCAGTGTGGACGAAAGTATACAAGCATCGAAGAGGATTAGGAAGCCAGCAAATAACCAAAAATTGTAAATTCATAAACCATACATTGTTGGCACAAGCAAGCTTCAAACAAAGATTTGATAAAGCTAAGTTCATGAAGATCATATGGATTTGTAAAACTTTTGAATATAGTGGAAACCAGGCTCAGGTTGTCCTGGTAAACTGGATATATCTCTATGATTGAGTGAACTAGTATAAAAACAATTGTGCAATTCTCTTTCCCTCATCTCACTCACTTTAAATCACTTTAAAAACTCAAGAAAATCAAGTAATCCAATCTTTGTTGTGATTTAATGCATTCTTTGTTGTGATTTGAATTTTTAATCGATTGTTTCATAGCTCAAGAACTAATTAGTCTTCTGTTTTAGTTTTTCACCGATTGAAAGTGTATAGTTTTGCAGCTTTTACAATCTAATTTTCCAGTCTATTTAATTTAATTGAAAGGCGTTTTATGCTTTCAAAAAAGTTTTAAACAGTCAATTCAACCCCCTTCTTGGCTTAAATCACCATTTAAAACCTACATACATCACACACAAAACTACACCCAACTAACAAAGATTCAAGAATGAGTTGAGAAGAGAATAACACCGTGCATCAAATAAAGTGAAAACATATATACCGGGTTCGGAAAAACTTTGGGATTGCGGGGAGTCAGCTTGTCTAGTTGATGTTGTGTGACTTTGAATTGTGTTGTGATTGTGATTAATTGAACGTGTAAATTAATTATATGAAATAGAGATGGCATGTACACCACGAAACCCGACAAATTCTACTGACGAGATCACTCAAGCTATCCAGCGATTGGTGGATGCTATGCAACAACAACTACAAGCAGTGCAAGCACCAGTGCAACATAATGGTATGAATGATTTTATGCGACATAACCTATCAAAGTTCAACGGGAAAATGACTCCAGATGAGGCTGACGCATAGATCCGAGACAAGGAGAAAATCTTTCGAGTGCTAGGATGCACTAAGGCACAGAAGTTGGAGTACGCTACGTTTTAGCTTATTGGAGAGGCTGAGTACTGGTGGGGAGGTATGTAGTAGATGATGAACTCTCATAATGAGGCTATAAATTGGACTAGCTTCCGGATAAGATTTCAAGGACAGTACTTTCCTGACAATGCTAGGCATGAGAGAGAGAGAGAGAGAGAGAGAGTTTCTATTGCTACAATAGGGAGATAAGATTATGTTGATCGTTTTGAGTATCTAGCTTAGTTCTACTCTCAAAATATGAGCGAGGAGTGGCGGTGCAGGAAGTTCAAAAGGGGATTGCGTCACAAACTGATGAATGTTATAGTACCCATGAGGATTAGGGAGTTCCCAATCCTGCTGGAGCAAGCAAAGATAGTGGAACAGCTTGAGGTGGACCCAAGTTGGGTTATGAAGACACATCATGGCAGTAAAAAAGGAGAGAAATGACAGGAGAAACCCTACACTAGACCTTAACCTGATGGATAAGGGACTATGTAGTGTTTTAAGTGCGGAGGAGCCCATTTCTGATGAAATTGTCCAAAACTTCTTGGAGCAAAGTCGGATGAGAGGAAGTGTTACATTTGTCATAAATCAGGTCACTTTTAAAACTCTTGTCCTGAGAAGAGGAACTCTGAAGTGTCACAGCAACAACAAAAGTCTTTTGGAGAGAAGTTGAAGGCGACAAGAAGAGTGTTTGCTATGTTGGGAGCAGGAGCGATTAAATCCTCAGTAGGATTGGAAGGTTTCAGTTGGAGATATGTGTCACATATATAGAGTTGTTGTTTTGTTGTTTGACTTGTTCTATTTGTTTAGTGATATTAACTTGGTATGTAAGGTATGATTGGTGATGTTGATGGGATGCATATTTAGGGTGGGATGCATATTTGGGGTGAGATGTTATGTTTAGTGAATGCCATGGTGAGGAAGCATGTAATACTTGATTGTGTATGCAATGTATAGTATGAATTTTCTCATATCTGTAAAACCAGGTTAAACTTTTACCCATAGGACTCTGGTGAGTCGAGTAAAAGGAATTTTATTCCACCATAAGACTTTAGCTTAAGCTTAGTAATAGTGCTCTTACTAGGCTTTGGTGAGCAGGTAAGGGTTGTTGCTTGTAAGTCTTAGTGAAAGAAGGTGGGGAGTTATCTCCAAGAGGGGTTGGTGGGCAAGGTGAGAAGTTCTTTCCAAGAGGTGTTGATGCATAAGAAAGGAAACTAGTTGGGTATTAGAGAGGTATACTATGTGATGTTATTTAATGGGTGAATTAGGTATTATGTTATGATTATGAGGTATGATATACTTGTTTGTATGTATGTTATGGGACAATATGAATTCTCTAATAATTGTAAAGCCATTATGGTTCTTTTACCCAGAGGGTTTTGTGAGTCTGGCTTTGGTGAGTCAGAGTAAAAGGATTACTCTCGGCCATAAGTCTTTGACATGAGCTTAGCAAAAGTGCCCTTACCGGGTTTTGGTGAATAGGTAAGGGTTGTTGCTTGTAAGTCTTAGGGAAAAGCAGGGGAAAGGCCTTTCCCAAGAGGTGTTGTTGTGTAAGAAAGTTAGAGTGATTATTTATGAGAGAATGGCATACTGTTGGATATTACTTAGTGGTAATATATTGGTGATGATATGTTTTGCTTTTAGGAACAAGTTTCATGTTGTTATCTTTGTTGAATTATATATATGTTGGGATTCAACTAGGAGAGTTTAATGTTGGTAATATGTGATTATGTGATTACTTTAGTTATTTTTTCGTTTGATAAATTTCAATAGGTTAAATTATTCTAGAGGTCTCCATTTTAGTAGCGAAATCTCAAGTAACTCCCCTCATTTTTATTTGACGCAACTGAGTCCTTATTTTGGAAAATTCATTGCAATCAAGTCTTTTCCTTTAATAGTACAATAACGGTGTTAACTATGTGCCACATGTCAGCACGTGGTTTTTTTTATAATTTTTTTAAAAAAATAAAAAAAAATGCCATGTGTCAATCTTACATTGTGCCACGTGGCAAACATAGTGTGATGTGGCAATGGCAGTATCACGTGTGTACTACTAACGGAAAGGACCTAATTGCAACAAATTTTCCAAAATAGGAACTCAATTGAGTCAAATAAAAATGAAAGGATCTACTTGAGATTTCTCTACAAGAATGGGGCCCTCTGGAATGATTTAACCATTTAAATAATAATATGGATTTGCCATGGGTTCTTTGTCTATTGGTTATGTAAACTCATAACGGAGGGGTGGTGGGTTCTTCTTCAACTTGTGGACTTGGTGCCTGAACCTGGGTCTATTGTGATCGTTCACATTTTTCTTTCAAATCGATCTTGGTAGTGTTCATTTAGGGGTTCCTTTGAGTAGCCATGCAGTTTTAGTTGTTTGAGTCTCGCTAATTGGTCTTTTAAAATCCCTAGCATGCACATAAAGGTCCCATCTGTTGCAGTGCATGGTCTGTTTTCTTGTGGTGGTTTTGTGAAAAGGTAGTTTTGTGCCATTAACTAGATCACATCATGTTTTGGTGCAGCCTTCTTGTTTCCAACTTCGTCTTGGAGTAGTTGTAGTGGGTTTAAATCTTTTAACCATTGGCTCATTATTTTACTCTTTCTTTTCCTTTCATGTTTCACATTTTAACACAGTCATTACTTAAATTTCATTTCATGTTGTTTTTTAGAGGCCAAATCTCTTCTTTCATTTTTGAATTACCATGCAGCATTTTTATGTAAATACATGGTGGCTTAAGTGTCTCACTTTTAAATCTTGGTATAGTTGGTGTTGCAGTCATTGTTTAGTTGATAGGCATAATACTTTTCCTTTTCCTTTTTCTTATGTTGGTAATTTTGATTTGACATTAGCATAATTTTGGACAACTTTTGGGTTCTTTTCTTATTTCTTTATTTTTCTTTACGTTGTGGTGCTTGGGAATCATGTTTTTAAAGAAATCACATGTTAGAGTGGTGTGTTATTATGTTATTGAACTTTATTCTTCTGTGTGATGTGGTGGTATGTATTAGGTTGGAAATTTATAATCCTTATATTTGTGCATGTTGAGAGTGTGATTGTGATTGTGATTATGATTATGATGCTTAAGTATTGTACTTGGATGTGACTTATTTGAAAAGTATTATATTTACAAAAATCTTTTATCTATCATTGGTTACGTTAACTTACCCTTATTTGGTTGTTTTGTGTATTTGCTCTGTGTGTGATGATCGTATAATGTATGTGTGATTAAATTATGAAAGTGAAATGTAAAATGAATTGGTGTAGTGGGAGTATGATCCATTAATAGTAATTTTAAGCATATGAAAATAGTGTATTGGTGGGGAAATTGAGAGGTTCGGATGTAACGCAGCGGTCAGAGTTCTCGCAGGTGCATGACAGTATTCTGAGTTTCCCAGAACTGATGCATCGCTTGGCGGTAGGCTAGGTGCCGCCAGGCGCCAATGTAGAGTGAATGGTTTTACAAGTTTTATTGGGATAAAATTGTGAAACTAGATCTTGTTTGTAGATGGAATTAGTTAGGAAACTATTTATGGTTATTGGGCCAAGGTGTAGAAGGGAAATTGTGAGTAATAATATGATTTAATTTAGGTATTAATTGTGAAATGTGAGATTGAGAAATTGAGGGTAAGCTACTGCAATAATTGCGGTAGTATTTGGAGGACTAGAAATGATGCAATGAGGGTCTAGATTCGTTATGACCGCGTATTCTTAGTATGAATTTGTAAAGGATATGGGATGGTTGATGAACGTGAATGAGTAAGTGGCATACTAAGGAATAAGGCATGTGCGATGGCACATGGTTTGGTATTACAAAGTATATTAGGGACCAGCACAAAAAATAATGAAGGTGCTCGTAGAGGTATTGTGTGTAGGCTGTATAGATTCAGATTTTGGTATTGATAAGGAAGGATTGTGGGTAAATCTAGTAATGAGAAAAGGAGGTAAGGTGAGTGTAGAGTAACCTCAAGTCTACATATGATTCAACGTATTGTGACACTTTAGACTAAGGGTAAATGTGAGTGGTATAGGAACATTCACTTCTAGACAATTTAAAAACTAGTATTGTGCAATTACTGATATGATGCCTAGCGGGGAGGGAGGTCCCGCTAGGCGATAGTTATAATAACAAGGGGTATTGGTGTGAGTGGCGCCTAGCGGCAAGGGGTACTCCGCCAAGCAGTATTAGCAATGTCAGTGGCATCAAAGGCGCGAAGTGCCTGGCGGCATGTGTCCCCCGCCAAGCGGTCTGGAAGCATTGTGCGCTTGGCGCATAGTGTGTTGTGCCAGGCGGTACCAAAAAGCAACAGAGCCTTGCTTGCTTTGATGTATGTGCTCTACAAGGCTTCTAGGATACCTTGGCTCGGAACGTATCCCTTGAGTTGAACACAGAATAGGGGTTAAGCACGTGGCATTCCTTGAGTTGAGCTCGGAATGGCATCCCTCGAGTTGAGCTTCGGATGGCAGATGAACACGAGGAACTCTTGAGTTGAGCTCGGGTTGGCGAGTGTTACAAGCGAGAGTGTGCTGGTTGTGGCACTACAAAAAATCATGTAAGTTGTGGTGTTTATTTCTGTATATTACGACGTTTTCAAACGTCATTATTTATGCGTGCGACGCTTTTCAAAAATATCGTAATTCCTGCTGCCACAAAATATAATATGGCGTTTTCATGTCAAACGCCGCTACAAACGTCACTTTATACATTGTAAATAACGACAATTAAAAATGATGTTATTTACTTCTTGAAAAATAAATCCAATGAAAATAGTGACACTTGAAAATGTCATAATTCAAATTATATTATGACATTTATAAATGTCACTATAAAAAAAATTAATAAAATATTTTATTATTTATTATTATCCACTATATTTATAATTTCATAATTGAGTAATATTGTATTATTATTATTATTATCCATTTATATTTATATTTTCATATTTCAATAATGTTTTATTATTATTATTATTATTATCCACCTATATTTAATATTTATAATTCAACATATTTTTTCTTTAATAATGACAAGTTAAATTATGAAAAAAATTATAAAACTCTATAAGAAAATATGCTAGAATACAAATAAAATGAACAAAAGAAGAAATTTCATTCATTGTGAAACAATTTCAAAGTGTTAAAGAGTTAAAAGATCCAAACATAAAATAGACAATACTAAAAGTCATTTTGAAATCGGAATACAATTATACTTTTAAACATAATCCTAATTTGTTTCGTTTCCACCACTTGATCGTACTACATCATTTGGAGACAATGCACCACTTTGAATATCATGTGCATTCAATGAATAAGAAATATAAGTAATTGAATAATTTTAAAATAGAAATACAATAAAATTAATTAATTTTCTTAAGTAAATTATAATACCTCGTTACCAGATGGATGTACCAAAGCAGCAACCATTGCAGCAAGAGGTTCAGGAATATCTTCTCTAGAAGCAACGTAGGCAAGCACTTTTTGCATTTGCTTCATTTGATTCTTAACAATTGCAAGCTCACTTTCCATCTTTACAAACTTGTCATCCATATTTGATGAAGTTCCACTAGAGGAAGCAAAGTTGATTCCACTTAATCTTGCAGTTGGGCATTGCTTGAAAGCAAGTGTAGGACAAGCTCCAAAAGAAAGACCTCTAACCCGACCTCGATATTCTTTTCCAAATATAACACCAATCGAATCATTTGGAGATATATCTGATGCAATTTCTGGATTTTTCAACATCAAATCATCAATTTTTTCCTACATAAAAACGACAAACATCATCATTTCATAAATTTCCTGCTTATTAAGAAAGTTAGATTTTTCTTGATATATGTCAAGTTTTGTTAAAGTCGTGACCCATATTCTGACGTGATTAATAGAAATACTCTTACCATTCTAAGTTTTTTATATAGATAAATTTAAAATTGCATGCTGATTTCTAAAAATTCTGATAAATATGTAGATCTACAAGTGTATCTAGATCTATATTATACAAGTTAACATTAAGCATTAATTGATTTGAGACATTACAACTACAACATAATTATGTTGAGAGCGTTGTTTTAAAAAAATAAATTGTGAGATCAACCTAGACCGTAAAGAACTAGTGGTCCATTCTACCACCAATGTAGTTGTCTAATAAATTCAAGATTCCAGTAGTGAACAATATTCCAACAATTAATTGATTGTGGTGGAATGTAGTGATTAAGATTCCAGCAGAAAAAATAGAGTATATATAAAGTAGTGAAAAAATTCCAGCAGCACAACAAACCTTATATAGTGCAGTTAACAAGATTCCAGCAATGAACAAAGCATATATAATGCATTAAACAAAGTTCAACAGCAGAACAAACCATATATAGTCCAATGAACAGAAGTCCAACATGCATAACAAACCATATATACTGTAGTGAACAGTATTCAAGCGACCAGAAAAACCATATATATGTAGTGAACCAATTTTCAAAACAGACCAAACAACACCTTTTATATATAAGACATAAAAAACTTATACACAAAAATTGCATAACTCAATTCACTGAATAAACTTACCCCAATCTCCATAGCCTCGTCATTCATATATGTGCCATTTTTTTCTCTTATGAGTTATCTTCCACATTTCAGCTCTACCAATACTTCTACCGGTCCCTATTTTCTATGTATTTCAAGAAAAAAATTATAAGCTAAAGAAATCATTGCATAACCAATATGAATATCATTATTAAGAATTGAATAAGTAAAAAATTACCAAATGATCCCTTCTTCTTGACAAAGACATAGCACCACCAGTATGAGGAATAATTTGTTTTTTCCTAATATATTTATTTCTATTACACAATTCCTACAAATAAAAAATGAGATCAAATTTTTTGAAAGTTCAAATTAAGCTTATTTAAATATACTAAATATACCACTGGCGAAGGCTTGAGGCGATAATCAACAGCCCATTGATCCATACTGACATTCTCTGGATAATTCTTAATGAGCTCATTTATACTCATAAGTGGGTCATAAAATTCATTCCAGAGTTTGCATCTGTACTCCCTCCACAGTTTCCCAATTTTAAACATATAAAATTGAATCACACATTATCGAGTCTTAAAATATAAAATATAAAACACAAATATGTTAGTTCAAATTTATATCCAATAAAAGAAAAAACATAATAGATGTCTAAGAAATGTTCAATTACCTTTAGTGCACTTTCCCACACATTATCCTTATAGTTGTCTGGCATTGCAGACCATCTCTCAAAACTTATAGGGAACAATATATGATTTGTTGCTAGCAGCCCACACACTCCGGAAAGTAAACCAGATGCTTCACCAATTGGTTGATATTTATCATCATAATTTACCACCACACATAGTCCATTAGGCAAATTATGAGCATCTTTAACCTTCACCTTCAGATTTTGACTAACTCCATGCTCATCTATAAAATTTAAATACATTAATTAGAAATTAATATATGAAAATAAAAAAAATATTAAATTTACCTATAGCTTCTACAAACCAATAGTGGTTTGACTGCTTTATTTTTTGGATCTACTCTTTGTGTTTGAGATTCAGAAGTGGCATGAACAAAATCTAAATTTGGGGCAGATTGAGAAGTGTACAAGTGAATTATAAACTAAGAAATTTTTTCCATAATCTGATCAAGGTTTGTTAGCATTAATCTATATATTTATACTGATTTAGCATAAATTACATTGTTTTGAAACCATGAATACTTTGTAGTAAAAGAGTTAAAGTGCAGCAGGGAATATAAACATGACTTGTCTGGCTCCTAACGAAGTGAGTAAAAGGTGAGGGAATCTAGCTTTAACCTTCCACATGACAAAAATTAAGATTAATCACATAGACTTTTTGTTCATGAAGAAAAAAATTAGTTCTGGTGAAGATGAGTAACATTGACAATTTTTGGCTTCATCATACACCCATGACACCCAGAACCACAGAAAAGGCACACAACATTCTGTAAATTAACCCACATGCACCACATATAAATAGTAAAGTCAATTATACACATAGATACCACTCTCTTTGTTTAAGCAAAAAAAAAATACATTGAACATAGAAAACCAGAGGCAGGGAATATGTGGACCTCATTCTTTTTTTTTTCTTTATTAGTAATGACACAGAATCTGGCTTTATGAAATCAATATGAAATTACCGTGATAAGATAATCAGCTCCAAGTGTAGAAAATTTAGACTTTGACAGCACCGATTGCTTCTTGAATACCTCACAACCCTTAGTTAAGTCACCATTTTACCTGCATCAAAAATAAAATTTATGGTTACCTTAAATTATCAACATTTAACCTCTCACATGACTTGTCAAAATAGTTGGTGTTAATGAATCTTTTCCATTAAAATTATAAAGAACTTACATGCATTTTTATATAATTTCAAACTTTTAAAAAAGAATGGCTTGATAGAATCGTGAAACTACAATGGATAGTTTAGGATAGCTTGACATAATGATGTTATAAATGATTTGAAAACAGAGGAAGATTCATCTAAAGTAAAAACCATAAAATACCTTGATATGACCCTTAGTGTTATGTGTCTATAAAATGATATTCATTCTCTTAAAATTTCGCATCTATACAAAATCTTGGGCTAGAGTGTAGAGACTTGGGGAAAAGTACAATGAAAAGTGCTAGAATTATAGTTTTGATGATAATTATGATGTCTTTTGTTCAAATTCTATAGGCAAACCAACTCTCGTGTATTCAATTATGTGTTGTTGAATGTTTACCAAATCAAATTCATTATTATCAATCTTTTATAGCCTGTACTAAACGATGTCCACCAAACACTGGTGCCTCCAATTGTGTTAATATGTATATATACCTACATCCTTTTTATTCACAACCTCACAAATTTCTTATTGATTGTATTTTTTTTCTGCTGCCGTATTCATACGATGGGTGTGGAAATTATATTCACATAAATACAAAAGTAAGTTAATGAAACATATATCTTCTAATTCTACTTCCGTGAGATACCAAACACTGTCAGATTTACTTCCGTAAGACAGTCCAATTAACATAACATTCAGTTTCATCAATGCAGAACTATAATTATCATATAATTAATTAAATAATATTAAAAAATATGAGGAAGATTCATCTAAAGTAAAAACCATAAAATCCTAAACTTTATCCACAATAGAGAACTAAAAAACAGAGCATAATGGTTTTTGACCTTCAAAACCCTAAAACCCTAACACAATACATTACCTTGAATGAACCAATGAAGTTGAAGAAATGAAGAAAAGCAAACAAGAACGAAATTATTGGGTCGACTGCGAACAACAACAGATGCTTGCGGAAGAGGATTCTAACAACAACGAATAGTTGGGAGGGAGTGTCTGTGAACGATGATGGCTAGCAAATGCGAACAGCTTTGAAAATGAAAATATTGCTTTTGGGAATGGAGGGAATTCATTTAAGAAAAAAAAGGGTCTAACATATTAAAAATCGCAAAAACATTTTAGAGTAAAAAAAATATTTATTGAAAACTGACATTTTTAAATGACATAATTTTCAATAGCAGTATGACATTTGATAATAAGATAGTTAAAAACGCCATATTTTACATGTAAAATATGGCAGTTTTAAAAATGTTGTATTATACTGCAAAAAGCGACATTTTCAAAGAAACGCCATATTAAAAACGCCGTTATATAAACGATTTTTTGTAGTGTGGCCAGTACGGATGGGTCCAGATAGATTGCCCTCCTCAGTAATTGGTTGACGAGTTTGGTAGTCTTGGGACGTTACGAACTATGTTCGTATTGGGAACTCCATCTGGCGTTACGGTGTTTGATCCGTAGCATGGTTTCTCTCATGTGCTCTATCGGTTGTGGCCGATAGGTATGGCAACAAGACATCATCTTGAGGTACTCACTAGAAGACGTGGAACACAATTAACATGGTAGTGGTCATGTGGCATGAGATTAAAGGAGGGAATTGCTTTGGTATATTTGTATTGACATATAAATGCCTTATTTATATGATTGATGTTTTTATCATTAGCTCACCCTATCTACTTGTGTTTGGCGATGATCGTGTATGCGGTACACGTGAGCATATGATGTTGCAGGTGGATTTGGTGAGGCAGAGAGCCAGAGCGAGGCTAGGCTGGGATAAAGAGTTTTCTCAAAGTTTTATTGTTTATGATTTGGAAAAATTTTGTAAACACTTTGCGATACTTATGATTTAATCAAGTTTATGATTTGGATTTTAGTTTATTTGACTATGTAATGAAGTTTTAAATTTCACGCGTTTTTGGAAACTGAGATTTAATAAATGATGATGACGTATTATTTCTATTTTATTATTTAAAATTCGTAATATCCTGACAGGATGTTACAATAGGACTATAGTTGGCGGTTAGGACGGGGTAGTTAACCATACCAGTCCTAACCGCCTAGTACAGTACACTAATTATGATTTTTATCTAATTAAAGGAGTTCATGATGAATCATTTTATAACTATAAGAACAACGATATTGTAATATTTCACTAGTTTAAATCATTAAACTTTATTATTTATCTTTAACTTATAGACAATGTTCTTTATTTTTGTGAATGTTATATCCAGTTATAAATAAATATCAAATTTTAGAGTTTTTGCTTTTTATTTCATATGTTTTAGGAACTATGTGCATTAAAAAAGTGTAACAAATAAAATTAAGAGGATCCGGAAACTAATATAGGTTTGAAAAATCCCACAAAGTACAAGGGATTCCAGAATTATTGGAAAGTAATTGGAGTTTCAGAACTATCGGTAAGTAACATGACTTCTAGAGTTGCTGATAAGTAATGGAGTTCTAGAATCGTCAGTAATTAATAGGGGCTCCAGAAGTATCGATAAGTAATGTTTTACCATTTGTTACTCAAAATCGTCGGTCTTTTAACTATGTTTTTTTTTTCTTCAAAAAGAAAAGCAAACTACCGATAACGTCTTTAACATCTTTAGCAGAAGTTAAAATAGTTGTAAAAACTAATCCCGTTAAAAATTATTTCTAAAAGTGATCTCATATAATATTCATAAGGTGCATTTGTCATCTCTTTACTGATTCACTATCTATCAATACACTAAACAGGTAATATTTTATTTTAATATTTTTGTATTTGTAATATCAGGTTTATGTTAAATATTTTTACTTATAAATTAAAAATAAAGTATTACTAAAATGACTACGTAAATTAATTAATCATACAACGTATAAACACAAATACTGCTATATTGCTAGTTCAATAACTTAAGAAAATAAAGAAATTAGAATAAAACTAACTACATCGTGTTGATTGTGAGGCAGATAATTTGAATAAAACTAACTACATCGTGTTTCAACCATTGACTAAAACTTATATTCAATCACTTAAACAATTCTCATCTAATTTTCTGAAATGAGATAAATAGTAGAAAAAATATGCTCCATCAGCAACAACAAATATATCAAAATTTTAATTATGATAATAATTACTTCATCTACAATTTTTGGAGACAATGTCGTAGACTTCACGAGATTGCACGTGGTGTTTGCATTCCATTGTCTTTTAAGTACAGTTTCCTTGTGAAGCAGAATTGATGTACTGGGGAATAGGGTCTGTGTTCAAACATATCCTTATTTCAGATAGATTTCCAGTTTTTCTACAGATTAGTTGTGGTTCAACACCTATAGCTGAGTTGCGTATAGCTGAGATGATATCATTTGTAACGTATGTCTTACCATGTGAATGTGATATACCCGCATTTCTAAGTATTGCTTCAAGATCATTCCTTGCATAGATATCTAATGCCAATCTGAAGTAATCAAATTGCTGCATATTGGAGCACGTTCCATGCTTCTTCCACTCATATTCCCAAAATTCTGAATCACGCCTACGAAGATAATTTGGCCAATCTTGATGTAGCTGAGGTACTATATTTTGGATCTAATAAAATAAACAAAAAATATCACTTTTCAATATCAAAATATTATTATAATTAGGAAATAGAATCCTTACCTTGGAAAGATCGAATAAGTCACTTGTGCACTTGGATGGTTGTGGAAAGAAGTTTGTAGATGGCCACAAACCATGGATAGTAAACCATGTTTGTGCCATTTTCCAGTAAAATCCCTTAGCTGAATTCTGAAATAATGAAAAGATGATGAAGAAAGAAATAAGGTAATTCATTATATATGTTTATGGAAAATAATGAATAACAATAGAGCTCAATGATTCAATTTATAATCCTTGTATTGTGTAAACGTTCAATGATTCAATTTATAATCCCTTGTATAGTGTAAAAGTTCGTTAAAGAAGGGTTCTGTTAAATTTTGTAATTTATTAATTATAAAAAAATTATCAAATTTTAAAGTAGAACATGGTACTATATTTTATACTTAATCGTAGTGAATCACTTTATTAATATATCCAAACATTGCATGTAACACTCCATTTCTATATAATTATCTTTTTTTTTATCTATACTTATATACCTATAATTTAAACATAAATTAAGGATGGTAGTTCAATTTATTAAATATAATATAAACTTATTTAGTCTTCAAATTGGAAAAAAAAGTGTGATATATAATTATCATTTTTATTTTAAGATATAAATAATTTTAATCTATATTTTTCAAATTCTTTATATTCATATTGAAATAATTAAACTGATCATGAATGCCAATAAAGATAGTTATTTAATTTAGACATAACACATTCATACAGATTTAATTTAGACATAACACATTCATACAGGAATGAGACACACATGTTGTGTCTTTTGTCAACAAACATATACGGTGAAAAAAGGAATCCTAATGAAAACTTTTGATTAATTATATATATATATATATATATATATATATATATATATATATATACTACAGATCAAGAACTTTATAATAATAATTATTATAATGATAAATATAATGTTATATAAATTTTGACAGTTTTTAAATTGTATAATATGTTGGTTTCCTTTTTTATTTTTAGCACTAACATTTGTTAATTGTTTTATCATAATTTTGCTGCAGGTATCTAAATGAGTCGATTCTTTTTATATTGGATTTTATATTCAAATAGCTTTAATTGGAGTGGTAGATGACACTTGTAACGTCCACTTAAGTAATCAAATAATTAAACGAAAGTATTACACAAAATAATATAAGAACCTGAGTCAAGGAGTATAACGTCACTCCTTACAAATATCCAAGGTGCTAAAAAATGAGATACTGAGACACACCACAATGCCAATACAAAATAGAGTTCAAGGGTCAATAATATTTAAAATAATTGCCCAAGAGGTAGACATATACATGGGCTACATCCCTAGAGAAAACTCAGACAAGCAGGATTTGATCCAAGATGAATTAGGCAGCAGAATCTCCATTACCCTGTTGACCACAAGGAGTTCTCGCATCTGCTCACATCAATAAATTGATGATCATCGCAAAAAGAGAAAACCATACACAGAACATACAAACAAGCAAAAAGGATAACCTAGTGTAGAAAAACGTTTTATCATACAATTCATACATTTTCATAGTTAAAGATACATACATCAACCAATCATATGATGACTCGCAAACAATACACTAAGACTCAAGACACGACTTATCCGGATACATATAATTAGTCGAATTCACTGAATGCTTGCACTTGTGGTGGCCTGTACTGCTCTACCGAGCTAATTGTCAAAGGGTCTCATCCTACCATTCACAAGGTTAGCCTTAAAGTGTCCCAGGCCTCCTGCTACTCTCACCACTTGAGTCAGTACGCTCTATGTGAGACTAACTGACTCTTTAGAGTGTCAGGATGCAATCCTTACTAAATTATATAATGAGGAACCACCACGAACTTCGTGGAATTACGTCCTAAGTATGAGGCACCACCATGAGCTCCCACTAACAAGGATCATGGAATTACGTCTTGAACAATGAAGCACCACCACACAACCATCGTGGAATTACATCTTGACCAATGAGGCACCACCATGAGATCTCACCTAGAGATTCATGGAATTACGTCCTAATCAATGAAGGTACTACTAATTAAATCAAGTAGGATCTCCCCCATGGAATCTCCTATATTCTCACTCAAGCATTTGAAGACACATATTAAAATCATACAACATATTTCTCTCTTGGAAAATTACTAACTCTTATAATTTTTTATCCAATCCAACTTAACAACACATTATGCAAACGATTTGAGATTTTAGAAATAAAACTGCAGCTTGGGTAAGGCTCCAAAAATTTTGTATTTATATTCAAATTAAATATGATTGAATCAAGAACCAAATGAAACAAGAACCAACTTAATTGAATAACCATAAAGAAAGTTATGCACCAAAAAAGCAACAAAGGTCAATTCTCTCAACAACTAAACTATAGTGATCTTGCGATAAAAACTGTTGTCACTACAGAGCTCCAATTCAAGATCGGACCGGTCAAAGTCAAGAAGTATGTGTTAAGGATCATATGTTAAAATACCAGCTCGATCCAAGGTTTAACGAAGTAAGACCTTCAATTTACGAAAAGTGTGCAGTGTTGTCAACAACCAAACTACAATGACCTTGCGATAAAAACTGCTCCCACTATAGAGCTCCGATTCAAGATCTGACCAGTCAAAGTCAAGAATTATGTGTTACGGATCAGCTGTAAAAATTTCAGCTCGATCCAACGGTTAACGAAGTAGGAACCTTCATTTTATGAAAAGTGTGCAGTGTAGAAAAAAAAAAGTAGCATCATATCAATCAAACATACTTATTCCAGAACGAATATAAGTACATTGTATTTCAAAGAAAAAGGAGTTCTACCTTCCCTTACCTGGAGTGAGCTAACAAAAGACTTCGACACCAAACAGTGAAGTACAGCAGTAACTCTAGGGGCATATTCAAGAGGTGGGCAGAAAAATGGTTGAGCTAACGTGATGAGAGCCAAAGTCCAAACCCTAGCAGAAGGTGGCTACAACTCTAAGAGAGGGGGAAGAAGTTGCTTTTCTGAAAAAAATGAGTGGAACGAGATGGTTAGGGCAGTTTAGGGTCTTGGACACCCTGTGGGCCAGCCCTTAGGCCCAACAGATGGGACTAGGCCCTTTAAATTTTAGGGCAGAAAAAGAGGGTTTTACAACACTTTTGAAGATCATGGGAATTACACCGACAAGAGGGGGCATAAACTTTTCAGCACCCTTTCTTAGTTTTTTATTGAGGGAATGTTTTATTTTTTTTTAGGGAAGAAATAAAGTACGAACAAAGGAGGAACGTGGAACATCTATTTTTGTAAGTTTTTTTTTATTTTATTTTCGGAGGACAAAGGAGATGTATCAAGCTTCTCTCTTGATTTTATGGGATTTTCAGCATAATGCTACATTAGTGATATTTTGGGGTTAGTTTTACGTGACTGAAATTTTAAGATTATGGCATTGTTTTATTGCATTGAGGATATCATACATCAGAAATATTTCTTCTTTAGCTAGCTTGTTTTTCATCATTCAACAATTTTTAATCTATTCAACTTTTTCTAATTTTGTATCAACTCTACTTTAATTAAGTTTAGGTTTACTTTTATGCTAATCTTAGTCATTTTTGCTTTTGTTGTTTGCTTACCACACTTTTCATTCCATATGTTGGTTCAATTTTAATTCCAAGATAGTTTTTGTGGTTCACAACTTTCATAGTTTTTGAAATGTCATTTTCATTCAGCCCTTTGGTTTATAATATTAGTTTATGAAGCTCTGATTGATGTTGTTTTGTTTTTTCTTCCAGATTAGAATATTCTTCACTTGATATGTTCCATTTATTGGTTTTAAACGTTGTTCACTACAAGTAAAATGTGAATTACCTACACATATTACATACGAATTTGGATTCGTAGGTAAATTAGTTGTTACATACGAATTTTATATACGGATCTGAAAAATCGATTTAAATACAAATTTTTCCGTAGATAATGTGAAATAAATTTCATTCCGATGTTCTGTATGTAAAATTCATATGTAATTTTGACGCGTGAGAGTGGAAATTTTTGCAAAGGATATTATCCGTATGTTACTATATAAGATTTGTAGGTAAATTTTAAAAACTTTTACCCACTGATCTTCCATACGGACCTGGAACTAATTAATTAATAAAAATTAAAATCCAAAATATGCTTACCCTTTCTCGCGCTCACCACTCTCCATCCCTCTAAAATTAGGACACACTCACTCATAGAGAAGAAAATCTCTCGCACTCAACAGTCTCTGTTACTTGTTTGCCCTCACCATTCTTCATCTTTCTTCTTCGTGCAATCTTCTTCGTTCACTACTCTCTCACCACTCTCTCTCACGCTCACTACCTCGCACTGACTCAAAAGGAAGAAGAATAAGCTCATTCTTCCAACTTCCAATACTCACTCACTCTCCATTCTTTTGGAGTTCGTTCGTCTACTTTTAGCGGGTAAGTGTAATCTTCGTTCATACCTAAATCCTTAAATCCTTAAATCCTTAAATCCCTAAATTCTTAAAATCCTAAATCCGTCTCTTCTTTCTTACAATTGTGATAGAACGCTCTATTGTGGGCTTCACATGTTTTGTGTGCAAAATGCTTCGAGATTGAGATTGAGGCGAGCGTGCTGCATTTTGGGAAGCTTGATAGTGCTCTAAAGGTATGCTTCATTATTTCAGTGTTTCTTTTTTATTTTTCTATGTTTAATTGCAAAAGAAAATAGTTAATTTGTTCAAAACCCTTGATAAGAATGATGAGAGGAGGCTGAAATGGGTTAGGAATCAAAAGTTTGTGAAGAGAAAATGGGTTAGGCTTCAATGGAAGCATAAGGTGAGAGATGTATGCGAAAATTCTACAGTGACCCAGAAACACACTTTACAAAAAAAATGAGATTGGAGTTTGGAGGTTGGAAGGTAAAAGACTTTACACAAAAAGTGACGAAAATTCCGAGACCATAAAATGGGGTGGGTCATGCGTCACTCCCCCATAAGCGAGACAACTTGTGTATTTTTTTAATATAGTGCAAAACATAAATATAGAAGTATGGTATAGTAGAGAATTGTTGGAGAATTTTACCACTCGGGCATGTTTTCTCAAATTTAAATTAAAGTTGAAGTTAGTGGAAATGAGAAAGGACTAGAAAACCTTATTAGAGAAAAAGAAAAAGGAGATATTATAGTTCCTATGCCTATGCCTCATATCTTAATTGATGGATGATATATCCATAAGTTACAAATATATCATACGAAATTACCCGTAGGTAATTACATACGGATGACCTATGGATTTATCTGCATGTAATTACCTACGGATATATCCATTTGTAATTATCTACGGATAATTTCATATATAATTACCTACAGATACTTCCGTATGTAAACTTAGCTATGAAATATTTACATACGAATTTTGGTCCATTGGTAATCCGTAGGTAATACTCTCTTACCTACAAATTTTATTAGTTAAATACAGATTTCAACTATAGGTAAATCAAGTTTTTCTTGTAGTGGTTCCTTTGATCTTGCAAGCACCAATTAGAGTATTTGATGTTTAGTCATTTCTTCATTCTAACTCTTTTTTTATCTCTTAGTTAAGAATGCATGTTATTTAGTGTGGGCAGCAACTTTAGAATCAATTTTTGCATCATCTTAGCTCTAAGTTGCATAGTAGTTGGCCAATTAATTTTATGTTTCTCTCAAGTCGTTATACAACCATTATTTTTCTGCATAATTTTTCATTTTTAGCCCTGCAATATGTTAAGTTTTGTGTTGCACATTGTTATAATAGGTTAGCTTTAACTTTCTACTGGTCATTGCATTTTGTTTGTTATTTTCTATATTTTGTTTTCACCAAAAAGCCCCAAAACATGTTTTCTTGCATTCAATCCACGCATTGCACTAGACATGTCCTTGGACTGACCTGAGTTCATTCTTATACATCATTAGTAAGGATGATTAATTTAGTTTGGGATAACAAAGCTTTCTACCGGCTAGCAAACTTATAATAAAGTGCTCATTTTTCAATAATGATTGCCTTAAAATCGTCATTATTTATCCCTTTCAAAACTATTAACGATAGTTCGAAGGAAGAATTGTTTATGCTTTCTCCCTAATGTGACTTTATAACAATGGTTTGAAATCATATCTGTCATTAAATAGCTTAAGTGAAAAAAGAAGTTACTTTTCACTTTCCTACACTACATTTCCTAGTGTTCCTTCCTTCATTGCTCTCCAAAACCTTCCATTCCTAGTGTTTTCTGAGTTTCATTTTCGTCGTTTGCTCTCATTCTCAATTCGCACCTTTGCTCGCATCTCCTCCTTCTCTATTCTCATCCCCTTCTTCGTTCGCACCTTCATGCAAGTGCTATCCATTTGTGTTGTCACTATTGTTGTTGATTTCTGCTCGCAAGTTGTCGTGGTGGATTCTCGCATGCAGTTGTTGGTCGTGCTCATTCGTGTGCTTCTCTCACTAACACATTGTTCTCGCCCTTATCTCCTCTCTCCATTCCAAGAAAGGTTTCTTTTTTCGTTTTTTTTTTCTTTATGAGTTGTGTTTATTATTTTTAGAATTAGATATGTTTTAGAATATTTGATTAGTTTTTATTATTTAGAGATATTGGTTTTTTTGAATGTATAGATATATTTGTTTTATTGATTATGTTATGACTTCTTATAAATATTTGTTTTGTTAGACGTGTTGGTATTGAGTCTAGGTGTTTGACCCTCGGCAATTATTATTTATTACTTTTTATCTATTACATTATTTAAATGAGCAATCTTAGATTCCTGTTTGAAATTTAATAGTTTCACTAGTACAAAATTGCATTTTTACCTCGCCTTATAGGTCTCGGTTGGTAAGGAACCGAAGCATATAACGACACAGTGACATTTTTGCAATTCCAGAACACTTTTATGCTTCGGTTCAAGAAAAACACGAAGCCAAAAGGGGTTATAGGCTTAGTTCAAAAAAAACCGGTGCCAAAAGGTCCTTATATGCTTCGGTTGAACAGACCCGAAGCCAAAAAGGTGGCTAGAAATTTCAAAAATGCCACTAGCTGTTACGTCTTTGGTCTCGGGTGGCACTGAACCGGGACCAAATAGGGCTATATGCCTCGGTTATTAATTGAACCGAGGCCATATAGTTTAATTAGGGAAAAAAAACACGAACCCTCTACTTCTTCCTCGCGCCACTGCATCTCCTCCATCTCTCTCAGCGACAACACTGACCCCTCACCCTGTTCAAAATGAACACTCTCCTCACTCTTCCCCTTATCGCCACTCTCCAAAACATCATCTGGCACAACAACAACAACCTCATTAGTATTCTCCGGCAAGACCAAAACATGCGCCTCTGCGCGCACTGAGTGATTGGTAGAAGACCCACCACTTTGGTTGGCGTTAGAAGAAGAACCACTGCCGGAAGAACCCTTCTGACAACGCAACGCAAACCCTAATCCCTCTCACGGGGACTACGTCAACGATTCACGCCGGCGTGCCTTCGTCTCCAAACCCTAACTCTCTTCTTCCGCACGAGAGAAACGTCCTAGCTCCTGCGACTCGCTGCCACCATGCCAGCCACTGAGACTGGGTCCGCGAGCACCAAGGAAACCAACCCTCCGGCCGCCGCGACAACGACCGCTCCTGTTCGAGACTCCGACTCTCTAGAGGTTCCATTGACCAGCCGTGTTGTTTCTGGGAGGGGCTGATGAGGTTGTGTCGATTTTGGAGAAGGAGTTTTCGCTTCTTGGGTTGAAGAAGGAGAATTGTACCGAGGTGAGTTGGATTGATTCTGTTCTGTGGTGTAATGATGATGAGAGTTTGAAAAACGGTGACAAACCTAAGACCCTACTGGAATGGATATTCAAGAGGATGATCGAGCTGGGAAAAACGGGGTTTGTTTTCAACCCTTACGGAGGGAAAATGGGAGAGATTGCTTCTGATGCGACACCGTTTCCTCACCGCAAGGGGAACCTGTTCAAGATTCAGTATTCTGTGAACTAGGACGATCCTTCAAGCGGTGCGGCTCAGAATTTCACGAATCAGGCTAAGAGGCTTTACAGTTACATGACCCCTTTTGTTTCTAAGAATCCCAGAAGGGCTTTTTTGAATTACAAAGACCTTGATATTGGAGTGAACAACTTCGGTGAGAATAGCTTTGAAGAAGGACAGCTTTATGGGAGCAAGTACTTCAATCAGAATTTGGAGAGGCTGGTGAACATTAATACCAAAGTGGATCCTGAAAACTTTTTCAGGAATGAACAAAGTGTTCTTGTACTTATGAGCAGAGCATAGGGAATCATACAGTGAAGATGTGAGTTTTCAGAATACAACATACATCCCTGAAGAGTGTTCCTGATTTCCTTCAACGGGTTGCTCTCTCTAGGACATCATATTCATTGATACAGATGATTGGTGCAATTGGGATTGTTGTGAGTCACTAACTGGGTGCAGATGTGTGTTCGTGTGACTGCAGTGGATGATGGAGATGATGAGTATGCATATCACCTATGGCCTCGGTCCTAACTGACCCGAGGCAGAAAGCTATGTATATGGCACCGATTTCAAACAACCGAGGCATAAAACTGGGTCTATGGCTTCGGGTGATAACTGAGGCCAAAAGGTGTACCTTTTGGCCTTGCCCCAATATGCCTTGGTTCCAGACCTGAGGCAAAATGTGGAAAACAACCGGGGCAGAAAGCCCTTACTGTACTGGTGTTTATGTGGTATTCTTTCAATTTTAAATGTTCGTATGTTAATTTAAACTTCATTAAAAAAAATAGAAGTTATACTAACAATAATTATTAAATTTTGAATTGTTCGATTAGATACTCTACTAAAAATTCTCATATTATATGGGAATTTTCTTGCAAATTTGCTAAAAAATTTGCAAGAAAAAAATTTTTTCTGCTATTTTTTCTAATAATTTTAATTGGCAGACAATTCCTTCGTGGGTAATTATTTCCTACAAAATTATAAAATTCGCAAGTATTTCCTACAAAATTTATTGCGAAAAGTGTTTTATACCAAATATTTTGCAAAAAAATTGGCAGCAATTTCCTGTAAAATTTTCTTCATAAGAAAATTAATAAGTATTTTCTACAAAAAAAATTTCAAAACAAATTTGGCAGGAAATTTGGGTTTTTTTAGTAGTGATAGTTTAAAAAGAGTAATCATATTTTATTAATTGATTAGTACAATATATAATTTTGATTTGATAGATATTGTAGGATACAATTAAAAGTTATGAATGATGTAAGTTCATATTTTTGAAATTTGTTGGTTAATCAATAATATTATATATATATATATATATATATATATATATATATATATATATATATATATATATATATATATATATATATATATATATATATATATTTTTTTTTTAT
>Ga0099822_1000968_pt1 | contig 31131 bp, 11 predicted proteins | sample CowpeawhiteBW_FD_76839 | JGI IMG/M metagenome (GOLD analysis project Ga0099822, IMG submission 76839) | Root nodule microbial communities of legume samples collected from California USA - Cow pea white BW | ecosystem: Host-associated > Plants > Roots > Nodule | place: USA: California | collected... | reverse complement strand
ATATATATATATATATATATATATATATATATATATATATATATATATATATATATATATATATATATATATATATATATATAAATCCTACGCAATTTTGTATATTAATTATTATATTATATTTTATTTATTACCGAAGTTGTATCTTTTATGATAAAATTTATATGTTAAGCATCGATGATTTTTTATATGTACAAAATTAAGGTTACCAAGACTGCATAATGTATGATAAATCCATCATATAAATCTGTTCTGGAGTATAATTATTTTCAATTTTATTTTCTTTCTCCTCTCCTATACCTAAAATTTAAGATTTATTTTAGTTGTTTAATATATTTTTAAAATATTGTTATGATAATTTTGATCACAAATATAATATCAAAATGTCAAAGCATATTTTGAATTCATGACTGTGTTGGTACATGATTTGAAAACAGGAATCAACTAGGTTCTCAAGTAAAAAATAAAAATAAAGTATTAATTTTGTATTCGGTTTTAAATGAGTATGAAAGTATATGAAGTCGTATGTTTTAGTTTTCTTTATTTTAGTTTAATTTATAAACAAATCTTATATATTTATAATAATGTCTGTGACTTAATAAATCAATTATAACAATCATAATAATAAATTGTTAAAAAATGTCGTTTATATTATTGAAAAAATATTTAAGTTTATTAAATAAATAAACTGTTTTTTTTTTAAATTACTTCTTTCCGTCTAATGTAGAAGAAATATTATTATTCTATCTTAAAATAAATATTAAAAATTAAAAGTAATTTAAAATATTCTGAGTGATAGAAAAATAAAAGAAAAACATTGTACCGAAACTAAACTAAAATTCATACGTTTAAGAAATCAATTATTCAAGTTTTATAAAAGTGTAATGGGTAACGGCTATATCCCGTCTGTACGTGAAAAGACAAAGGCCGACGACCACATCCTAATTCCAAGAAGAGGGAAAGAGACATGCGCACAAAGTCCAGTAGACTAAATTTGACTAATCAATTTGTTCTATCATTTAAAATAATTAATTAATATTATTATAAAAGAAAATTTATAACTTAATTAATAGTTTTACATTTTTATTTTATTCCTTAAAAACAGTAACGAATCAGCGCAACTATTCCATATATATAGTTCTGTAGTTTTCTAAAATTTTGAATAATTTATTTATCATTTAAAATATTTTGACGAATTTTCCATTATACATATTTTTAAAATAATATAAATTATCACTAAATTATTTACAAATAATATTTTATAATATAATAACATTATCATATTTTATTATATCTTAAAATATTATGAAATATTTCTAAAATATTTATAGTTAATATTTTATTATATTGTATTATATTTTTAAAATATTGTAATGTAATAATTAATATCTTCTTAACTTATACATCCAAAACAAAAGTAGTTATTCCGCTGATAAAAATGATTTTAACATTGTTGTGTTGGTGATATTCTATATGACAGACAAAAAGGTGGCTACTTTCTAGTGGTCCATTGTTTGCTTATAAGTAACGTAGTTCTAAAACTTTGTTGTAAAGGGTGGTGCTGAATGAAGAGAACCTCAATTCTCAAATAGGGAACTTAACCACTATCTTCTCTTCTGTGCTTCGGAGTCATTTGCTTCTCCAATACAGAATCATTATCCAAAATTTCTTTTGATTTCTCGCAAAATCAGATTCAGATCGACAATTTTTTCACCACACGGTATGACATATTCATTCTTCTTTCTGTTAGCTGTGTAAGAGAAATTGTTAATTTGTTTGTGCGATTGATTAATTGGTTTGCAGTAGCTGCCAATTCATAGTAATCATACTTTTGTGTTTCCAGTTTTCGTTGAATCTAATTATTTTGAGAATAGAGTAAATTAGGGTTGTCAAAATACTCTTCCTCATGCTGAACTGTGATATTCTGCGCGAGTAGTTTTGAACTGGTACAATTAGAGAAGTCAAATCTAATAACAAATTTGGGATATTCAATGCGAGGATGAAATTGAGCTAGCTTTATTGAGTTTCTTTGAATTTGTTGAATAATTTTGTATTGTTTTTATATAAAAGGAGTGTATCTTAAGAAAATGGAGTGTAACCTAATAGTGATCACTCTGTTTGAAGATGGAACGAAACTACGTAAACAAATGACTTTGAGAAATGATTTTGACCTGATTCTGATTTGTTTTTTTTTTTTTTTTTTCTGGCAGTGATTCTTGCAAGAAGATACTTGTAAAAGATATTTCATCGCGAACAATCACTAAAGCAACATTGATGGGTATAATCAGGGGTTGCTTCACTTTCTTCACAGGGACTGTGTTTGGGATCTATTTGGCTCAGAGTTATCAAGTCCCTGACGTCAAGAAGGAAGCTGACACTGCCTTGATACAGGCCAAACAAGTTGAGGAAAAATATCGTAAGTCTAAGTAAGTCTAATGAACTAGAAGGACAATAATTATCATATCAGGATCTTGCTTTTGTAGTGTATTTTGACTTTTTTGAGTTTGGTCCTGCATTAGGATTGGCATTGGAAATGTTTACACAGGTTTAATGACAGTTAAACTAACATTATTGAATATTGGATAACTTGAATTCAGATTTAGAATTGTATCCGAGAGTATTTTGTCCAAAAGGACAATTAGGAATATTTGTGTTAAATAATATCGGTGATATCTAATTGGGATTTGTTGTTTCAAGATATTATACTTGTTTAACAAAATGTATGTAAAAGTTAAGCTTCTTATTTGCGATTCCTCAATCAAATATGGTTTTGTGAGCTCCAATTGCAAAGTTTGGCTTTGATGCATTATGCAGTAACTTTGTTTAAATATGGTTTTGCATAAATATGCAAAAGCTAGCAAATAAAAAGAAGGCTATTTCCATAAACCATAACATAAACCAACAAATAACATCTAGATTTATTTTTATTTTTGTTATTATAATAAATAGATAATGATAATATAAAGAAAAGTATTGCAGTTTTGTCCAAAGAGAGAACAAAACAATATTGCAGCAAAAGATAATTAGTCTTTGCTTCAAAGCATACATTAAAAAAAATGATAACTGACCACTAAGAACTTAGATATTTGTGATAATATTTGAGTAATGTTTAAATATATATGATTATTTTGGATATTCATGGTTTATGGAGCTTGTAAATACAGTATAGGTATTTGTAAATTTTAACATTCGTATTCGATACTCAATCATATTCTCTAAACTTTAAAACTATACGATGTCTCATTCTCTTTTATATTATTTATGGAAATAGATTTGTTATTTGTTGGTTTATGGTTTATGCAGTATTAATTATTTTTATTGATAATCATATTAAAGATTATATATATATATATATATATATATATATATATATATTAATCCTAGATAATTTCGCATATTAATTATTGTATTATAATTTATTTATTACCAAAGTTGTATTTTTTTATGCAAAATTACATCATCGTGTTTTTTAAGAAGCACAAAACAAATGTTAGCAAGAGTGCCATAATGTATTATAAATCCACCATATAAATCGGTTTTGGAGTATAATTATTTTCTATTTTATTTTCTTTCTACCTCCTTAAAATTTAAGGTTTATTATAATTGATGAGGTTAATATATTTTTAAAATATTCTTGTGATAACTTTGATTACAATATAATATCAAAATGTCAAAGCATATTTTGAGTTCATTTGGTACAGACTATGTTGGTACATGATTTGAAAACAGGAGTATGAAAAAAAAAGTTGTATGTTTGTAGTTCTCTTTATTTTAATTTGATTTATAAACAAATCTTATATAATTATAACAATCATAATAGTAGATTGTTAAAAAATGTCGTTTATATTATTTTAAAATATTTAAGTTTATTAAATAAATAAATTATTATTTTAAATCACTTAATAAATATTACTAATCTATCTTAAAATAAAAATTAAAAATTAAAAGTAACTTAAAATATTTTGAGTGATGAAAATAAAAGAAAAATATTACTGAAACTAAACTAAAATTCATACGTTTAATATGAGTTAATGAATCTTTTTCTGTTTTTTCTCAATAAGAGCATATCGAAAATATCTGAAATAAATACGGTAAAAACTTTTATAATTAGTCTTTATTTTTAAATAAACCTTAATATGTCATTAACTATAAATAAATTTTTTTATATATTTCACACATATCACTTGCGAATATATTTTCATATTTGATACATAGATTTCGTAAAAAAAATAATTAAAAAGTCTTTCGGTATGATATTTCATTTTTTATATTATTTAAGAAAATATATTTGTTAATTTATTCTCTGTGGATTCGGCATCTTTTTTCAAAATTTTATGGGACAATGATCATTTTGGTTGATTAGTTGTTGCTAGCAATTCCTCACAATCATAATCATGATTTTGCTAATCAATTTTCTTCGAATCTGATTATTCTGAAAATGAAGTTAATTAGTGATGTTAAAACACTATTTCTAATGGATTTTCTTGTTTGAGTTAAAAATATTTTATAAAATTGATTTGATTAAGATTGAGTTAAGAATATCTTCACTAAAATTTAAATACATTTTTCGGTTGAGATATATTTTTAATTATTATGCATAATCCATGAAACTTATAATCTATTATAATTATTTTAGTGAAGTTAGAAAAAAAAAAGGTACTGGTACTTTAAAACTAAGTCCATAATTCATACATAGTTGTATGCCTCACATCCTAATTTTAGGGGTTTCACCAAAAAAAAAAGAAGAAAAAAACTTAACTGCATCAAATTATAACTAAATGCATCAAAATTATAATTAAATGCATCATAATATATCGAAAAAAAAAACTGAACTATTAATAATAACAATAGAGCTATATTATTTTATCCACACCTACCTACCTAATTCTTTGTGACATTGTTCCAACATTGCAATGACATGTACAATGATAATATATTATTAGAGTCACATCTATAACTTTTTTATTGACACTTCAAATTCTAAATAAATAATATAATTATTACAATTAAATAATAATTTAAAGTTCATAATCCAAACTATACATAATATTCAAAAATTATTTTTTTTATTCTTAAAACTATGTTCTTATAAAGACTCGAGTCTTACTTTTAATATTATCTTCTCATAATGTGATATTGAAATGTTTTAAATAAGAACTTTTCATAACATCTAGATTATTTTGAAACTTTAATGGTGTCACGTTGAAGATTTTTTAAACTAATGTAGGATATTAAGTACTGTAACTTGTATTTTTTCACTCAATCCCTTATTATGTTTTATATAGAAAACAATAATCACAAAAATATTATTTCGAAAGTCGCATTTTTCTCTATTGTTATTGTACTTCATTGAAATGTTGTTTTAACAAAGATACTTGTATTTTATTATGCGTATTGCGTGAGATAAACTTCTTTTATAAAATTAAGATTCATATAATAAATAAATATCTTTAAAATAAATTTGATGGTTGGTAAAACTCCTATTAAATTGATATTTTTTAAATAAATCATATGTTAAACTTAGGATATCTCATTTAAGTTTGGAGGAGGTTTATTTCAGTGTTGGTCTGAAAGACAAGATAAAAGTGCTGGGCTTAAGAGTAGTTGGGCCTAAGAGTAGTTGGGCTTCAAGCCCATGTACTTTAGCACAAAACTAGAAGACTATGTTTCGACACCGACTTAGAATTTGTAATCAACTTTGTTTTGTTTTGTATTATTTTGGTGTTTGAGTTTATGGTTCCTCTCATATAGGGTGTTACTACGCCGCTGTGTCCACCCTCACCTTGAGTTTCAGCAGAGACTACTGATCTATCTCTCCACAACCCTTTGTTACAAAGTAAGTTTTTCAATTCATTTTTTTATCATATTTTTGTGATTTAATGGTAATTTGCGTGAAGCCCTTGTCTTCCGCTTTTTCGAGTTTCATGTTCTTAACTTCTCAATGCCAATTTTCTGTTAAGATTTCTTCTTTTTGAATTTATCATTGACTTTATGATTATGGGTGGAATTTGTTTTCCTTCAAATGATATGTTTTACCTTTCAGGTTCTTTGTTTTCGATCCTTGTACGTGCGTTGTTGAAATCTAATTTTTTCTTATGTTTTATTCCGCTGAATTTTTTTTAATCATTTCTATAATGAGTTTTCGATTCTTACATGTTGTTTACAAATAACTCCTTTTCTTTTTTGTTTATTAGTAATTTTACAATTGAAAATCCTTTTGCTTACACATCCTTGTTTGAACAGGGGAACAATATCTTCAATTCATCAGTATGTTTAGTTCATCAGGCATGGCAGATGGATCTGGTATGTTCAAGGTTCATCAAACAATTGGCAGTGTTTTGTGTTGCAAGTGTGGAATTCCAATGCAGCCAAATGCTGCTAATATGTGTGTTAAGTGTTTGAGCTCGGAAGTTGACATTACCGAAGGGTTACTGAAGCGGCTGGTGCTGGTGCATTGCCCTGAGTGTGAGAGTTACTTGCAGCCACCTAGAAGTTGGGTCAAGCTACAGCTAGAATCAAAGGAGCTTCTGACATTTTGCTTGAAGAAATTGCAGAAAAATTTTAATTCTAGTAAAGTGAGGTTGGTACATGCCGAGTTTATTTGGACTGAACCCCATTCCAGGAGGATAAAGGTGAAGGTCAAGGTTCAGAAAGAGGTTATCAATGGAGCAATTCTTGAACAGTCTTATACCGTGGAGTATGTTCAACAAGAGCATATGTGTGAATCCTGTTCTAGGGTTCAGGCCAATCCTGATCAGTGGGTTGCTGCTGTGCAACTTAGACAACATGTTTCTCATAGGCGTACTTTCTTTTATCTAGAGCAGCTAATTCTGAAGCATGGTGCTGCTGCCAGTGCCATAAGAATCAAACAGATGGAACAAGGTATTGATTTCTTCTTCTCCAATCGAAGTCATGCAGTTAAATTTGTGGAGTTTGTTGGGAAAGTTGCTCCTGTAAGAAGCCGCAGTGATAAGCAGCTAGTTTCCCATGATCCAAAGAGCAATAACTACAACTACAAGTATACATTTTCTGTTGAAATCAGCTCCATTTGCCGTGAGGATTTAATCTGTCTGCCTCCAAAAGTTGCTGTTAGTTTGGGAAATATTGGTCCTATTGTGATTTGCACCAAGGTTACCAACAGCATTGCTCTGCTTGATCCATTTACCCTGAGGCACTGTTTCTTAGATGCTGATCAATATTGGAGAACATCCTTCAAGTCATTGCTTACTAGCAGACAGTTAGTGGAATATATAGTGCTGGATGTTGAGGTTGTTTCACCGGAGGTTACTATTGGTGGCACAAAATATTGTTTAGCAGATGCTCAAGTTGCTCGTGTGTCAGATTTTGGCAAGAACGACACAATATTTAACATCAAGACTCATCTGGGTCATCTTTTGAATCCTGGGGATTATGCTCTTGGTTATGATCTTTATGGGGCTAATAGTAATGACATGGAGTTGGACAAGTACAAAGGGCACATTCCTGAAGCAATTTTAGTAAAGAAGAGTTATGAAGAGAAGCGCCAAAAGAAACGTGGGAAGCCTCGATCATGGAAGCTTAAATCACTTGAAATGGAGGTTGATGATAATAGGAGACTTGATCAAGATAAAATGGTCTCAGAATATGAACAATTCTTGAAAGATTTGGAAGAAAACCCTGATATGAGGTTCAACATATCATTGTATCGAAACAAGGAGTACCAGCCATCAGAAATGGCATCCGTGACTGATGGCGATGAGCTACCTTCTGTTCCATTGGATGAATTATTGGCTGATCTTGATCTGAGTGAAGATGAAGATGGAGAAGACAACATGGCAGAATGAACGAAAGCTTTTTCTTATCTTGATATAGTTCTTACTTTCTGGAATCTTTGGTTTTGTTCTTGTAGTGTATTTGTTTTTTCTTCTCCCATTTATGTTTTGTTAATTTGCAACCCCTGATGGTTTGTTTATTGAAAGAATCATAAGATGGTAATTTTGCAGGCAGTAGTAACAATACTTACAAATAGCTTGTTTTAACATTCTTTTACTATTTCGGTGTTGAATCAGTTCATCTTTTCTCCAACCTTTTTTTTTTTCGGTGGCTCGGCCATAGACGGTGTAATTGTCAGATAAGGGACATAACCTAAGATCTTATCATGTTTCATTTTTTCAAACCAACTTGTCTGAAATGTCTTGTTTCTTTTATGAAAGTTTTCCAGGATTTTTGAGGAATGGTAAGGAGAATTTTTCAATTTACGTGTGAGATTAATGCATTTATTTGTCCATTTTTATCATTATTCTTTTAAGTTGTTTGTCAAAATATTTTTTAACTGTAATGGCAGTAAAAAATGAATTAATTAAAATTATTAATTTTAGATGCTTTTGATTTTATACAACTCAATAGCTTAGTTTTTAGTCTCCGTTACATATTAAACGTAAATGTATCTGAAATTAATAACTCTTTTTAAAATCTTCATTTATTTAAAAAATGAATAGAATTTACCTGAGTTTAGAGGGTGACATGCATAACTAGTTCTTCACCAAGAAACTTGGGCCAATCCAACTATGGCAATTAAGAGAATGAACTCATCCACCATTGTTCTTTTTACTATTGAAACTTAGTTAAACAACTTATCGAGCTTCCTAAATTCCTTTTACAGAGTCATGTGATTTGGCACTTAATGGCAGAAGGAAACAGCTTCAGAAACCATGTACTTATAGTTACCAACTTTCCAGTGATTCGTTTTGTGCTGAGTTTTCAATCTACAGCATTTTATTTGCAGCTTTAAACATTTTGACAAAAACCAAACTTGATATCTCAGTTTGAATAGTTCACAATTCATACAAGATGAAAGCATTTGAATGACAATGGTAGGAACAAATGTTGTATTTTCCTTGCAGGAGCAGAACAGAACAGTAACATGAGTTTCCTATCAACAATCAACAAGAAAGTAGAATAATGTGTTCAAAACACCAAAACTGGTTGAAATAACTAAACCAACTTTGAGGTGGGAGCTTTCAATCACTAATCACTAGTACTTGAATGATTTTTTTCATATGGAATAGGATTGAGCTCAAATTGAAAGGGGCTAATATCTGATTTTTCATAACCAGGGATTGGAACAAATTTGTTTGTACGTAGGTTGGCAAGAAAAACCCCATCAACATAGGAGTACAAATACACAATGTCTCCATCATAGGGATGAAAACCTGCTACATGCTTATAACAATTACTGCAAAATCTGGTGGGAAGATGTTCAATCAGATTGGTCCTGTGCACCAGACGCCATACCAGAGGGTAGTACATTAGATCCCACACTCTCAAATCATTATTGCTAATATCACCGATCCTAAGATTCCCTCCACCGCATCCAAGGTATCCAAAGCTCACTATATTCATGGCATCAGCATCTTCAGGGTAATCAATAGTACGAGAAAACGGAAAAATAGGATCAAACACAAAAATATTTGTACTCCCCATGAAATACAGGTACCCTCCATACGCCAAACTGAGCATCCAATGAGGAGCAAAAGCAAAACCCTCCGCGCAAAACGCATTTGTGTGTCTCCATTTTCCTGTCTCGGAGGAAAAAATCTCCATTTCAAAAACACGCTTTTTTCTTAAAAAGGTTTTCACAATCACCACCCTGAAGCTGCGACTGGAAGAACTACCTTTTCCTCCTTTTTTGGGGTAACCCGTACGAGAAAGAAACCCAACAGCGTATAACTGTTTTTCCTCGTTTTCATCAAGAAAAGAAGGTATATGGTTGCATTGCTTGGTGAGTGGATCGTACACAAAAAATCCACGACCAGTTGTGTATCTGTTACTGCAGCACAGAAACAAGCCATTTGAGTAGCCACACAAGCTTCCCTTCATGAGGGTTTCTGGCGATAATGGAGCCCTGTGGGTTTTGAAGTTAAAGATGAAATCTTTGGGGAAGAAACCGAGCATGAGTTGGTGGGATGAAATAAAGGTGAAGTGGGTGTTGAAGAGAGAGTGCTGGCGTGACACAAATTCTGCTGGGAAAGAAGGATTTGAGATCATTCTGAACCAACGTTTGCACACACACTTGGATTTGGCAATGGATCTAAATGGCATTAGAATCAATATTTCTCTCAACACATCATCAGTTAAGTCGTTTATGTTGGTCAACGAACAAGAAGAGAGCGAGGTATGATCCATGAGAATACACAACCAGACACAGTTCTTAATAGTGATGAATTGTAATGGCTTTTCACAGAATCCATATGTTACAATGCACTGTTGATGCGGGGAGAAAGACAAACTGAGTGAGTCAATTCTTGATTAGTTTAATAGAGCAAATACCCGGAGTGCTTTGCAAGAAACTCAATCATATATATCAAAGGCTGTGTTTGAATTTTACTATACAATACAACAATATATCTTACAAGGATTGAACATTTACAATATCACTTCTGATTTAGAATGAGCTTAGAGTTATTCATAGTTATATATAGTTATATGTTAATTTTCTCTTAAGATTTCTATACCGTGTAGTTGATGACTTTTTACTAAATACTTAGAAGCTAAACACATTCAGGATTAGTAATAATACTTACTCCGATGTCACATTCAGGATTTTTTTTATGCAATTTTTATTTAAATTTAAAACTCTTAAATTAAAAATGTTGTAAGATCTTATTACTAGGATGTATTTGTTTTCAGTTTTTATATTCGTTTGGTTCCCCATAGCCACATTGTAAGTTCTGCGAAGATTTTAAGCTGTGAATAACATTTACTATTTTAATTTATGTAATGTAGAAAATAAATATTTATTTTATGAAGTTAACATAATAATAATTAGTAAATATTTAAATGTAGAAATTATACTGCAACTAAAATTTATAGTAAAGAAGTAAATATATTTAATTATTAAACTCTACTTTGGATTTTTCTGAACAAAATAAGTTATGATATAAGATTAGTTTCAGTAATGGATAATTTTAAAATATATTATATTTTTATCAAGTGGTAATATCTTAGTTACTTGATAACATCTAATGAATATTCTTGATGGTAAGTGGATTATGAATCTTTATAAGTAAAAGAGAAAGTATGAGAGAGTATACATTTTCTAAAAGAGAGTGTAAAAGAATTTATTTTCTGAAAGAATATCATGTGGATTTATAAAATTTTTGGACTTTATATCTCATTGGTAAAAATAAATAATATCAAGACAATATGAAACAATATCAATAAAGTAAAACTAATAACACTAATGTAATATTTCACCTAATTACTCATATTCTTTTTTTAATATATAGTATTAAAGAATATAACGTAATCAAATTATCAATATTTAATCATTTGAATATATTTTAACCTCTTAAGTTAATAAAATTAAATAAATCTTGTTAAGTCATATTGTTTAACATATTTATTGGTCAAATAGATAGATATTATATCAAGATAAACATGCATTGTTCAAGATTGGAAAAAGAAAATAGCTTCACATGCTGAATTTTCCTCTTAATGTGGTTGTGATGGAATGAGTATTTTGATCCTATTCTCTTTGGGACCTGGAGAGAATGTTGGAAAACATTCAAATCAAATCAAACAAAACAAAGGAGAAAATCTATTTTGTAACGATCCTAATAACTGCTAACACTTTGTTTAATTCATAATTCATTTTTAGGATATGTTTTATCCAAACTTGTTGGACCTAACACGGACAGCGTTGGACATCTGCAGCATGATTTTGAGGAATCTCCACATGTCCCATGCTTTTTCCATTATTAGAATCTTACAGAGATAAGTGTGTTATTTTTCTCTTCTCTGCTTCTTCCTCCATTAAACATAGAAAGCATTATGATTAACAGAGTTATTTGAAGTCCAAATTCTCTTTTTCTGTAACGAAAGCACTGAGAAGACTCGAGTAGCGAGAATCGGAGATGTTCAATTTCAGGATTAACAAAACAAGCATACATTGGGATTTAAGAGGCGTGAATCAGAAACAAAAACAAACAAGAAACAATACAACAATAGAGAAAAGAAAGAGAAAAGAATGAGAAACAGTTGCTACATGAAGACAGATCCAAAACAAGCCAAAAGAGAAGAAAGCAACAGAGAGCGTTTGAAGAGCAGAGAAGAAGCAGAGTGTGGCGTTGAATGTTCAGCAGAAATTGCAGAGGTGGGAGGTGGAGGAAGAGGAAGAACAGTAACAGAAACCTTCATTCCACTGAAGCATTGGCCATTCCCACAAATGAAGTAATATTTCTTGGCCTTATTCAAAGGGATGAAATCCTTGCCACTGCTCCAATTTCCCACTGCCCCTTCTGTGGTGCAGTTGTCATACCCAGTTTGGTTCACCTCAAACACATTGTACTGGTTTTTCTGGTACCTGAATGCTGTTAAGAAAACATGGCAACAAAAGAAGAATGAGAAGAAGAAAAAAAAAAGTTGACTTTTTTACTACTTGCTACTCCCAGGAAAAAACAGAGGAAGCATGTGGAAAATAGAAAGTATGTTTAGATCTGTAAGGTGTAGTGAAGAAGGTAAAAATGAAGAATTTTTTTTCAGATCTGTGAGGTTAAGAGAAGGATCTGGAATGAGTATATGAGAAGAGTGTTGGTAGAAAGGTAGAACTGAGAAAGAGAGAGTTTCACTGACAGATAAGGTCGCCGACGTAGAAAGTGTGGTTGTTGGCCCAGAGTGTGTAGTTGAGGCCAGGGTTCCAGCCACGATTGGCGCCGACAATGTGGTCGGTGGCGGTGGCGACGGCGGAGATGAGAAGAATGAGGGAACATGTGAGCTTCCATGAACCTCTCATCTCTTTTTCTTTTCTGCTCTGTTCTGTTCTGTTGGAGTTCTGTTATGTGTTTAGTGTAGTTTTGTGTTACTTTTTAGAAACAGAGGTGAAGGGTAAAGGACAACAATTATTGCATTTGGGCCAAACAAGTTGAGACTTTTGGAGCAATACACTTCTGCTTCGCTGTATTACTGTGACTCTGTTATAATAGTTTTGTGTTACTTTTTAGTTACATTATCTAACTTATTAAAATAACTATTTCTGGAATTTTTTTGGTTGAGTACGAACCTTTCGTATAATAAAAAGAGTGATTTTATTGATGTTAATGTTAATGGTTAAAACTTGGGTCTTTTAATTAAAGATTAATGCATGATATTTTTTGTTTAGGTACGGAATATTAAAGAATGGTATGAATTGGAGGTAATAATAAGTGAAATTTATTATTATTGTAAACTTTAAAATGCATTGTATATAATAATTTATAGTTACATGATAATGTACATTTATGTTTACAATGCCAATGTATATACTAATTATTATTAAAAAATAGTAAATTTTTAATTACTGCAATTCATTTTTTCCTAAAGAAAATAACTATGACTGAAATGTGATTGTTATTTCATTTGAGTTAAATCTTTTCCATGATTTTTTTTTTTTTTGGGTTTTCAAATGTTAAGCATTCATAACAATAATAAAAGGGTTGATTACCCATTTACACAAAACTTAAAAATTGTATTTCTTGGTGCATTTTTTTTCCACAATATTTATGAATTTTTTAAGAAATAACCGCACACCACCTATGTCATTCTACGATTTTATCTCACTTTTATTTTACTTTTTACCATAAATAATAAACTGAACTAAAAAATTTAAAAACATTTTAAAAGAATTTATTTAAATTCATATTTTATGATTTATTTCATCCTTTTGTTATATTTCATTACAAATATAATTTATTAGAATATTTTTTCATCTCATTCAATATAGTATACAATCAAGAAAAGTTTAATGAAGCCTAAAAAGGAAAAATTGGGTTTTTTGAATGAAAGGAAATTAGGGTTTTTTTAGTGGTCTGAACTGTGAGTGAAAGGTGCGAAGGGAAGATGAGCAGCGACGCAAAATCCAACAGCGGTGGCAACGTTGGAGGAGGATTTAGGTCGAAGATCAATTACTATCTCCATAGCGGTGACAAGAAACATGTTTTCCTTGGTTTAACTCTCATCACCGCTGTCTTTAGCGTCCCATGGTTCTTTATGAATCGAGGTACACCTTTTCTTTTTTTTTATTCTAATTGATTTCTTTTATAAATATTATCTATTCCCCTTCGGTGTAAATTTTTGATCGCTTTCAAAGTTCTGAACTTTTCTTGCCATTATCAATGATTTGCTTCTGTCATCCATGTTATGTGTAAAGCTCAAATCTTAGTGCTATTGATTTTCTTACGATTTGAACTCGTATGATATTGTAACCCTCTTATATAGCATTTGCAATGTACAAAAAATTTGACATGTTCCTTTGCAAGAGGTCGGGTTTGGAGGTTGTTGAATGAAGTTTGCAAGTCTAATTAGGGATAAGAAAATCTTCAATTGATTGTTGAAAATTGAAAAGGGAAATATGTTTAGTTCAATGAAACCTCGTGGAGCTGGTGGCTTGAGTTTGATCTTCTGTGTTGATTGAAAGGTGTGGTACTCACATATTAGCTGGGTGTTTTAGATATTTTGCTTCACCAAAGTGGTTGTGTATGTTCTTGTTGATGTTCTAATATTAGATGTGCCATTTTGCTACTTAAATTAGACTTGAAACTGGGTGAAATTAATTAGACTTTGTTTAAGAAGAAAAGACTTGATGGAATAAAGTAAATTTATGTCAGGAGAGTATTGCTAGCACCTTGTATAGGATTCACGAACATATAAAATTCTGTCAATGGTGGTTTGGCATTTCGTAACAGCAAACTTTCTCGTGTTGGTTTTTAACCTGAGTTTTTGATGAAATTGCTCAATGTTCGGAGTTCCACAGTCAGTAGAATACTCTCTGATACTTAATCTTTGACACTCTCTACCTAATAATTGGTCTGTTGAACAAAAATTGGATGCTTTTTGGGATTGTTCAGATCCTAAGAAAGGCAATTGCTAAAAGGGTCCTCTAAAATTGCTCCATTGTCTGAGCTTCTGAGGGATTAGCATCATACCAATGCATGCCAAAACAATTTGGTAGATCTGTTCTGTTCATGTGCATGCTATGTCATTTCATGACCATATAATTTGAAATGATCCTGACACAAATGCATTTCACCTATGCTGTCATTTAGTGCATGGGTTTGAAATCCAGAAAAATAAATTAGATTTCATCAAAAATTACTGTAGTGCCTTCAATGATGTTTTTCTTTTTGATATGTTGTTTCGATTGCCACATTTAGATAGTTTAAATGGGTTTTAGATTTAGAATTTTCTTATATGATACCTCCATTTGATTGCAGGGAGTAAACACCAGTCTCACCAAGATTACTTGGAAAAAGCTGATAAAGCAAGGAGCCAAAGACTTTCATCCAGTTCTGCTTCTGCTAAATGATAAGTTAAAGACTTTTAATTAAAAGGCATTACATGTTTGTTGGATGTCCTTTTCTCTCTGGTTTTATTCTTTGGGATGGAGATCCATTTTTCTTTTGCCACTGTCCTGTACTGATAAATCGGTCTTTTGATTTGGGAAAAAAAACTAATGATGTATAAGAAATTTTCCTTATATAATAAAATTGGTTAGGTATGCAGAATATAAGCATAGGCAATTATTTCAGAAAATGGCACCCTATTGAAATGACCCCTCTTCTGCTACTATTTTGATCATCTTCATGTTTGAGCCTCGCCCCTCATAATTGGAGATGAAGATTTCAGAGTTGAAGTTAATCTTATATTTTTTTCAAGATCGTATGTTAGGGTTATATTTACAGTATTAATTATTAATAGGATAAATTGAAATATATATATATAATATTATATAATTACACAAATAAAATTTCATAACAATTAAAATATTTATTAATTTTGAAAATATTAATAAAATAGTTGATAAAGTTATAAAATATTTTTAAAAAATTATAAGAGAAAAAACAAATACCTGGTCCGTTTTGGTTCTCTTTGATCTGGTCCGGTTCTCTTTGATTTGATCCGGTACGACTCTCTTTGATTTGATCCGGTCTGGTCTCTTCAATCTGGTCTGATCCAACCTAATCCGATTTGATCCGGTCTGATTTGATTTGATTCGATTCAATTTGGTTCGGTCCATCCAATTTAGCTTTGTTCAGTCTAGTGGGTTCAATTCATTTTGATCTCAATTTTGAGGACAAAAAACTAAATTAGAACTTTTGTTATTTTATTATGAAATTTTAGAAGAAAATTCATTAGAATGGCATAATACTAATTCGATTTAATTTTAATGTACTTAAAATATTAACATCATTTAATACCTGTTTGTATACGTATCTTATAATAATAAAAATACCGGTGGGTGTGTATGTGAACACTTATAAAATTATCAAGTTTCCATGTAAGTATTGTTTAGGTCAATGTTTTGGTGCAATTGTTCAATGTTCGGAGTTCCACAAAATACTTGATATGATAGATACTCTCTCATACTTAATCTTTGAAACTCTCTACCTAATACATTTACTTTATATTTTAATTCCTTAAAATATGATAATAACATCTCTGACCTCATTTGATATTTTTCAGCGCATCTAAATAAGTTATTTTACCTATCAATACTCAACTTAAAATATGAATATTATCTTTTGATTGGGTTTCACTCGGTCAAAACAACTCCCTTCTAATATTTTAAACCGAGTTTCAAGACAAAATTGAAGCGAAACTCAATTTAATTAAAATCCAAATCAATTTACTACATTGTCTTGATTTAAGTACATACCAATAGAGAAGTCATACCTATTGAAACGATCATTTTCATATTTTCATTCATCGAAATCATTGTGTATAGAAAATAATTGAATAAGTGAATGATGTAAAATATACTATTAGTAGCACCTTTTTTTTCTAACGACATATCCATACCCGGGATAAGATTATTTTAATTTATATATTGAAAAATCAATTCCATTTTATTAGAATAAAACAAAAACAAAGTATCGACAGATTGTGACGGGCAAACTACCATACAAAGAAAGAACAACGTAGGGTTGAAGGGTTAGCATTTATGACTTTATATGATTCCAAACCTCTCTTATTATACACTGCACATTGTTCATGCATTCAACAACTTTTCTTTCCTTGTGGAAACCTTTTTTAATACACAACAAAGTTGGCTCAATTTATATGCAATAATAATATATTTGTATTTATTTTAAAGCTTAAATAATGACAATTTTTGTCACTTGTCATATTAAGGATTTTCCTCAACTTCAATTATACATAGAGGAATTTACATTACTCCAACTTGGACTCTGTACACAGCACACCAACCACACGATTTGGTGTGGATGATGATGATTATTCAAAAGACTAATAATTATGAACAGAAAAGAAAAAAAAGGTCAAAATATTCATATGTATGGATTAATATGAGAGGAGTAGTCACGGATTCCTGCTCCTTCCCACCCCATCCACTCCTCCCACATGTCCCAATCTGGATCGTTCATTCCTCTCAGTGACTCATCATTGTCGTTATCATATATACTTTCGTAAGTTTCTGTCGCACTTGATTCTCCTCTCAACCTAGCTATCACAATCTGCAATTCAATAATCCCAATTAGCTCAATAAAGTTCAAAACTTTGGTGTGGCCCAGCACAACCAAACCAAATAATATAATCGCTCCACTCTCAGATATATTAAACAAACAAAAAATTATGCAATTTCAATTATTAGTTACACTTTTAGCAGTTTATTATTGAAACTACTGAGATAAACAAGTTTCCATTAGAGTATCTGAAATCTGGAAAAGGGGGAAAAGTAGGGTAAATAACTTACATCATAAGCCTCGTTGATTTCGTGAAATTGCACCCCGCAATTGTTTCCTCTGCATACATCTGGATGGTACTGAAGCAAACACAGTACAACAACAGAAACTAATTAATCATTGAAAAATTCAAGATCAAAACAGGTAAACCAGATATCAATCAATCGAATCCATGAAACAAAAGACATGTCGAAAATACGAGAAAGGAAAAATTAAGGTTGGGATTGAAACCTGCAGAGCGAGTTGTCGGAAAGCCTTTCTGACTTCAGATTCAGAGGCACCTCGTTGTATTCTCAAGGTTTTGTAAGGATCCATCACAGAAGAAGAAGAATAATAGGAGCAACAAACCCTAGATCTGTTGATTTTGGCATGCTTCCTTTCCTTGCCTTTGAATTGCATCCAGGAAGCAGACGAAGCATTACCACCAACAACCCCAGCAGTCGCAGCAGCAGCCATTTTCGCAGAAAAGGGCTTAATTCCGAAAATCTCCGAGAACGAAAAATATCGAACAGAAAATAATCTCAGAAGAGAAAATCTCAGAAGCACCCAGAAAGGCTCTGGCTATAAATAACGAAACTTTGATGTTTTGATGGAGGGAGATATTGTTGAGAATGGATCAATGAACACGGCAAGTTGAATTGACGGGGAATCTGTCGGAAGCTGAAAATTTGCGTTGATTTTGGATTGCAAATAATAATAATAATTGTAGAGCAGATGAAAGGGGTGAAAGGGATTTATATAGAAAAAGAAATTAATGGTGAAATGTGAGAATCTGAGGTGGGAGCAATTCACAGTTCTTATCCATTGAGTCAAGGGTGACGTGGATGCACATATTTAGGGTTTCGAGACAGAAAAGGAGTGTGCCAAAACAAATCTGACAGAGACACACATTGTTGTTGTTGTTATTCCTGTGCTTATCTTATCTTCTTCTCCTCGTTTAGGTTTTTACTTTTTCCTCGCAATTTTACTCTCTACACCTCCTTTTTTTTTTCATCTTCACAACTATTTTATATTATTTTTAGTTTTTACCCGGTCTAGTTTCAAGATTGCTTTTCTAAATTCTTCCCAATTAGCTTGTTTCACACAATCTAATTTTGTTGTCAATATATAAATTGTTTTTATTATTAAAAAAATAAGTTTATTAGTTGATGATAAAAATATATGAGCTTATCTTGAACGAAGGATATGCTAGTGGATATCCTTTCAACCCTCCTATTTTGATTATGTGACACGTCACTCACCTTTTTATTTTGTTGTTATACTAATAAAAATCCTTAAATATGTGATTATTGTTTAGATTTTCAAAATTGGGAATCTTTCGGGACGAAGATAAACAAATTTTCCAATATCAAAATATTATTAAAATTTCTCGCACATGTATTAAATATGTCATTTAGAGATTCAAAATATATAAAGTGTTACCTTAAAAAAAACTAATAAGTTAAATGTATTTATCGGATTAGCGTATTGTCTTCTTTGACTTATTTTGGTATATGTCAGTTCTTATCATTAATGGATATACATATTAATTAAAAAAATAGATATTTTGTGGTTATTACTAGCTTATAATTAGGAACTAGTTTTGTTTAGATTAGATATTTCAATCTTGGATTTTATTCTATTGCTAGAAACGTGGGATTAGATTTCAAAGCATTACAATAATTACATAAATTTTTTAGTCTTTTTTATCTCTAACCTTAATTTTGTAATCATTTAATTATATCCAGAATCAAAAAAATAGAAAGGCTAAAATTACACAAATACAGAATTTAGACAACAAATAATCCAATTAAACCTGATTGTTTTGGATTAAATGATAAGATATAACTTATTTTAAAAATTTTAAAAATATGAAAATACTATTTTTAGTCTAAATAGTTGTAAACGGATATCATTGATTGTAAATGGTTTACATGAGTATAAAATATAAAATTTGGATTAATTGAACGAGTACAAAAATAAAAATTTTATTAAATTAATAATACAAAACATCGCTATTTATTTTATGTATGTAATCGGATTGATTGAATTGATGTATCATCAAGATATTAATAACTAGCAATGCAAGTTGCAATGACTATCCATTTGGGAAATTATAGTAGGGACGGAAGACCATACAATTTATTATATATTGAAGGGTTAATATTTGACAATTTTGGAATTAATTTATTTTAAAATTTTAGATTAATTTAAATTTTTATCTTTTAAAATATGTAGATTTAGTTATTTTAATCAAATTTTGTTAGATTTATTTAATATTTCAAACGTATTTCATAATAGTAATTAATTTTAAATTAAAAAAAATATATCAAACAATATAAACAACTCAAATACAATTCTGAGATGCGTACGAAATATTAAATAAACTTATTAAAATTCACATATTTCAACGAGTATAAAATTTTTGTAAATATTTGAAAATTGTGTTATATAGCATCCATAATTTAGATTATTATTTAAAATACTTATTATAAAGCACAACCATAGATAACAATTTACAATGAAGAAATGTTTCTGAAGGTTTGATTGTGCTCTGGAAGGAAACATGACTTAATTTTTTAAACTATTTTCCATAAAAATTGAAAAACCTGATAAACAAAATTAAGATGAAAAGGATGGATAAGAACGTTGGGTCTTGAAAAGTGCAGAGAGAGTGCTAACGAACATACACGTGGCGTGCATGTAGTCATAATTTTGATAGCATCAAAATGCTACTTTTGCTGATGTAATATTATATCTATGTACTATATATTTTTCCTTATTTTATAATCTATTATATTAAAAATTAAAGTAGCTACTAATTACAAACTTTAATTTTAATTACATGATATGCAATTTTGTTTGAGAAGGATGATGTTAAAGTAACAAAGTAAATGTATTTTTGCGATAAAAGTGGATCAGTTTTATTTATTAAACTAATATAAGTAAGGATATCTGTTATATGTGGTCAAATAAGTATGCGAAAGTAATTAAAAAATATAATTCAATTTAACATATTATTCACACCGGAAATTTTTTCTAAGTTCATCCAAGGTGGTTGAATTTGTATTTTACTTATATCCAAGTTTAAATCATTAAAAATATGAAAAAAATCATTTAGAAAGACTTAACGCTTAAATCGTAATAGATTTTTTTCTCAATACTTGAATATAGAATGAATATTAAGTTGAAATATTCCATATGCACATTATTTATAGGTTTTTGTATGCTTGTTATTATGCAGATGATAATAACAAATCCCACTTACATATAAAAATTAATAGATATAAGATTAAATCATTTGATTGATCCATATTTTTGTAAGAAAATCTTTAAACAATATTTTTTTCTTTTTCATGATTCAATTTGGTTTTTATTTTATAATATTTAATGTAATTATATATTTTTGTTAAATCTATATAAACAACGTTGAAAATGTATCACATGTTAATACATGTATGAGTTTTTTTTATTAGATTTAGTTTTGCGAAAGGAAGATAGCTAACTTAAAAAGGAGGGGTGAGAATGGTATATGTCGAGGGGTGTAAAAAATATGAATAATTTAGTTTATAGTTGGTTTTGGGCTTAAGGTTGGACTACAAACAGATTCTTACTTATATCTGTTAACAAAAAGAGTAGAGTCCAAATGAGAAATAGTTAAAAGATCAATAAATTATTTTGAAATTATAAGAAAATTTGCAAAATTTTCAAACTTGAATTACAAATTATATAAAATAATATTTCAAATTACATAAAAAAATTACGAATTCAAATACATTTTAATAATCAGAATAAATTACATAAATTTTGTTACTTTTATATATAATAAAATAAAATACATTCTTACGAATATTTAATAAATTTTTATTTTTAATAAATCCGTGCGTGTTGCACGGGTCAAATGTTGAAATTGAATATAACGTTCTTATAATTATAATAATAATAATATTATTATTATTATTATTATTGAAAGTTTGTTCTTCTTTCTTAGTTTGGTTAAGAGTGTGCATGAAATTGTGTTATGAGTACTTTGTTTGCTCTTCGAATAACAAGATTAAAGCTAAGGAAACAGTGCAATTGTACCACCCCTGTTCAGTTTCTTACTTTATGAAATGCTTAATGATCATATATGTTACATGTTATATTCATAGCAAAAAAAAAATTACTTAAAAATACTAAGTTTTAGTATTTTTAAGTAATTTTTTTGATCTCCTAATTTCTCTCACGATATAATTGATGTCACTTACAACAAATTTTAAATCAAATTTCAAGAATTAAAAATATATTTAATCTTAAAATAAAATAGCTTTTACTAAATAAATAACTTTTATCGTTAATAGTACATTAACAAAGTAAGATGTTATATTAACTTAGAACATTTTTTATTTTTAATGTAGGGTCTTGAACTCTTAGATTTAAAAGTGATGTTATAAGAGGGGTTACTGTAGTTTATTGATACGGTGTGTACGACTTTTAAATTTAAGATTTAATTTTGTATATAAGATATTGGATAAGATTTAGTTTCTTATATAAATATTAGTTTATGAGAATATAGAAATTTAATTATAATAATTAAAAAAATTTGTGTTTGATAAGGTAATTTATGAGGATATTTCTACATTAAAATGATTTGTTTAGATAAAATAATTTAAAAAAAATAAATTTAAGAATTTTGCAAGCTATTTCAAATAAATAAAATAAAATAATTTTAAATACTTAAAAAAACATAATAAATGTAAAATTTATCTTATTTTTACTTCACTTTCACTTTACTTACAAAATTGGAGTTAGGAAATAATTTTGTATATGTTTGTCTATTTTTAAAATAATAAAAGCTGAATATCTATTTCAGTTATATTTTTCAAAATTTTTAGAAAGGTGGAAGATTAACTTAAGTTGAAATATTTTTTATTATTCAGTTATATGCTAAATTACGGTTTGGTTCTAAAAGCACGTGTGAATGTTTTTTATTGCAGAAAAGTGCATGCTTTGAGAAGAATAAAAAAAAGTGATTACTGTGTGTGGATGTACTTGAATTTGGGCTTCACAAGACCCAGCAGAATCAAAACATAACTATGACAAGATATAGTACCTTCTAATTTTTAATCTACTAATAGTTTTTTTTAAATCTTTTTGATAAGATTCGTTTTAGACTTTATATTTTAAATTTAATAATTTTATTATTTTATTTTCTTAAAGTTACTAATTTAAAATTAACTTGATTCGCTAATTTAAAATTTACTTTGCTTTTTGATTGGTTTAGTACTTATTTTGAATTTTTATCATTCAATATCTAGCATAACTAGTGACTAAAAGAAAAAAGTAGTATGATTATAGCAAGGCCGTATACTTGATTAACGTAACTTAACAATGAGATTAAACTTTTTACCATTTAATTTAATATGGGTATAAATTTATCTTCTTTTATTTTCCATGTTAATTAAATTCACATTATTTTCAAATATAAAAAAAAAGTTTTTTTCTCTTACCACGAATGTATGCGAATATTTTTTATTCATTATCTAGATTTATTATATTTATTATTCAAGATACTCTTTTAATATTATTAAAAACAATTTAAATATTCTAGTAACTATCTAAATTTATTATTACATTAATACTAGATAAATAAATAAATACAGATATGATGAAACCAATTAAAAGATAAGATAAGATCTTAGTAACACAGAATCACGCGTTTAATGGAGTCAGTGGCTTAAATTATTAAAATTTATGCTATGCCCATTCAGAATAATCATAATCCTAAAGAAACATAAACATGTACATCGTGATATTCTAGAAAGGTTACTGTTTATTTTTTCCAAAAAAGTAATTTTGTTACCCAATATCTAAATGAGTTAGTGTATTAATAGGAGTATGTTCCGATGTTACGCTTTATTTAAATTAAAGAAGTATTATAGAAAGACAAATGGGTAGGTAAGTGTACAGGGAAAAGTGAAAAGTAAATTTGACTCGCAAAATTTTACAATAATCGTATCATACTAAACATATTAAATTAAGAGAGTTAAATATATTTTTACTATCTGAAATTTGATACTGGTTTTTTTTTTTAATTTTTGACCAATTTAATCATTTATTTTTTTAAAAGTGTAGAATTAACTATTGTAATCAAATTTTGTTAAATTTAGTTGACATTTCAAACATATTTTACGATAATATTTGAGTTAATATTGAATAGAAAATGTATTAAATAGGATAAACAATTCAAATATTATCTTGAAATGTGTTTGAAATGTTAGATAAATTTAATAAAATTTAGTTAAAAAGACTAAATTCACACATTGCATCTATAAGAATGAAAGACTAAATTGATCAAAATTTTCTAAAAGAAACTAATTTTAAATTTCACTAAAAATTTAAGAAAAAAATATATATTTAACCCTAAATTAAATTATAATTATTATTAAGATAATTAGAAACGATTGTATCTTAGTTGTGGATTTGGTTTTATTGATTAAAAAGATGCGTGGAGACACGCGTGGGAGGTTGCGAGTGGGTGACGTCAGAAAGAACGAAACACGGCACTTTGAGTGTCAAGGGAACACGGACCCACCACACCACTCTTCCTATGCTATTGTTAGGAGTTGGTGACTCACTCCATACCACACCACCCTCAACTCACCACAATCATACAACACAACACAGTGCAACCATTTTTTTATTATTTTTTATTTTATTTTATACGATAAAGGAATTTATTTGAAAAAAAATAAAAATGGAAAAGGGAAGGTCTCCGTCTCACCAACTTCTGATGCGAAACAGCATGGTGCTGTGAGTGACGTGGCGTCTTACTATTGGTGGAGGCCGTGGGCGTGGTTGGTGAGTGACTCAACCTCTCTTCGTTTTGCTTAAAAACTACGACACCTTCCACTTCCAACCCAGCGACCAACATCGCACAACACCAGGTATACTCTCTTCTTCTTCTTCTTCCTCTTCCTCCATGCTTATTTCTCTTTTTTCTGTTGCTTCATTAAATCAAATGCCACTTAATCTTGTTACTAAACATTATTAATACAAATAAATGACGATATATAATAACTACCTTTCTTAATTAACACATTTACTAATTCAATCCATCTTTTATTTTTTGTCTGTGCTAATTTTCATTTTAGTTATAGTTTTAGTTCTTCATGATTCTATATAACCAGTTTTGTAGTTAGTGTGGTACTGTGGCGAAATATAAATGTAAATATTTAAAAATGAAAAGTTGGCAGCAGTGTAAGAATGACAGCAATTGACAATTAGGGTTGAGTATTATATTGGAGACTCGTGTGTGTGGTGTGTAGGTTTTGAAGGAACAAATTATTGAGATGATGCAATGAAAAGAAGTTCATCAATGGATTGAGTTATATTATAGTATTTATCGTTAATAATTTTATGATTGATATATAGTGGGAGCATTTTGGATAAGAGAGATGATCATCAACGTGAAGGAATCGACGATGGTGCGGCCGGCGGAAGAGGAGGAGCGGCGGGTGGTGTGGAACTCGAACGTGGACCTGGTGGTGCCGAATTTCCACACGCCCAGCGTCTACTTCTACAGAGCGAACGGCGCGTCCAACTTTTTCGACGGGAAGGTTCTGAAGGAGGCATTGAGCAAGGTGCTGGTGCCGTTCTATCCAATGGCGGGGAGGCTCCGGCGAGACGAAGACGGTCGCGTGGAGATTGATTGCGACGGTCAGGGGGTTCTCTTCGTGGAGGCGGACACCGGCGCCGTCATCGACGACTTCGGGGACTTTGCACCCACCCTTGAGCTCCGGCAGCTCATCCCCGCCGTGGATTATTCGCAAGGGATCGAAACCTATCCCCTCTTGGTGTTACAGGTGCGTTTTGCGTTTCGTTTCTTCTCTTACTATACTTCTTTTTATTTTCTCTGTTAGGTGCTACTTTTGGTTGTTTGGCTTTGCTTGCATACTTTGATTAATTATCCGCCAAACTTAAGTCAAAAATTAACTTACCAAACGAGAACGTATATTGACCTTAGTACGCTTTCTTTTATTTTATTTCACATAAACTCAGACGTCACCAGAAGTCATGGAATTTAGAAGAGACTAGTTTATTTGTAAGAAAATAATAAAATTATTATGCTTATAATAATTTAAAAGAGAGATAATGAAAATCATAATAGTAATAATGTTGAGTTACGAGTTGACGTTCTTGGTAGCAAGACCCATGCGTCGTGTGTGAAAGGAGAAACAGAAGCAATTAATATTCCCGCTTACAGCTTCCAAATTTCTACGTCAAAAATGTAACTTTTTTTGCGGGATTTTTACGATCGGAGCAATTAGGAAACAAAATATTGGAAATGGATAAAATTTTTAAAATTTACGAAGGAGGATGTATATTGGCAAAATAAAAATAAAACTATAAGATCTCCAGATTAAAATTGAGAATTTGTTATTTATTTGTATTAATTATAATAAATATAAATACATAGAAAAATTTTGGAAATGGATAAATTTTTTGTATATTAAAAAAATTTTAGATACTTAATGATACCATAACTACCCAATTTGATTTTAAAATTTTTTAGGTAACGCACTTCAAATGTGGAGGGGCATCACTTGGAGTTGGTATGCAGCATCATGTAGCAGATGGAGCCTCGGGTCTTCACTTCATCAACACGTGGTCCGATGTGGCGCGTGGCTTGGATGTTTCCATTCCACCATTCATCGACAGAACAATACTCCGTGCCAGAGACCCACCTCGACCCGTTTTTGATCACATCGAATACAAACCCCCACCCGCCATGAAAACCAAACCACCCACAGAATCTGATACTGCAGCGGTCTCCATTTTCAAGCTCACACGTGACCAGCTCTCCACGCTCAAAGCCAAGTCCAAAGAAGATGGCAACACAATCACCTACAGCTCCTACGAGATGTTGGCAGGACACGTGTGGAGAAGCGTGTGCAAAGCAAGAGCACTTCCCGAAGATCAAGAAACCAAATTGTACATTGCAACCGACGGAAGATCAAGGCTTCAACCCTCTCCTCCACCGGGTTACTTCGGCAATGTCATATTCACCACCACACCAATCGCCGTGGCTGGTGATCTCATGTCAAAACCAACATGGTACGCTGCAAGCAGAATCCACAACGCGTTGCTGCGAATGGACAACGAGTATTTGAGATCCGCTCTTGATTATCTAGAGCTGCAACCTGATCTCAAAGCTCTGGTTCGTGGCGCACACACTTTCAAATGTCCGAATCTTGGCATCACCAGCTGGACCCGGCTTCCGATCCATGATGCTGACTTTGGTTGGGGAAGACCCATTTTCATGGGTCCTGGTGGAATTGCTTATGAGGGTTTATCTTTCATAATTCCAAACTCGATCAATGATGGTAGCTTGTCTGTGGCAATTGCTCTTCAACCCGACCATATGAAGGTGTTTAAGGAATACTTGTATGACATTTGAGGAATCATTGTCGCTGGCGTTTTCTTTCCTAACGGTATGCAACTGATAATGGCATCACCACTTCCACTTGAGTTATCATTACACTACATTTCTCTTATAAGTGTTGTATTCTGTAAGCATACATGAACTTTAGCAACGATTAATTTAACGTTACAGTTTGCTTAAGACTTGTTTGAGAATTGTCTTCACACGTCTCTGTTTTTAAATATGTTAAATGAAAGGTTTCTGTCAGCTCCATTGTATCTCTGTAATGTAAAATATTTTTTACATAGCATTCTGTCAGAAATTATTACACTGATTCTCCAATGAAGGGAATGTCTTCCTTAATGAGGTTATTGTAAAACCTGACCGAGTCTCAAGTTGGTAACTTTCTTTGAACCATGAACCAAGAATGGTAACGTGTAGGAGAAAGTGTGGATTTGAATTAAAGAAATACGAATTTGAAAATTTTAGGTGAAAAAAGTCTATAGTAAGATCAAACTTGCTCAACTTCGAAAATAAATAGAGAAACTTAATTGATTGGTAAAACTGAAAAGAAGCAGATTACACTTAATATAAAAAGCAAATCAAACAAAATTACAATTGGGAAAATATAAAAACTTCAAAAAAATCTACAGAGTTCATAGAGAAATTGTCATCCCCATCCAGAGTTCGTCTTGAAAATAAGAGTGCAGAGAAAGGAAAAGAAAAAGCAATAACAGAAATCTACTTTCTTTCTATCTTACTCTGCATCTTGCGCTTTATGTTTTCCCAGCTTTTCATTCTTGGAAGTCTATAATTTCTATCAGCAATAAAAAAGAGCAACGTGTGTTCTTTTCTGGGCAGATTACATCAGACCCAGTGGAAAGAAAATAATGTGACTAAAGCCAAGCTTACGCATAGAATAAATTTCGAGATCCAAAAATGAGGCTTTGACGGCGCAGAACTCTGACGTGGCCGGCGATTAACATCTGCACTGCCACCGGTTCCTGCTTTTCCTTTCTTTCCTCCACCGCCTGAACTTCCACCGTGTGATGTTCTTCTAGTACTCACTACTTCTTCTTTGTACCCATTTTCAGTTTCATCAACTTTCTCTTTCAACTCTGTTACATCTTCATTGCTTCCATATAACAATTTCCCTATGAATCACAACATCAGTTTAAAAGCCACACTGAAAGAAGAAAAAAAAGAGAAAAAACTTTTGGCTTTAAAGGCTGAAGAAATGACGTACCAAGAAGTTGTTGTGCTTGTCCATTGCTCTGGATTAGGCCTTTACCTTCTGAACTGAAACTCGTGTTGAACTCTGAGATTGATATGGCATGAATGCCTGAGATGAGTAGGGAAAAAACAAGGAATCTCATCACCATGTTAGGGAAAGGAAAGGTTGATTATTTGTAAAAAGTTGGGTGTTCTCGGTTTTTGTTGAACAATGTCCAAAGCCTAGCACAAGAGAGGGTGACGGATTTTGAATTATTTGGTGTTGGGTAAATGATTGTAGACGAATTATTAAAAAAAATTAAATGTTTGAAGCAAAACTTTTTGTTTTTTAATATTCTTCATAGTAATGATTCCTAACAACAACAAAAGTGAAGAAGTGGGAATTAGGAAGAGAAGCATTTTGTGGAGACAGAATAAGAAAAAGTGAAGTGCCATGTCCGTTCCATGTCCATGCCGATTTAGAGACAATGGAAAAGTTTGAAGCTGTGAAGTATGGCTTAAAGTGTAATCATGGAATTCAATAGACGAATTTGGATTCTGTTATTTTTTTTTTATTTTTGGCTGTAAATATATTGATTATTATTAATTTTAACATTAGGAAAAAATATTTAAAATATTAATATAGTGCATTTTTAATGTTCAGTCAATAATTTTACCAACAAAATCAGTAGACCTATTACGCGCATTACTATGTTCCCTTTACTCCAAAGGTTGGGTTAATATAATCTAGAAAAAGGTTGTTCGATACCGCTTGAGTGACAATTTATATAAAAGATAAAATAGTTTTAATAAAATTTAAGTTTTATATATTTAAAAAAATAATAGTTATGAAAGATAATGTCAAATGATAATAAAATAAATATGTACAATTACAGGTATCTTTAGGTAAATTGATTTTAAGTTGATGTTTAAGGTAAAATGGTGGGCCATGAAAAAAAAGACTTGAAGAAGAGAATAAGTATAATAAATTGGAGAAAGAAAATACTTTGATACATTTTTATATTTATTTTTCAATTTGCTACCGATATAATTTATTTTTGAAATTATTAAAATATGTAATTGTTTAAAAAAGAGTCAAGGCAGGACAACTCATACTAACTTGATATGAAAGAAGGAATTCAGGTGATGCTGAAATGATTTCGTTACAAATGAATGGAAGTGGTGTCAAAAGTCGACCATTTGTTGAGAAAAATTAAAATTGTAATATATTGAGATAAGACATTTTGATTAAAATTGAATAAACTTTTAAGACAAAAACAACTAAGTTGTGACAACGTGATATAATTTCAATACAATATGTAAATAAATACATAAATTCACAAAGCACACCACAATTTCGATACATTTCATAACATAATTGAATCATGCCAATTATCAGTTTAAAAATAAGTTTTTTTTAGTGTGGTAAATTACAACAGCAAAATGAAATGCATATTTTGTAACAAGATCTTTTATAAAATAAATATAACACATTAACAAATCTAAATAAAAACATACGTACATATAAATTGTCTAAAACACAACAAAATATCAATGATTACATGAAATTAAAAAAAAAATGAAATTAAACCTAAAATATTGTAAATAAAATATCAATGATTATATATATGTGTGTGCTTTTAGATGTGAATAAAATATAAAATATTGTGAAATGTAATTTATTTTAAAAAGTTGTAGTAACATTAATAAAAAATTTGAGGTTAATTTTTAAACAAAGATAGATGTAAATGTTGCCATCATTGTAGGTATATTATGCATCTTGTTAAAACTAAATACAAATCCAAGTTGATGTTGAAATTTATTAACATAAACATATAAAACTTAAACTAATATTTTAAAAAATTCAAAATATGAAATAATAAAACGATGAATTTAAACATAAAATTATTTTAATATATATTTATAACAATATATAAAAAAAGTAATTTTTTTTTTTACATATTTCATAATATCAGTTTTACTTTTAATTATTTTAAAAATAATTTACTTTTTATTTTTATTCTAAAAATCTATTTTGTCTTAAATCATTATTTTCAATTTTTTTTGTACATATCTTATTTTTTAATAATTATTTTAAAAATTAATTATATATTTTTTACTGATTTTAACTTAATTTTCTTGAAAATTAAAAAATGCGAACACACATAAATACAACAATGACTATGTATTCGCTGTTTTATATATATATAATATAACTTTGGAATATAAAATACGTTTACATATTTTATTGTCAAAATAAAATGAGATCATATTATATATTATGAATCTCGTAAAAAATTTAAAAATATAATAATAATAGAATAATAGCAACAGTAATATTAATACCAACAATAATAATACTAAATACTTACTAAATATTTATTAATTCTAAGGATACTAATAATAATAATAATAATAAAATTATGTAGACATACTAATGATTATAATAATAATAATAATAAATATTATTAATATTAATCATATTAATAGTAATATATTATTTTAGTTATATGTTTAGTGAATTGTATTTGTAATTCTTAATATATTAATAATTGGTGAATTCTATTTATAATCACAATTTGAATATGTGTATGTTAAATTTAAATCTTAAAATAAATTATTGAATTCGAAGATTGAATTGATATGTATCTTTTACGTAATTGAATTATTATAATAAAAAAAATTTATTTTGTTGTTAAGATGATTAAACTTAATAATTAATAATATGTATTGAGTTTGTAATATATATATATATATATATATATATATATATATATATATATATATATATATATTTTTATATATTTTTTTTTTTTTTTTTTT
>Ga0099822_1000955_pt1 | contig 31234 bp, 10 predicted proteins | sample CowpeawhiteBW_FD_76839 | JGI IMG/M metagenome (GOLD analysis project Ga0099822, IMG submission 76839) | Root nodule microbial communities of legume samples collected from California USA - Cow pea white BW | ecosystem: Host-associated > Plants > Roots > Nodule | place: USA: California | collected... | reverse complement strand
TTGTGCACAAATATAATCTACTAATATTTCTATCCAAAAGAATTGTTCCCGTTAAAAATGGAGAGACTTGTTAAAACAAAATTATATGATAAATTTTCTAAAAGAAATTAGCTGAAAAGACACCAAGTCAAATTCTCATATAAGAAATATATTGTTTTTAATTTAAAACTTTAAAATAATGAGTTTATAAAATTAATTTTCTCATAACATACTGAAATTTTTTATTTTTATTTAATGTGAGATTTAGTCTCACTTGAATTTCTAATATAATGAAAAAGACTAATTTTTTTAAAAGAAAATGTAAACAAAGTGTTATTTAATGAAATAAGAAAAACAAATTTGGAGAGTAGATATGATACTTTGGAAAGTAAAAGGGTGAGTTTAAATTTTTATAATAATGGATATGGAAAAGGAAAAACAAGAGAGAAGATAATGGATGTGGAGGAGAGAAAAAGTAAATGTGTAGAAAATTAATTATTTAAAAGTTAACATGTATGTAGCATTATTCTAGCTGAAAAGGGACACATGCATGCATGCACAAATTATAATAGAAGTGAATTCGACAAATATCACTTTTGATAACATCATCAAATAGTTAGATCCTGAACAAAGAGACAAGAACACAAAAGTGGAGCATAATTATAAGTGATATGATGTTTTTTTTTTCTCAAGTAGGAGAAAAGCTGGCATGGTCTAATGGAGAAGAATGAAGTTTGAGAGAGGAGATGATAGAGACTGTTGGAACACCTGCAACACTGTCTGTTTCCTCCATTTGTGTGCAGAAAAATAACATGAATCATGTGGGTGATACTTTTAGTTATGTTCTTTTGTTTACAAAATTCAAACCCAGAAACTTCTTAGAAGGTTTGATTTCAATATCACTCAATAAATTATATGTTAATGCAGAAGTGGTTTTTATATATAAAAGGATTGTTGACCAAATATAATTTTAAATAAAATTGATTTTGATTAAAGTTAAATTTAAAGTAGTGTCATTTTTTAAATAATTCTTTACTATATAAATTAATATAATTTTTTATGCAAAGTAAAAACTATAAGAAAGAAGGAGTTAAACCAAAAAATCAAAATAAAAATATCCAACACTTTTGAATAATGCATAAAAAAACTCAGCATTTTGAATATAACACTACTTATTGTTAACATGAATATATTTATTAGTAAAAAAAATAAATATATATATATATATATATATATATATATATTATACTTATTTTAATTTTTGTTAATCTTATTAGTATAAAGCAACTTCTCGAATTAAATTATGATGAATTTGTTCTTTAATATGGTTGATTGTTTTTAGGCTGTATTTAGAGTTGAAGATGGATTTAAAAGAATGAATTTAAGTGGATTTAAGAGAAAAAGAAAAGATTAATATGAAATTGTTTGAATTAGGAAAAAGATGATAAGAAAGAGAGGAATTTGAGATGAAAGTTTATAGGGATTAGTGTGTGATGTAATATGTTTGATAGATTAAAAAACATTTTAATTGATAAAATTGGATTATTAAAATAAAATACAGTTAGTGTAAATTATGTTAAAATGATATGTAAATTCTATTTATTATTAACTTTATTATTATTACTACAATTTATTATTTATAATATTATTATTATCTATAATTAATATTATTATTTCAATATTAATTTATATTTTATTATATTATTATAAAAATATAATAAAATCTAATTATATAAAATTATATTGTATATATATGTACATATAACAAAAATAATGTTTTTCTATCTAAGAATGTGGTCTCTTGTGATTATTGATTTGGAAGAGAAGGAAATGATGAATTTGGGTGGATTAGAAGATGAAGTTTGTGTTGTTCTTTTTATGGAATTTGGAGGTGAAAGTGAGTAGATACACAAGTAAAAATTATGAAAGTTTGTGAGTGATTTGATTAATGTGATATATTAAAAATTAAGTCTAATTGAAAAAAAACAAGATTCTAAATTGCCTTGATGTTGAGAATAATATAAAATCATATTTAGATAAGTTAGATTTACTTAATAAAAAATATTTAAATTAATAAACTAAACAAATATTTTAATAAAAAAATAATAATACAATATATTTACTTTTCCAACTATTTTCTTATAAACAATTTAGACATTTGGGATATTAATTATTATTGTGCATATTTTTAAAAGTCGCATTTTTATATTATTATCATAATTATGCAACATTATTAGTAAATTAAGAAAAAAATAAAGAAATGAATGGAAGACATAATAGTAATCTTTCTCAAATCATCCTTAAATCACTCTCAAATCATCTCACACAAGGAGAGATGCTAAGATAAGGGAATCCACATATTCATTCATTTTCCTCCTTCTGAAATCTCTAATAATGAACATGTTACTCACCCTCAAATCATGTCTCTATAATCTCTCTAAATAATAAATTCTTTCAAGTGAATAAATCATAAATATTTCTTTGTAACTTGACTGAGAGGAGAATAAAAATTTCAATCTTAATTTATATTATTTTTCGAGTAATGTTACATTGATTTTTGAACTTTTAACTCAGTACAAAAGACAATACATTCTTTTTAATTTTTTCACACTTATATAAAGATTTACAAAGAAAGATATGTAAATAATATATATATATATATATATATATCTAAAAACATATAACATAATAAAATATTTATTTTTATTCTAATATAATAAATACTTAAAATATATAAACAAAAATTAATTTTAAAAATATATTTAATTAATTAATTTAATTAAAAAATTATTTATTGATTCATCAAATCATTCACAAATTTTAAAAAATTTTTCATTATTTCTCAAAATCTTTCTCTTATTCTAAATAACTTCACTTTCATTTTTTTTTCTCAAATCCACGCCCACACATCCATTCAATTCCAACAAATTACATAAATTTTACGAAAAATATATATTATCCCACTAAAAATAGTGAACATTGTCATTGATAAGGTTCCAACTATTATGATTGATGGATTTTGTGACATTGCCTTTAGAAATGACTAAAACGTTAAAAAAAACAAATAAATTTACCCATTAATATTTGTTTAAATCTATAAAAAAAAATACATCAGCAATTAAAATTTCCCAATCTTTAAGCTTCTGTTTTCATGCATCAATGGTTAACTGGGTTTTTCATATATATTTTTTAATGTTGTATTACGCTAACATAACACTTAAGATTATATATAAATCACCAAAATTTGTTAAACCTACTACAATGAAATGAAAATCCGCACTGTAATTTGGATAAAGAAGTTGGTTGTGTGATCCTTTAGATTTTCTGATCATGTGAAAAAGTCTTACCAGGGTAAGGGTACAAGTGGTCCACATTAGATTGGTTTGGTCTAGTTTAAAATGGTAAATTATATTTGATTTAAAAATTTGAAGAAAAATAAAAAAAGTAGTGTTTCTATTTTATAGTCACTATCTTACAGACTACAATAAAAAAGTAGTAGGGTAGGACTTCCCAACCAAAATCCTTCTTATACGGAACCCAAACAATGACTTGACACTGACATCCACGCGCTGCTAACGTGCGCATCCTCTCTGTCCTTTCTCTTTCTCTCTCACTGCACCTCTCTTCTATCTCATGCAATTAATTTCATATTTATAATATATATAAATAAATAAGTGTACGTATATATTAAGTAAATCAAAAATTGAGTAAATCTTTGGCCACCATTAGTTTCTTCATTTTAGTTTCCTACACAGCCAATAACTGCCTCATAAATCAAACTTTCTACTATTAATGTATCCTATGAATTTATCTTAAATGAGTATTTTTCTTAGAAAACCAGGAACATGCAAACGGCTTAAGAGAAATTAAAGCTCAAATTGTTTACACAGGAAGTTGTCGCTACTGGAATGAAAATATTGTTAGTGTTAGAAACGAAATCACGTTATTAAATAAGATTTACACCAAACTTGAACTTCATCCAAGGAATTATTTACCTCAAATATAGATAGAATTATTAACTTATATTTACTGCAAAAAACAGCACTTGTGGTGTGATTCACTGGATCGAATATATGTACACATGAAGTTTTAAAGTGGAATGAGCTACTTCGAACATTATTCATTCATATCACTGGACATGAAACGGTTTCCTGGGTGTGGTAGATGCTCGATTTTCCATTGTTTGCAATCTCTGTTTGAGATGAAAAACTTCATACTGTACAACACGCAACAAAGATAGGAGAAGTTCGGTTAAAACATTGTAGCAACATGAACCCGATACAGATGAATGGAAACATTAATTGGAAACAAAAAAGGCCATATCTTAAACTAATCGATCCAAAGATGTACCTGTAGTTGAAATGCCCTTGCTCTTTCTCCTGCAATGACTCCTCTTGTAGAATGCAGCTCCTACAGCAAATTTTAATCAATCAATAATAATAATAAACATATATGCAGAAGCTCCAATCAAATGAGGTGTCATGCATGTACTACCTTCTGAGTATCATCTAAAACAGCCTTAAGGAAGGCCACATCATGCTCAAGTCGTACGTTGTCAGAATGTACAATGTTTGATAGGTTGTTGGCCTCTTCCTGGGCCAACTCTAGACTGGCCAGCTTCTCTCTCATCATTTCCATCTCCTTTTGTGCATCTGCCATTTTCCTCTCCATTTCCTGCTTACTTTTAAGAACAGAGGTCAAGCTTTTCTCTGCAGCTTCTTTGCTTGCCAGGGAAGCTGCAAGTTGTCCCTCCAGAATTCCATTTTTCCTTATCAGGGAAGCCACTTTACTTTCATAGTAATGATAGACATTTGATGCTGATTTATTGTTTTCAGAAAATGACAAATTATCACTTTCTGGCATGTCATTTTCAAATACTAGGTTTTGTTGGTTTGAAATCCCGGATAACATGGCCTGTTCCTCTATATTGCTCTTGGTTCCACCAGTGTTCATCTGTTTGCCATGGTCATTTTCGTTTGTTCTGTGATCACCAGCCTGAAATGTGTCAAAATAAAAACACCGTGTTCGATCTTTTCTTGTCAGAGACATTAGCACAAGGATAGGAATAGGAATTATTGCTAAAATTAGCATGTGTTGAGATCTTTTAACATTAGAATATCTGGTTTTGACAATGGACTCTCAAATTATAAAATAACATCTGTATTATTTGTATTACACAATCTGCATACCAAATACATGATATAAACAAATCTCATTTACATTTATATTATTTGTATGCATGTTGAAACAAGATGCATAAAGCTCTTTAGATGTTTCAGATAAAATGCCCAAGGTGCCAAGACTTTATATATAAGAGAACACAAGGCTAATGAAAGAAAAATTTTTTACCCGAGGGAAAGAACTTCCATCAGAGTTCTTGTCCATCTTGAGATCAGTATTGTATTCTTCATCATGATCAAATTGTTTACGGAGGGAGGTGTTGGTGGGGGGGAAATTTGGGTCAGCAACCAAGGATTCTGACAGAGATCTCCTGCCAGAACCATGTTCAATTGCAGAAGCTAGATTTTGTCTAGCAACTGAGTCAACTAAATGCTGGGAACAATCTTTAAGTTGGGAGGCAAATCTAGCAGATGATGAATGCTTTTCAAGTAATACAGAGGCTGAACATTTACTGGGAGCTGATTGTCTCCCTACTACTGATTCGTTCTTTTCCATTATCAACACTTCCACCTGTTAAGTCAAGAAGAAAAAATGTTAAATTCAAATGAGAATAAACTCAAATATTAACTTCATATCTTCTGTCAAACCTGATTTGATGGCTCCTTTTTGGATCCCCCAAATGCAACAAGAAAATCCTTTTCCTTGTGCTGCACAAGTACCATGCTGAAACCCTGGTAATTCAACATAGATCTGTTCAATTTATCAAGAAGAAAGGATGGCCATGCATATCAAATATAAGACATCAGAAATAATAATTATAAGAATGAATTGATTGGCTTGAACAATGAATGAGAATATCATATTTGATAGATATCTAATTCACAGTTAACCACTTCGCAACAGCGTGGTGGTCTATCTAACTGATTCTATGAAGAAAATATCACCATATCAAAGTTAACCAAGAAACGAAAAATCTATTGACTAAAACTCATTTGAATGCCCATGGACCTTTGGCAATGGAATCAGCATATCATAATCACTTAATTAGCCATTATTCATTTAATATAAGCTTTTAATTAAATAATAAAAGAAATGGAAGTTGAAAAAAGTGAGGCCAGTATGTGACAGCAGATGAATGAGAGCCATACCTTGTTTGTAGAGATAGAAGATGGAGGAGAAGTGATCGCCACAGACCATTCATTTTTTACAATATCAAATATTACAGTCTCTCCATGTCCTGCAATGTGAAAAAAAAGGAATATTGAGAAAAAGATAACAGAATAAGGCAAGTATTTAGATTGTGAAATAATGTACAGGACGCAGTAAAACGCATAAAGAAGGCAATACTAAATATAATCAAAACTACTTTAACAATATTTGCTTATATTACATATAACTTCAGCTAGGCCGCTTGAGCCAAGGGTAAAATCTTGCAATGCTTCCTTTCTAGTCAGAATTCCCAACACAATCAGATTTTTCCAGATACCCCTAATACATCAAAACTCACTGCCCCATGGATAAAGAAAAACCGTTTCTATAAAAATATTGATTTTTCCAGTTAAATAGCCCAACAAGCTTGAAGAATAAAGTGAAATGCTGACAGTTTACACAACCAACAGAAATGACACCAGACAAAACACTTCAGGCCAATGTATAAATTATTACTCCACAGTTATAAGATAGCAGAAGTTCAAAAGACACAAAGAATAGTAGGTTTAATGTCATGAACAAATGCTTCCATTGCAAAACATACTTTTTTTCCTGCTTCCACCCCCTGTAATAAACCATTTAGTACCACATAGGACACCACAACAACCAGCTCTTGGTGATGGATGAAAACCTCGTATCTTTACTCGTGACCATGCCATCTGAAGAAATATATACTTTTATCAGGTTAAATGGTCGATGAAGTCATCCGCATGGTATTTCAGTATAGAATATAGACACATATGGACCTACAGAACTTACTCACCGTTTCGAAGTCAAGTGAATATAAATCATTTAAGGTCCTGGACTTTGATGATCCTCCAAATATATAAAGAATTTTATCATCATAAAGAGCAGCTACATGGTTGAATCTAGGAGAAGGTGCTGTTCCCCTACAATTGATATAATTGCAAAGCAACATAACATCAGAGTATTGGGTGATTATTATGCCTACATAAACACAACTAAGTCCAACTTTTTTCTTTCCAAAGTTTCTTTTTCTTTCAATCACTTACGTGTAGTGAAGTGGAAGCCATGTAAAGGACTTGAGATCGAACATGTGCAGATCATTCAGTTTCCTCCTTTTTGCATCCTCACCACCAAACAATATTAAAACAGTGCCCGCTCTAACAACACTATGACCACTGCGAGCAACCTACCAAGAACAAACTCGAAGTGTTAGAGTCCATATATAGATTTTAATTCAAGGAAAAGGATGATACATTAGTTATAGTAAATGTGCAATTACAGGTTGTTACAGTAACTAAACAGCATTCAAATGCAACATGACATGAGAATTACATGCTTGTTGAGTGCGAAAAATATCAATTTAATTGCAAAACAAAGCTTTTCCATTCACTGGGAAGTAATCAATCATAATTTATGATCTGGTTCATTTTTTTTACGTTCTAATCATCAAGATTTAATAATATGATGGAGCAAAATATGTATCATAACATCACAGTTACTAGCATTTGGTTCAATATATCAATAAAGACAATGCCCAAGAGCAATTTATATCAGAAACGGATATCCCTACTGGTATGTCTCCTTTCGCCTCCATCAGTGACCAGCATTCTGTCTCTGTATCAAATGCCCATACTAAACAAATACAAAAAATTACAATCAGAATAATTTCACAACATTAGACAGAAAAGAGCCGTTACAGGTAGATAGCGTGAAAGTGAACCTGAAATTCTGTCACTTCCCGGGTCTGTTTTCCCTCCAATTAAAAGTGCCTTTTTCCCCCAGGATACCTTGTCAGTTTATCAAGTGTAAGAGACTCAAAAACAGACACAAATCATATCAATTATTACTATAACTTATATAATTGATACAAAGCTCAAGCATAAGAGTACGTTGAAGTAGTCAACTAGCTATGGTACTTCTCTTGTTCCTCACATCAAGCTTCTACTTATTACCGTGAAACATATTCTTGGTGGATTTTCCTTTAGTTTTTAAAATTGGAAAATGCTGTCTTTTCCATTCTAAAATTTTCTCTCAAACCTCTCTTTCTATGAACATCGTATGTTGGAGGGCCCAGACTTTCTATATAATATATAATTAATAATTCCTCCACTTGCTTCATCAGACCAAGGGGTCATGCAACGAGATATGATTGATTATCATTATTAAGTAGAACATTCATTTGTTGCAGACAGGACTTGCTGACTGTCGCAACCGGAATCGCGACGGGAGGGCGAACCAAAAAAAGAAAACGGGTTTAAAAAAGATTTGGGAGTCACCACCGACGAAATTGGGTGTTGACACTGACGAATAGTGTGTATATGGACACTCATTGGGCCCCTTATTTGCTTTTTCAACTTGTTTGAGAAATTCAATTTTATGACCTTTACATGCATTGAGACATGTTATCCCATGTTTTGCACAATGAAGCAATGTCGATAAGAATATCTTGCTAATAGGACATAAGTACCAAACTATGGCCCTTGCATGCTGGAATCTTCAGTGGCAGACTGCTTGGTGATAAGTAAAGCTTTGACGATGCCTTGGTCCATGAAAATCTATCAAAATTCAGCACCTGAAAATAAAAATGTATAGCACCTAGTTGAGATGACCAACAAACAAGCTAGTAAAAGTAGTAAATAATGTTCATGTTTCTGCTCACAATCTCAGTAACAATCTCCCACTTATACCTGTACATCATCCAATAAGCCTGTCCCAGATTCACCGCCTACCACCACCATCTTATTCCCAATGACTGCTGCTGCATGCTGCACATTTGAAACAAATCATGAATGTATTACAATATCATTTGTTGATACTCATTTTACCATTGTTTAGTCTATAGGAGCCAAATCCCTGTATACTAGTACTAATGGAAAAATAAAACTTGCAGTCCAGAAAAAGATGAGAAGCAAAAGAATGATAAGATTACAGACATTGGATCTAGGAGTGGGCTTTTCCCCAGCAATAGATAGCACCATCCAGTTCTCTGAGCTACCTGATGCACAACTACTTATCTCAGCTGAAGGCAGACAATCAACTTCATCAGAATGGCCACTGGACCCTGCATCTCCTTCTCCCTGAAACAACCTTAAAACTTAGGCAACATCCCACAATCCAAACTCATAATTTGAGTGGAGATGAAAATATGTTGGAAACCCCACCCACATTGACTATGACAAAAATATCCAGTATATAACTGAAATTGAGTTAGCTGAAAAAAAAAAAAAATCTTACATTGGAGTTTCCATTTCTTTTGGGTTGCCTGACTGGAGTTCTGGTTCCCGGGTTGGCCTCAGAAAGCTGCACCTTTAATCTGACACAACACAAATGTCACACTATTACATCACACAAACACACTCTAAAATTGCAACTCAGGTTACCAAATCAAGTGATTGAAGAAAGAAACGGTTGATATACCTGCCAAGTTTCATACGACGACGAGAGAAGCCAAACATGTTGATAAAAGGAAGGAAGAAGAAGAAAAGGTGCAGCAGAGAAGAATGAAGATTGAATGAGTGAGCAAGTAACCCTAAAAAGGCAGAAAGGGAAGACACATTATTTGATATCAGTCTCTGGAAGAGTTTCTTTGCTTTGGTTTGGGGTGTCTGTGCCCAGAAAAAAGTGAGTAATAATAGTAATCAGATTCACAATAATGAGAGAAAAAGGGGAAAAAAGAAAAAGGTAAGAAGATAGTGAGTGCAGTTTTTTTATAATAGATTGTGGTGTGGTTAGGAAGAAGAGAGAAGAAAAGATGATGGAGTGCAGACAGAACATAGCATTGATGACAATAAGAGACAGAGACAGAGGATGCGCACGTTAGCATGCTAAATAGTGCAGTGTCAGTGTGAGGCCCGCAAAAGAGGGATTTGGCTGGCTACGTTGCTGCTTTATTAATTATTAATTATGCATGCATATGCTTTTACAACTTACCGTTGAGACCGCAAAAATAAAACTATTTAATCCAAGAAAAATAAATAAAAGTAAAAGTATACTAAAGTTCTTTAATTTTTACTCCAATTTTATTCTTCCAAATAAAAGTTATTGCTTTCATAGTTTATGTTGCTCGAATTCTCTTCTCTGAAAATAATAATATGTAATTATTCTAACTTTTTAGGTTCATTTTATTTTTAGTATAATAAAAAATTATAATTTTAAAATAAAAAATTTAAATTTCATTATTTAGTTTAAGGTTTTTTAATATTTAAAATAACTAAACACTTGTTTAATTGTAAGATGTGTTTGTTTAAAAAAATATACAAATTATATAAAAATTGTGAATTTTATAGAATATGGGGTATAAAAAAATAGAAAGAATAAGTACTTTACACTTGTAATTTAGTTCACAAAAGGAGTAAATAGAATTGACTTTGAGTTAGTAATATTTGTCTCTTTGTTGAATATGTAATTTTATCTTGTATTTTTTTTATATGTTATATTCTTTATTTTACTTTTTATTTCTAGCATCCTAAAATATTACCTATAAAAATCGAAAGTATTTTTAACTTATAACTATAATCATAATTTTCAAATAAATTTATAATTGTACATTCTTTTATACAAATTATTATATAAATTTAGAATTATAAAAATATTGTTCTTATATATATATATATATATATATATATATATAATTGTCATAATTTTAACACAAATATTAGACTTATTTTTTATTAAATTTATTATAATTTTTTTAATTATATTTTACTTTTATTACCATAAAAAATTTAAAACACATGTTTCCACTATATAATAAATTTAATAATTTTTATGACAATTATCTTAAAAAAACATAACAAGGATGATTTATAATTTATTCATGATATTCACGATAGATAATATTATTAAATCTTTTAATAATATTTCTAGGGTTTGTATTTTTCTCTTAAAAGTTAACAATGTTAGGTTAATAAGTTACTAATTTTATATGAGAAAGCATAGACTATATCACAAGTCAGTGTTTGTGTTTTCGGACCCACCACATATGCAGTAAAGGACAAAACCACATTAATGTTTTCAATTGTATTTGTTTGTAAGACTGAATCACTAACACCTGTTCCTAAAACTGAAAATAGCTGACACATCATGGGAAAATGAAGAAAACTGATCACAAAAGATAAAGAACATGAAAATGGAAGAGAAATAAATTAAGAAAAAATAAAATAAAATGTTATGAAAGTTTTGTAATTTGATTGATCCAATCAAAGATAAGAAAGAAATAAAAAAAATATGCAATTAAATTTTGTAATTTAATTGAACATATTAATGTTGGCAACTGCCGTTAAGGTTTGTGCTTGTGCTGGGTGATTGATGTTTCTTCTTTGAAGCAATCCAAGAAAGCTTAAATGGTAGCTACCAAATTGGTAACCTTGATGAAACAATGTTCAACTGTGAAACAGGCAAAACAAATCCATGCCCACATATTGATCAATGGTTTTACTTTTCTTCAACCCCTTTTAATCCATCACATGCTTCTTTGGGATGTCACTAACTACAGAACTGTGGCACACTATGCCTACTCAATGCTTCACCATTTGCACAATCCAGATTCGTTCTCGTGGGGTTGTGTGATTCGGTTCCTCTCTCAAAAGGGTCTATTTACTGAAGCTGTTTCTCTATATGTTGAAATGTCCAGGATGAGATTGTATCCAACTTCACATGCTATCTCCTCCGCACTCAAGTCATGTGCTAGGATTCAGAACGTGTTGGGAGGTGTATCAATTCATGGACAAGTTCATGTGTTTGGATTTGATACTTGTGTTTATGTACAAACGGCCCTTCTTGATTTGTACTCGAAAATGGGTGATATGAGGACTGCTCGACACGTGTTTGATGAAATGGCTGAGCGAAGTGTGGTTTCTTGGAATTCTTTGCTATCTGGGTATCTAAAAGCAGGTAACTTGGATGAGGCCCAAGATTTTTTTGGTCAGATTCCCAATAAAGATGTTATATCTTGGAACTCTATGGTATCTGGATATGCCAAAGCAGGAAATATGGATCAGGCGTGTACTTTGTTTCAACTAATGCCAGAGAGAAATCTGACCTCTTGGAATGCAATGATCACTGGTTTCATTGATTGTGGAAGCATAGTGTCAGCAAGAGAACTTTTTGATTCAATGTCCAGGCGAAACTGTGTATCTTGGATAACAATGATTGCTGGATATTCGAAGGGTGGGGATGTTGATTCTGCTCGTAAGCTCTTTGACCAGATGGATCACAAAGATTTGCTCTCGTATAATGCTATGATAGCTTGTTGTGCTCAAAATAGCAAACCCAAGGAAGCCCTTGAACTATTTAATGATATGCTTAAACCCAATATCTACATACATCCTGATAAAATGACTTTTGCTAGTGTTATATCAGCTTGTTCTCAATTGGGGGATCTGGAACATTGGTCCTGGATTGAATCACGTATGAATGACTTTGGAATTGTTTTGGATGATCATTTGGCTACTGCTTTAATTGATCTGTATGCAAAGTGTGGAAGCATTGGAATGGCATACGAGCTATTCCATTCCCTGAGAAAGAGGGATTTGGTTGCATATTCTGCAATGATATACGGATGTGGAATAAATGGAAAGGCCTCTGATGCAATCAAGTTATTTGAACAGATGCTTGCTGAATGTATTATTCCTAATTTAGTCACCTACACTGGACTCCTAACTGCCTATAATCATGCTGGATTGGTTGAAAAAGGTTACCAGTGCTTTAACTCCATGAAGAACTACGGACTGGTGCCTTCCATTGATCATTATGGAATCATGGTTGATCTCTTAGGGAGGGCAGGATATTTGGATGAAGCATATAAGCTTATAACAAATATGCCAATGCAACCCAACGCTGGTGTTTGGGGAGCTCTGCTTCTTGCTTGCAGATTACACAATAATGTGGATCTTGGGGAAATAGCTGTTCAGCATTGCATTAAACTGGAGAGTGATACAACTGGTTATTGTTCTCTTCTTTCAAGCATATATGCTACTGTTGGAAAATGGGATGATTCCAAGAAGATGAGAACGGGTGTGGAAGCAAAGGAAATCATCAGGGTACCTGGATGTAGTTGGACAACCAACTTAACTTCTCCATGATTGGCAGTCTTTGAGGGATTGAATAACAATGAAGCAGTGACATGAGGTAACGAGGAACGTGATTTGTCTAGTGACTCAATTTCATAATTTATCCACTATGTTTGAGTAATTTGAAGCTCATGATCCATAGCCTTTCCTTAACCTTTTGCTCCCATTCCATTGCAAATCTAGAATGCTTTCGGTCTACACTTTAGAGCTGTGTTCCATCAAGCCTGCTTGTTTCTCTCATAAAATTTTTAGAGGTTTTGAGAGGAGTCACAAGAGGGCAAGGGCACAAGGGAACTTGATGGTTTGAGATGCACGTTGTTATTTGATGCCTAACTGCCCATGGATGGTGATGAATTTTAAGTTTTAGGGAAAATTTTTGCTTTCACCTCTCCTGTGGGATAAAACAGGATTGTGGTGTTTAGCTGTAGGCTATTTTAGATTCTTTATTGTATATAGAGAGACGTTGTTGAACATTTTTGTTTGTTGTGGTTTTTAAATTTATACTCTCGGGTTTCTTCTTCAGAAATATTTTGGTATTTATAATAATTGATTTTGGAATATAATATATTTTAAATTGTTTAAGAAGCACCCTTTAGCTTAGATTTAATATATTGCATTGTGTTGAATCCCCTTATAGGTCATTTTTTCTATAAGACAGTTTATGGATTTCTGGACTTTAGATTTGGATTTCTTTGGCCTTCATGTGAGACCCTTAATGTGGATTCAAACAATGGTACACTCTCAACATCATCAAAAACATGAAGAGGGGTCAATCAGTTACAGAGTTCAGAGATTGGCAAGTATCAGTTTCTGAGGGTATCATGTTCTGGCTTACCCCTTTCTAGGTTATACTTGCTTAAACAGATGATATTTTCTTAATTATCGACATTCCCCGTGTTTATACAGAAAGAATATGATCTTTTGCTGAATGCTGGTGATTTGGATGCAATGTGGGGGTGCTTGATAGAACTGTGTGATTGATGATTCTACTGCTGCAGAAAAGGTTTGGCATTTTCACATTCGTGTTTTGCTCCTCCATATTTCCAGAATTTATGGCATATTAAAACTAGATTTGCCTTATTAAAAGTATGATAAATATTTCAAATCTACCATAAAACATATCATATGGAATTTTTCTGCTGAGACAATCTTATTTGTTTCAGTGATGATTTAAATTTACTCAACCTTCAAAGATGCTGCCTATTTGCCTGTCTAAATTATTATTTTTTGTTGAATGGGTCATAAAAGTTTATTTTATTGTTGGCTGAGATTTTCAACTTGATAATCTCAAAGTTACACTAACACTCTTTATATGGATATTATTTAGCTTTACAGCAACCTAGTGCAAACTTGAATTTGTTTCTTATAGATAAATTTCGGAAACTTTTGCCACATTGCTTCTGTATGTACAGAACAAATAGGTCCTAAATGCCGACGGTTTTTTTCCTTCAAACTTTATGAAGTTTTGAGAAACGACATGGCTGATGTATACACAAATTCTTCTTTTACTCTTAACAGAAGAGTTTACCGAATCATGGCTAAACATTTGTATTATCTGCTTAAAGATAAAGAGGAAACAGCTTAATATTTGCACTGTCCAATTGTTAGCACGACTTGTAGAAACTGTCTTACCTTCATCTATTAATTGTATTCGCTAGGGTATCTATTTTACTTTACTCCCTTCAATAACATGAAAAGGATAAAAAGATCAGATACAGAGCAGCATACCCTGAATACATAAGAATTTCCCTTTTGTAACTTCAAATTCATCATATATAAAATGCGTTATTACCAATATATTGATTACACACTTTTAACACGCGGATCAAAATTTAATTATATTTTAAAAATGCAATAATTTACATGTGGTAAAGATTTCCAAACCTAAGCGCTCATTGTATGTAAAATGTTTTTTAAATTACTTCATAAATCTTTAATCTTTAAATCATTTAAAAATTAAATAATTTTTCATAACCAGGTTGTTGAGCTTCTGAAAACTGCTTTGAATTATTTGTCATATTTCTGTGAAAATGTTACAAAATATAAAATTTTCAAACAATTCATGAATTAGAACTTCAGTTTAATTATCTCCGTAATTGTAATTTAATATCTATTTGTGACGTAACGATCTAACAAAAATGGGGACAAAAACTCGATTAAATTGTTTATGAATTCAAATTCAAATTACAAACTTTTATAACGTTAATGCCTATTAAAAAATCTCAATATAACTTGTTTACAACTTTTCAACAAAGATTAATTTAATAAAACAAACAAAAAAAAAGCCTATTCATGCTCCAATTGAATGCGCAATTGAAGGAAAAGAAAATTTACCCAATTAATTTTGATTTATCGCAATCACACTGATTTTTTTTCCCGTTGGGTGTGAAAATGTATAAAGTTTCAATTTATTGTAAGAAAAGAATCCTCTTAGAAGTATCAGACAACTTTTAGCATAGATAATAACAAAGCAATATCATTACTTTATCTCCAATCATCATAAGCATTTGGCAAAAGTTTAGGACCGAACTTTGAACCCATGGCTATACTACATACACACTAATTTATGATGTTTTTACAGTTAACATGTCCAGAAACACAACTAATTCAAGATTTAATAATTCAAACATATGAGCAGTGTTTTACATCTTGTGATTGTGAGGAATCCTAAGTTGAAATGTACCCGAGGCAGAAGTTTTATGTTAGCAAGTCCCCTGATCAGAATTATTCTTCTTCAGGTTCTTCTTCCTCCTGGAGAAGATTCTCTCTATTGTCATGAGCCCAGAAACCACGCACATCTATGAGCATGCTGGCTACAGTTCCACCCTGTTTGCAGGCCAGTAGGTCTGCCAATGTTATCTTGAGTGGATCAACTGGCTTAACCATATCCCAGATTTCATCCCTCACATCTTCAATACAAAGTTCATAGTTTCCACCCTCAATCCATTTATGGTGTACATCTCTGTTTTTTCACAAAAAAGGGCTAGTCAGTCAAAGTTTAAATAGCAACGTCAAATTATGAGTATTACATCCAATTGCCAGTTAAAGGACGCCAACGATCTCCGTGGGTTCCATCTTATAACTAATAACTAATGTGTGACTGTCTATTTGAGACTTGCAGCACTTGCTCAAGCACTGCAAGCAGGAAACAACAGCTCTTCTTTGTAGGAAGATTGTATCAGGCAACATCTGACCATCTAGATGCTCCCCTTCTATTCTTCCAATAATAGCATTAAATAATCATTACTTACTGGTTTAAAAGTTTGATAACTTATTGTGAAAGAAACTAGTATTATCACCATAAATGAAAATAAAAAAGCCCAAGAAATATAGTGAAGAAAACAAATACTAGCAAAAGATCGAGGAAAATACTTAATAAATACTAGTATACCAACGGAATGACAGTTTACCTGAAAAGGGAATGAATGTCAGCTGTAGTGAGGTAACCCCTCCCTTGAAGATCAAGGCAACGAAACAAGTATGTCAAGCCTTCTGGAGTGTCTTTGTTTTCTAAAGCCAGAACAAAGTCCAGGAAACTCTCAAAATCCATCTCTCGAGCATTCCCACCACCACTCTTTCCATGACGAATATGTTCATCATATACTACAAGAAGTGCATTGTTTTAGTTACTCATTTACAAATGAGTATCAAACTATCAATCACATACTCACGTTAAACATTGCTAAACTAAACTAAGATTATGTTCCAATTCAGCACTAAAAATTAGAAACACGAAAAATAGAGAACATATAAGGGCATCAACCATAACTATAATTATCAATAGGAAATTGGAGGAAACCAGCATATTGGAGTTCAGAATATGTAAATAGACGTCCGTACCAGTGGTGAATATGTACCAAAAATTACACCATATCTGAAAAGGGTATTGCCATAGTAAATTTTACCTCTCTCTATAAAAATATCAGTCAGAGTCCCATCGGCATAGTCTCGCAGCTCTTGCTTGCTTAATGTACCATTTGTATCTTTATCAAGAGCAAGAAACATGTCTGCATAAAAATTCAGGAAATAGTTTTAAACCTACTTATATTCATGATTTCAATTCATCATGACGGACAAGAATGGAGCAGAAGATTTGGGTAAATGAATCTCAATCCCATAACTATACAGAAAACCCACCACATATGCGTTGAGCAGAAGTCAAAGAGAACCAGTTTTCGGCTTGCTCTGTGTCTGTGACTTCTTCTTCACTTTCCTGAAATACACATTATAACAAAAAATAAGTATTCAAGCTTATGCAGAGTTAGAACAAAATACAGTTCACGGTTCCTAAAAAACAAAGCGAATTAATCATGTGAGGCAATGCTTTTAAACACCAGAAGGTCCCATGACAATATCAACCAGCAGAGAGAACATTTTAAACAACCTACCTGGTGAAGCTCCATGAGTTCCTGGAGACAGTTACTAAGCAACACTTTCTTGATGCAAGCTTTTCCTATACAAAAAAAAAAACGCCATATATAATACTAGGATAAAAATAATCTGCATTAGCTCAAATTCAAACAGAAAAAGTACTTGAGCACAAGCATTTAAAAGATAAATATGATTATGATATGACTAAATCAACATTTTATCGAGCCCTAACCTAACAACTTATTTACTGACCCTTACTACTTAACTTGAAAACCAAAACCACCAATGGGAACAGTTTTTCATTTCTACATCATACTATGAACAAGGTACGTTAATACGTTAATGCATCCCACCTTGTGCTCAAGGCCTTATTATATTAGTAGCCTTATTATATTAGTAGTAAATTATTTGCAACATAGTATCTAACTGAACATTCATGAAAGAAATTGAAAATTATATTTTAGGTGCTTGAAGGAACAGTAATTTTTAGTGGTATTCAAGAAACTAATTTGCAATGCACAAACTACCATTGTCGATGTAAAATTCAAGGTTGTCTCGTGAATAACAAATAAGCAATAGGCAACAGACAGGATGACAGCACCAATATTAGTTACTAACTAGATTCCACAATAAACCAGCCAACGGTAGTTCAAAGTGTTTTATGGTACAAAACTTTATAACACGGCAATCAACTTCAGTGGCAATTGAATTGGGTTAGAATCTAAGCATCAATTGCTTTTATTTGATAAAACCCAGTATAGAGACTGGGACATTCAGTGGGGACATATTTGGGAAGATTGTGTTTCATCAAGGTGTCATCTAGTCATCAGTAGTACCACACGTTGGATTCTGAAAATGGAAAAACTCAGATGGAGAATGGCAACAGATGCTGCTCCCTTGAGTGCTAAATATGACAAGCAAGGTGTTGATTAGATGCAGATTAGATACTCCTTGAATCTCAGAAACAATAGGTTTAAATATTGGGACTTTCTCCGTGTAAATGAGTTTAATGATTTATTGATAGCTTTATGGGGTCAACAGTCCACTTCAATGACAATTGCTAAACCGCATCCCGTATTTGGATAATCGATTACAGGATGAATATTGAAAATGATAGGATTGCAAGCTGTAACAATTTGCAAACTACAATGAAAACATTGAAGAAATCTACTTTATATATTCAGTACTCAAATTTCTGTCTTTTTCTCTTATTTAAAGAACATACTGAAAGCTGCTATATGAGTTATGCCCCTTTGGATTTGCCTCAATATATTTCTTTTTATTATTCTAAAATCTAAAAAGAATATCTTTTGTAAAAATACCAATATTCAAACAGAGGAAATACAACTACGAAGCAACATCTAAACTTAAAAACCAAAAGATATCAGCCATGCAAACCTCGTCTATGAGGATCACAAAAGAAGAAGAATTTGTGTGCAGCAATACGACAATACATCTGAACGAAGGCAGCCGGCATGTCACGTAACTGCGCCAAGTTGGGTATCAGACCTCGGATATAGGACTCCATTTCCTGAAGAGTAAAGTAAATAATAACAATAATAAATAATAATGAAGGTTAACATAATAAGAATGTTAGAAATTGTTCAAATAAAATTTATTTTCCAGCTTCATATTGAGCATACTAAATAAACCACTCCAGAGATTACAATTGTCAAAAACAAAATTTGGCCAAAAGAGGAGTTTGCTCACTGTATAAACATAAGGTTAGAACATACGAACCATATGCACACCAATAAAATAAAGGATATGTAATCATAACAAGGTGAAACATGTGATACCACTCCATAAGCATCGTTGACCAGTGAAATGCTTGCTATTTGAAGAAAAGCAAGCATATAAAATTATATCAAGGTAACTATTTCCTATAATAGAATACTAATGTACATGCGTACTGCAAAGTAAAAAGTGAATAAATGAAATAGTGACTTATGGTTCAATTTAAAATGATTGAAAGCCTAACAGCAATAAGAATTCATACATGTGGCTGAAGAAAACCATCAGAATCCTCATCAAGCTCACTCATGTCAATTCTTGCCTGTGTAAGTGAAACCTGCATAACCCATAACCAGTATTCAGTAGCTGCCACAAACATTAGATATATTCATCATGTTCAGGTACATGCAAACAACACCAAAAGTTTTAATGAAGAAACTATAATATAGCTGCATTTGTGCTGAAGTATTCAGAAGAGTTAAACAGCAATCCCACTGAAACATTTTACATTGGCAGGTGACATACCGTTCGCATCACATAAAGGTAAAAAGGTAGAATAGCAATTCTTCCCAGCTCATCTTTCTCAAACTTCATAAAGTTTGAAGGACTGAAAAACCGTCGGCATTTAGGACCTATTTGTTCTGTACATACAGAAGCAATGTGGCAAAAGTCTTCATAGTTCATCTATAAGAAACGAATTGAAGTCTGCATTAGGATTACTGTAAAAATGGCGTATAAAGCTAAAACATATCCATATAAACAACGTTAGAGTAACTTTGAGATTATCAAGGATAAAATCTTGGCTAAATTATAAATTAGGTGAATAAAAGCAACTTATATCACCCATTTAACAGGGAGAAAAATAATTTAGATAGGCAAATAGACATCCTTGAAAGTAGAACAAATTTAACTCATTACTGTGAAACATATACGATTGTGTCAGCAAAATTCCATTAAGAGTTTTGAGGTAGATTTAAAAGATTTATTATAAGGCAAATCTAGTTTAATATGCCGTAAAGTTGGGAAATATGGAGAAGCATAACACAAACGTGAAAATGCCAAACCTTTTCTGCACCAGTAGCATCATCAATCACACAATTCTCTCTTAAGCACACCCACATAGCATCCAAATCATCAGCATTCAGCAAAAGATCCGATTGTTTCTGAGCAACACACACTGGGAATGTCAACAATTAAGAAAACATCAACTGTTTAAGCAAGTATGACCAAGAAAGTGGTAAGACAGAACGTGATACCCTCAGAAACCGATACTTTGCCAATCTCTGGACTCTATGACTGATTGATCCATCTTCAGGTTTCTGAATGAAGATGAGAGCGTATCAATGTTTGGATCACACGAAGGGTGTCACATGAATGCCAAAGAAATCCAAATCTAAAGTTCAAAAATCCACAAACCATGCTATATAACCCGTAATAATAAACAAAGTGACCCATAAAGGGATACAATACAACACACAAGGGTGTGTTCTGTCTGTTCTAAACATCAGGGCACTAGTAAATGACAGTTATCTTATTGATTTGAACTCGTTCCATAACCTAGTCAATCTGCGTGTTGTTACTTTTGTGACTACAACAAACATATTCATACAGAAATACTGTGAGAGAAAATGCAAAGGCAACTGTAAAGGTGCCCATCCTAAAAAAAAATAAAACACAACGATGTCTTCATGAGTCCACCATCGGTAATAAAGTATATAAGAATGTAATAAGCGTAAGTGCAATCAATTCGTGCATAAAATATACAAGAAAAATGAATATGATGAAGCGATGCTTTGTTTCACGTGCCTTCTTGTAGAAACTTGGAATTGTACCAGCTTCGGCGCTTTTCTTCTGCTTTTCTTTAAAAATGTCGAGAAGAATTCTCTTCGTTTCGAGTTCTGCGAAAGGGGGAAAATGCATTGAGCAATCATTAGGGTTTGAAAAAAAAAACGGTACCCAATTAACGGATTCCTGATCATGACGACGCCGACACAACTCATCAACAATAACGAAATGTAACCACGAAATGGGGCGAAAGCTGACCCATCAAGGCTTCAGATCCGAGACCGGCGCCGGATCCGATGAAACGGCGAAGATTGCGGACCCACAGCATGGATGACGCCGGGGGGATTTTCCGATGAGGGGCGTCATGGGTTTCGCCGTCGCTGGAGCCGCTATACATGGCGAAGTGAAGTCGTAACTCGTAACTAACTAATTGGTTGGAGAAAGGATCCGAACGAAACTCAGTCAAGTTTGTTTTCTTTCAGCTTCAGCTTCAGCTTCTGAATTCACCATAACATAATCATCTCACTCACTCACTCACACACTCATCCACCGTTGGATCCTTTTACCACACCTCTTCCTCTTCTTTCAATCCCTAACCAAACTAATTTTTCAACTCTCTACTTTCATTTTCAGCTTAGGAGAAAATTACTCTACAATTACAAATTAAAAAATTTATACAGTTATAAATTTAAATTTCAGTTTTGCATTTTTTTAAGTATTTTATATGGACGATATGAATACAGGAATAATCATATGGAAATACAAAAATAGTTTTAACTAAAACAATCACATCACTGTAGTTACATTATTTTATCTTACTAATCAACAAGTATTTTATATTGTAAGCAATAGTATACAAATATAATTGTAAATACAATAAGAAAAATGATATTTTAACCTACTTTTTTTATCCACTTTTAATCCATTGCTTTAATTACCATTAGATCATCTTTTTAGTGATGTGATAATCTAATGATGATTAAAGTAATGGGTTAAAAATGGGTTAAAAAAAGTAGGTTAAAGTATCATTGTCCATACAATAAACTCCTATAAAGGTAAATGTAGCATGGCCTATTTCATAACTTTGAAATAACTGAAATTAAGAGTAATAATACGACAGACACAGTAGAGTTAACTTACAAAGATAATACTTTTTTTATGCTCTGGTTTGCATTTATTTATGATATGACCAATAGAATAGAAGAATCATTGTCATTGGTGACACTAGACATCTATAAAATTGTCAATGTCATATTTATAACAAAGCCCAAAGAATATTGAAATTTATAATTTTCCACCATACTTTTTCAACTACTGGTTTGGTCTCATAATAGAAATGCATAAATGCAGGGGCAAATAGTAGAATCAAGAAGAAACAATGTCCAATGTGGTTGAACACATTTTGAGAAGATTGAAAGAACGTGAAAGAATTTGAATTTCTCATACTACTCTATTTCAAATGCATTGTTATTGTGGACCCAAACGCAAAAGATAAAAAAGATTGAACTCACATCCACAATTGTAATTTCAAAAATAGGGTGCACAAATCTTGAAATTAGTTTAGACAGAGGGTAATTTTGGAAAAATACGGGTCATAAAAGCGAGGTGTAATAATCAAAAAAAGGAGGTTTAAATAGCAATTATCTAGATTAAAATTTTATTAGATGAGATGGCAAACGATAAGGTTGGTTAAAGTGTATTTCCCTCAATGGGCTCCTAATCAGCAAACAGCCCACTTGCTTTAGAGTTTGGGTATTGCTTTCTGCACCCCACAATTATTGTAATAATTTTAGAATTTTATTAAAATATTTTTTAAATAATGTTTAAAATATGTTTACTTTTATTTACAAATGGATTTTTTTCATGAGTTGTGAAATTTTTTAATATGAAATATCATAAAATTTCATTATTTTTTTAAACAAATATGAGTTATCATTATTGAACATCAGAAAAACTTATTTATAATATTTAGAAGTGTTAATTAACTATTATAAAACGCTCTCATTAGAAACAAATCTATTGAAACTTTAGTTCAGTACAATCTTATAATATTTTTAAAATTGAACCACTAGGTCTTTGGAACAAGGTGAAAAGAGGAGACATAATCGGAGAAAAAAGCTGTCATCATCTTCTGTTATATGGGAGGAAAATGCGAAAATTGAAGAAGAAAAACATGTTTTTCGACACAAGAAAATAAGTTCAAACTAATTATTATCATAAAAATATTTATACATATTTATGTTACACGTCACAAATGCTTTATTAAGATTTATATTTTTATTTATTACAATAAATAATTTAAATATTAAATAATAAATAAAATTAAATTGTTGACAATAAAAATACCAATCTCACTTTTCATCGTGTTATAATGTTTTATATTTGATTTAAAAAATTTCATTGTTCACTTATTTTTACTCCCTGTTCTCTTTCTGTTTATTTACTCTTATTTTCTATCACCTAATAAGGAAAAACACAAAAGAAAATTATTGGAGTTATATAAAGTAAAAAGAGGTGATGTAACTTGTGAGGGCCACAGAAATAAATTTATACAACTAAACTAAAATAAGTATCATTAATAAAGACACTAATTGGTTTATGAAGGCATGTGACTTTGGTAGACCCTAATAAACAATGACATATGCAGCTAACCAATCCCTTAAAGATGTTTCTTTAGAATTAAAAAGTATAAAACACGATGTTTAAAAAATATATATATTAAGAGACTCCTACACAGCATTATTAATGACAATATTTGTAATTATAGTTTTTTAATTAAAACGTTTTCAATTTTTCATTCTAATTAAAATAAAAAACAAAAACTAATAACACTTGTAAATTTTATCTTGTCCTTAAGAAAATGATTAAAGAGAGAGAAGAAAAAGGGGCATCATCTTCATAGGTTTTCCCTTTCTCATTATATGCTTAATAAACTTTGTTCTATTCCGAAGGGCTAAGACCGATACAAAATATTTAATACAACCAATCATACACTTTGTCCCTATTCTTCATCACGAACAATAATATATGCACGTCCTTATACTTACTACAACGTTAAACAAGTTTAGGTATTACGAAATTGGTTTTGGTTAACATTTGCATCTCAAAAAGTTTTTAATGTTCTAAGCATTTAGTAATATACACATAACTTTATTATTTTTGAATTAACAATATTAAATCATTATTCGTACTGTTTTTCTGACTTCTCAATTATTATCTTCAATGTCAATAATATCTTTGGTCAAGTAAGTATGTGTCTACACAATAACATTTTTATAATCAATCACTGTTCTCGACTTAAGTGAAGGTTAACATTCTTATAATCGATCACTTGAAAATTATATACGTTAACGTTCCTATAATCGATCGCTTCAAAGTTTTTTACTTGAAAGTCTCAACTTGAGTATTCGGTTTGTAGTGACTACGGAAGGTGTAATGTACAATTTGATTACTTTAAACCTAAGTTTTCATTTGAAAAGTATGAGTGTTGTCTCCAATCACGTGAGAGGCTTGCATGTTATCATGTCACTTTGACTAAAGCAACAACAATGCATAATTGGATGGCATGGTTGCGAAAGAAGAGGGTTTAAATTCGAAAAAAAACATTAGTTTGTGGAAGGACACGAGTGTGAGCAGAAAGAAGCCGAAGCATCAAAAGCTAACATGGGACAGCTTTGAACCAAAAGTGCTTCCAAGAACACTTGTCACTTAATTAAACACCATTACTTAGCTTCTTCTTCCGTCAAAATCCAAGTCCTAAAAAACATGTTTATCTTTTTCCCTAAATCCCGGACGACCTTTAACATTAGCAAAAAAGTGTGTGCCACTTTTGGAGAATGTGCACAATTCCCTTCTGACCATAAAAAGTTACGTGCTAAAAACCATCTCAGACAAAATAAAAAACAAGACATAATAAACAATATAAGAAGAGAGAGCTACCTTTCTTTGCGGTCTTGTTTGGTCATTATGGAAGAAAAACATCTATTTTAGGGATGTCTAAAGCACCTTGTCAACAACAATATGTACCCTTTGCCAACCCAACTTCAAAGTCACATCTTTTGAGACACCCATTGACTAACCTTTTTTCTTTCTTAATGGTAACTTCCAAAACCTTCCATTGCATTTCATTCTTCTTCCTCTCTTCTAAAAACACCTTCTTTCCTTAATTAATTACCCATCACTGTAATAATATATGTATACTTTTCCAATGAGGGTGTTTTTTTCTTTCCTATTTACCAGATATTATTCACCAGCACTCTTGATGGAAAAAAGAAGCAGAAAAACTAAGACAAGAGAAAACTCCATGTCCATTTTCTGAATTTTCTATTGGTGTGTGTTCTTTTCTTTCATATTGGTGTCTTGATGCACGAGAGCACTATGATACCGTGATCAATACTAATATTTTGCTCTTTCTCTCTGGGGCCCAAATGGAGCTAACATACTATCTTTCTGCCTCTTGGAATCTTTAGTGGATGAGTCAAGCGTCTTGGATTGATTCAAACCCCAATCAATTAACAAACACAAATCACTAATCAAAAATCTTAAACAAATGTAGTTGAGTCCGTGTGACATCTCTATCTTTTCATGGTAGCAAAATTTTTGGCACTGTTAAATCCGTATCCTACTGGTTAAGAAGTTTTAAACAGGGTTTTTCAGTTGAAATTCATGCATTGAAAGTCATTGCGGAGATACATTACTGATGTTTTTGTTTTGAAATTCTTAATGATGGTCAAAAAAGAGAATTGGCACTATGGAAATAATGTGCTGAGAACAACAAAACGGCTTGACCCTTTTGTATGATTAGTATTGTGCTATTTCCAATGCTTATAGGCATGTGATTGCAGACTTATTTAAGGCATTACTAAATTACATTTTCCTTGTAGGAACTGTTAACTAATAAAAATATGCCCACTAGCTTAAGCTTTGTGGGGGCTGTTTAATCCAACCCAACTTGCTAATCTCCTTTAAACTTTTCATTACCCTTTTGACTACACCTTTTAATATTGGCTTTTGGAGATCAGAGATAGTAAAGGTGATTAACCAAAAAGGCATTTTTATGTTATCTTTTTTAGTTTTATGCCATTAAGTCATTTCCTTTTTCCTCCACTAGCCTTAAAACTCTGCAGTGTAGATTCATAAGTTAAGTTCATCTTATAATCTGTATAATAATACACAGTTGTAAGTATCCATGAAAAAGTCCAAAAATACAAGCATAATAATGCAGGCAGTTTAAAAATAAACTCAAATCTTCTGGAATGTTTTGTTCAAGGATGTGAAAACTAATTCTAGTTCAGTAATAAAAGAACTGATCTACACTTTCATCTAAGAGGTTTAGCTTACATGAATGAGTCACATAATCATAACAGGGCACTAAGCTAAGACCACGGTCAACAGCTATGATCAGTTTGGCCCAAATAAACTCTTGTACTGGAATTAAAAATTCTGCAGTTGAATTGCCAAAAAGAAAATGGAGGAAAATCTACTATTTTTATGTGAAACATGATGTGTGTGTGTGTGTGTATTATAAATATAGAAGAAACAAAGTTAAGAGTTTGTGTTGTGGGCCATTGAAAAGAGAACTTTATAATTTTGTAGTCGAGTGTGGGGTTGTTTCCATGACACAAGACAGGGAAGGGTCACAGAATATAAAATTGTTGGATAATTTTGTGTGTAGTTAGAGATGATTTTAACTGCTCCCTTTGAAAATCATGAAGCAAACAAGAACCTCCGATGTAATTGGTTGATTATTTTGCATAAAACGCGGATTCACATGTGCATAATGATAAATGCAGCTAGTGAATGTCATGCTAAGATTAGTACCTCAAAATTCAAATGTTTGAGACTCTCAAGGAGTATGTATGTAGACAAAACCACGCAGTTGTTTTTCCCTTTCTGGTTTTTGTCAGGGACTGAATCCTGCATAATTAAATTTTTTCAGATTTCATTTACACCAATCATTCAATCACCCAGGAAAGTTCTCTAAAAACAGCAGCGTATGTATCATCTCAAAAACGTAACCTTATAGGTCAATATCTATCTGTCTATCAAGTCTAGAGCAAAAACTGAGAGGTTTTATTTCATGTTACAGAAATTATAAATAAAAATAGTAATTTACTGGGAAAGTTTTTCTTTTTTTCTTGCGTTGGAAATAGCACAATAGAGCTTAGCAGGTCAATTCCAGGTAGTTAGTTGATTAGCTGGGCCTTTACACGTGAACTGATATGAATAGAGATTTAATCTTTGTCAATTGTTATCAAATCCCAATAGCTTGCATGGACCTGATGTAATAATTACCTCACTAACTTTTACATTATTCAAGTCCAATGTAATAATTTTTTTGGTGTATTTTCCAACTCATTGTCTGTGTCTGTGCTTGTTATTGCTAAGAAACAGAAAACACATTTTATGCTGTCGTTGGAACTAGAAAGAAAGTGACTGTTGCAAAGAAATAAGATCTCAAAAGTGCAGAGTGTAGAGCCCCATTTAAGGTACTTGACAAGTGAAGGGAATCTTTATTTTCACTGTTTAGTTGTGAGTCTTAACTAAATGGGATGGAGAAGTAGAGGTTTAATAGAAATAAGAAAAAGAAAGACTTTAAAAAGTAGGTGGAAAGGGGAGGATGGTCTCCAAAGAATGACATCTGCAAAATGTCCTTTTTTCTTCCTTCCATGATCAAGTCACAGTCTTTAAAACACTCTCCAACACACTTCACCATTCATCATAACATAACATCACATAATAATAACAACATAACATAACATAACCTTCACTGCACTGCACTACTGCTCCTAAGTCCTAAATCCTGAGTCCTAAGTTGTGCTGTCTCCATTCTCTTTTGTCCTCTCTTCATTTGGCACACTATTTAACTCCCCCTACCACACTCACATTTCCTCACCCCATTTCACTCCAAATTTTCTTTGCCATTTCCCTACCCATGTCAACCTCTAGAACCTCAGATACACCCTTCAAAGGATATGATCCCAACCAAACCCAAATGTGTCTCTCTCTTCTCCAACGCAACACTTCTCCTTGTGGTGAAAAAAGAGGCAGAAGGAAGCAAGCAGAGCCAGGAAGGTTCCTCGGGGTCAGAAGACGCCCTTGGGGTCGATATGCTGCTGAAATCAGAGACCCCACAACCAAAGAAAGACATTGGCTTGGCACCTTCGACACTGCTCAGGAAGCAGCTCTTGCTTATGACAGAGCTGCTCTCTCCATGAAAGGAACACAGGCAAGAACCAACTTTGTTTACTCCGACAACATCAACTTCCACACTACACTTTCTCCTGAGGATGTTCAACTCCAACTTCAACTTCAACTCCAACCTCTCCTCCCACCTTCACAGTTCCTCACCAACACCACTCACACAAAACAACCAAACAACCACCAGAATACCCTCGTTCACACTTCAAACTGTGGAAACCCCTCCCCATTGAACAATGACGTCGCGTGTGTTGAAATTGAAACTTCAGATAGTTTCTTCTTTTCCAGTGATTCTAACTCGGGCTATCTGGAATGCATTGTTCCTGATAACTGTTTCAGACCTTCTGCTTCTGCTTCCGGTTCCTCCAGAAGCAACAGTTCAAACTCCAGAAAGAGCGATGTGAGCGATCAAAAGGCTCACACAAACTACTCCATTGAGAGTACTAATCATCATCATCATGATCAGCAGCAGCAGCAGCAGAAGCAGTACCCACATGCTGACATGAGTTCATTCTCTCAAGAAATGGCAGCAAGGGGTTCTAACTTTTCAGAGTTTTGTTATCCAAGTGAAGTGAGTCAAGGATCATGGGATGATCAACAGTCATGGGATTGGAACTGCAGTGAACTTTCAGCCATATTTAAGAACCCATTAAGGGTGGAAAATGGGTGCATGGATGCAATGTACCACCACCCCATCATGAGTGATGATGATCAGAGTGGAAGCTATGGAGTAATGAATAATGAGGGTGCTTCTTCTACTACCTGTTCTCCATCACTTCCACCCTTTGGGGACGTAGACTTGGGATACCCACTCTTCTGAGTCTCAGAGTGAGAGGTGCATTTATCAAGGAGTTTGTGTCTTAGTTAGCCCTTGTGTACTTGCATTGCATGCACTTGTACGTTTTTTTCTTTTTAATTTTCCTTGTAACTTGGGTCTATAGCAACCCTTTTATCCTTCTTCTAATGTAATTACTAAATTGCACACATCATGGGATGAGTGATTTAGGTTTTGAGATGTTGAAAAAGGCTCCACTACTACTTTCAAATCAATGGAAACCATTTTCTCTTATAAATGACCAATTTTTCTTTCAACGTAATAGCAAGCTTATTATTCAAAATCCAAATGAAAAAAGATGTGAACAGAATGGGAGAAACAATTCAAAATAAAGGTTTCTGAGTAAAAAAAAAGAAGAAGAATGTAAAGAAGAAAAGTACAGGAAAAGTGATTATTTATATTGATGCATATTAATGGCATGATTTTATCCTTGTTTTGGGCTAGTTGCCTAAACTTTAGGGTACAATAAAGGTGGTGATGGCACAAGCATATCCATCAAACAGCATATATAGCTTCACAGAAAGACATATTGTGAAGCCAATAACCCGCGATTCTAATCTATTGCTTGCAGTACATTCCCTTTTTCTGACTATTGATTGATTAGATAATGAGTTGTTTTTTCTTCTTTTCCTCTTCCTTTTTCCCCTTTTCTTTCATCACCTTCTAAAACAGGTTTAACATTCAGACCAAAAATAAAACTTCTCTGCTTTATTAACCAATATCATGGTTAGGTATGGGAACATGGGAAGCAGGAACACCCAGGATCCCAAATAAATCTTATCACTTCGGATCAAAATATAAGAAAATAGTTATCAAATATATTGTAGACGTGTTATTAGGATAAATTTCAAAAATAAAATTTTCTTGATGAACAGAAGTTTATTTATAAATAAAATAAAAAATAAAATTAAAATTTTAAAAAGTTGTGTGGAAGAAGTTTTATAAATTATTGTATACGTAAAGTAATTTAAATTTATGACTAAATTTATTTTTCTCCCAAAAACTATTTTGGATAAATTTATCCAAAAGTAGACTACTGGTTGAGTTTCATGCTCTCTACTTGAAAAACCACACCAAACACGTAATGTGTTTTGGGTTTATACTAAAGAATTAATTGTTTTTATAATGACAATACTATTAAAACTTCATATCATGTGCAAACCTTTTTAACTCTTTTAATTTTATTTTAAGTTAAAGTAATTTAATGTATTTTTTTTGTTATATAAACAAAATGGTAATGTTTATTATTAAATTGTTCCTACAATAAAAAATTCAAACATAAAAAAATTTAATTTAAAAATTATATAAAAACCAAAATCATTTTTTTTTCAATTAGAATTAATGGTCAGAACTACCAAAGTATTTTTTTTTTTTTATTTGGGTACATAACTTTACTACAAAACTTGACTAATACTAAAATAAGCTTTGAATTAATAGCTATTACTTCTTAGTGGTTTAACTTCTATAACCTAATTGGAGCAACTTTTTCTAATGGAATCCACTTATATATAAATCATTCATTTTTACTCTTCTCCATACAAACACCTCTAAACATTTTTTTCTCTGTAATGGAGCAACTTTGTTTAGATGTTTTTTAATAGGCCCCATAAAAAGAATATACATCGTTATGCTTTATTGATGATATGTAATGCTTGTCAAATTTTAAAACATGATATTTTGATAATAATCATTTATATATTTTTAGAAAACATCAGAAACATAATACTAGTAACACTTGAATGTAAATATGTCCAGTTAAATCATTAATATTTATAAATTAAATTTCACTCATTATTTAATGAAGTGATTCAACAGGTAAAGGTAATAATTTATATATACTACACTAAAAGCAAAATTATATATATATATATATATATATATATATATATATATATATATATATATATAAAAAAAGAAACAAAGTGTGTTCACAGGGGAGAGAGAAAGAGAGTTATATTTTTTT
>Ga0099822_1000946_pt1 | contig 31403 bp, 14 predicted proteins | sample CowpeawhiteBW_FD_76839 | JGI IMG/M metagenome (GOLD analysis project Ga0099822, IMG submission 76839) | Root nodule microbial communities of legume samples collected from California USA - Cow pea white BW | ecosystem: Host-associated > Plants > Roots > Nodule | place: USA: California | collected... | reverse complement strand
GAATATTTCCTATTATTTTTTAATATTTTTATTTATTGTATATTTTCATTTCACATGAGAATGTTTAATATTTTAAATTTAAGTATTTAATAACACAAACATTTCATTTACTAGGTAATATAAAAAAAAATACTTATTATTTTTTGTTTTATTTGAAGAACTCTTTTGTTTCGCTAAAATATTTTTTGTTATTTCTCAACCATTGAGTATATATGTTAATATTTGAAGAGTTTTCTTAGAGCTCTAAGGTATTTTTTATCTTATCAATTTTTTAATTATACATTTGTTTTTCTTTGTACAATTTCTTTCAATAGTCTCTCAAATTGTTTCTAAACATTTATTAATTTTTTAATATTTTATTTGTTGTTTATTTTCATCGTGTAGAATATTATTTCGATATATTTTATCTAATTATTTTTTATTTTCTAACTCATTATCAATCATACTTTAATTTTTTTTCTCTATAATTGTATAAATAACTTTTATTTACTACAATATAAAAATTTAATTTAATTGTCATGAATATGTTTTGATCACCATCCAACATATATTGGAGTTCAAAAGATATAATATCTATGTTAAAATTTTATTATTATGTTTACTATTTGTTTTTTGCATCATTTTGATCAATTTAATGTAATAGTCATGAATATTTTTTTATCACCATCCAACGTATATTGGAGTTCAAAAGATATAATATCTATGTTAAAATTTTATTATTATGTTTACTATTTGTTTTTTGCATCATTTTGATCAAGTGATGTATTATAACTTTTATTAGTGTATAAAAAATAGATTCATTAGAATTTAAAAAATTAAAGTAAACAAATATTTAAAATATATTTTAATTTAAATATTTGTTTTCCTTTTATATTTTTTTAAAAATATTTTTAAATTTTATCAACTAAGTTTCATAAATATTTGCAAATTTAATAAATATTTTGATTCTCATGAAATTTTATTTTATATTTTAATCTAAAATATAAACAATTATACTTTATTGTAAAGTATTTGATATCGAAGAAACAATTATCCTCATAATATTTAATATTTGATAATATTATGTTTCTTTTACCGTAATATTTTATTATTTTATAAAAATTAATTAAAATTAATATTGAAGTAGTAAAAAAATGGGTACGAATATGGGTACAAGATTTTACCTTATCTAGTGGAGATAAGAATGAGACAAAAGTTTGATAACCGTTAAGTTTGGATATAAGAATGAGGATAAATTTTTTTCTACGGGATGGGTATGGGACATCGTGCCCATCCCGCCCCGTTGTCATCCCTAATCTTTAGGGGATGCAATACAAGTTTTGATGGATTATATATTTTTTAAATATACTCTACCGCTGCCCAATTAACTAAATTCAACAACATTTAAATATAAAAATTAATTTATTAATATTAAAGGAACTTTAATTTAATTTAATTCACAACATTAAATATGTAAAGCATATTTTCCACCAAAACTAGGAACTTTACCTACCATTAATATATTCCACAAAGTACTTAACTAGGAGAGATAACTTTAATGAAGATAATTGTTTTAAAGAAGTAATTAATTCAAGGACATTTTAGATTGATTCTTGTAAAGGAACTAAACCCAGATTCCAAAATAGACCTTATAAAAAGGACTAAGAGGGTAATCTCCTTTGAATGGCCGAATTCGATTGTCCATCCATTGAAATGGTTAATGGATGAGTTTAGGTTGTACCTTATTAAATAAGGTAAAATATCCAGTTCATTTATTTAAACACTTTGAACAATATGGCTAATTTATATGAATTAAGTTTCATGTTTAATGGATGATCTTTAGCAGGTGTCCTATTCATATTTAAAAGCTAAACATCTTATTAGCTCCAATACAAAACATTTCCTAGTTCTTGTTCTTCAACTAGGATTGATAGTGTGGATTAGAAACTAAATGATAAAATTACAAACTCAAATAACAAAGAAGTTTACATAAAAATAAAAGACACAAAATATAAATAAATAAAAGAAAAGGGAGATTAGAGTTTGCACCTATCAAATTTGTATCCATGCAACAAAGACTCAGCAAAGATAGTTTTTGTGGATGTAGCCAAACAACCAAATAAAGCAGCACAAAACCCATATATATTGAAACTAAGCTCTGTGATAGATGTGAGAAGAATCCCTCCAACAATTGGTATAAGAGAAGTCCAAATTCGCCAATCAAAATATTTTCTCCACACCAGCCACTGCAAAGCAACTACACAACAAGTTCACCAAGCTCAAATGTAAATGTTCTTAAAATCATAACATCACTGAAGCATAAACAACAATTGATTCTTACCTGTTGTTGCAGGGGTGAATGATTTAATTGTCTGCATAAAAGAAACTGGTATGTACCGTAAGCTAACATTCCCCAATACAATGTTAATACAGAACACAAATGACATAGGAAATATTCTTCTCCAAAGATCTTCAGGGTCAACTGATATCAATGGCTTCAGCTTCAACACCTTAATCACCACATACCCTCCAATGGCTGAACAAATAAAATGGATGCAAGATACCGATAATGGAAACTTGAAATCCAATTTCTGCACAAAACAAATATAAAAATTAAGATAAAGAATATATTACAGTTTATACAAATTGAAAAACAACAGATATCAAGGGATTAAAAACATATTAATCACTCTCACATGAACATCCATGATTTCAATTTATTGTAAGAGCATACTTAACTGTTTTTATAAGAAAAAAAACATCTTATCCAAGAAATCCATACACACATAGTGTGATACTAAACTAAACAAATTAAGAGTTCATGTCATTATAAAAACAGAACTATTTATGTCATTAAAAGAAGTATTCAAACAAAAATGACAAATAAAGCTATCGCACCTAAAACAACAACGTATTAACATAAAATAATAGTAACAGTAAATATCATCCCTCACTGTGTTGAAATAAAATTACACAACATGTAATTGATTTAGAAAAGGAAAGAACATTATGCAAATAAATAATAACCGAGGGTGAATAGAAGAAAAAGAAAGAAACCTGAAAGATCCACTTGTTGATGATGATAACAGTGACATTGAAAGCCCACCATTGAAGGATTGCCAAGAGAGATCTAAACGTGCTCCACTGGCAAATAATCCCTTCTTCCATCACAGATCAACACAACCCAACCTAACCCAGATGACTTTAGAGTATCGAAAACTCAGAATTTTCACAGAGAAAGAAAAACAAAAGGAGAAGAAGAAGAAAAATTAATCTTCTTTCTTCCGCTCTGAATACGGTAGGTGATTTCAGAGAATAATAACTATTTTATCTAATGTGGTGATTGTAAATCAAAATGCTTCTTTCTCATTTGTCTCGCCCATATATTTCTTGCATTCCAATCACGTTGTGAAAATCATGCTTCAAATGTTGCATCTCATTCTTTTTCCAATACACACCGACGCACGCTAGTCTCTATTCCTCAAAGGTTTGGGAAATTTTGGGTTCGGTTAAATCTTATTTCACCATAGCTATTAATAGGTATTAGTTATAGATTTTCTTTATTATTTTTCTTACTTTTGAGTAAAAATAAATAAATTATTTCATATTTTCAAAGTACTAAATATACTTAGTTTTTTTGTTTAATATAGAACAATATTTATGAACGTACGTATTTTTATAATTCTTTATAACAATTTTACCAGATGAATAAATATATTTAATATTTTAAAATATAAAAAATTTAATGGTTATATCACCTAAAATAAGCAGGAAGATTAGTACAAAATACAAATAGAGAATTTCGTTTATAACAATTTTTGTATTAAATAAATCTGCGTTTTTTTAAGTATTAGTTTTTCATTTAAATAATTTATTATATAAAATGTATATAAGTGATCTTTTAAATATTAGAAATCATTCTAAGTAATAATATCTATATTGAAAAATAAGCTTTAGTGGATATACAAAGGCTAAAAAAGTATATCAACTTAAAGAATTAAATTAATGAATATTCAATGCTTCCGAAACTATTTTTAAAAATATATTATTGTGTGGATTATTGAAGAGAGAGAGACACGTAAAAGAGTAAAAGCATTTCTTTCTGGAGGCTCATACATTATTTTCCAACTAAATTGTCTAATGGTGCGTTGTTTAGTTGGATTCCTAAGAAGGAACCATGGAAAACAATTATAAGTACAAAGACCCAATTAAGGGTGGTTATCTAAAACAAAAACAAATTTTCTTGCATATATTTTCAATGTCAGCAAGAAGACTCCAATCTTGGTACTTGGATAGTGGAGTCATGTTATATGACTGGAGAAAGGTTTATGTTCCAAGCCCTCAAGAGCAAGAAATGTGAAAGGTCATATTTGAAGGCAACCAACAGAGAAGAATCATTGGCGTTGGTTAGATAGGTAAAAAATCTTTACATTATATTTAAAAAATTCTTTTAGTGAACGGATTAAAATACAATCTACTTATTAAAAGTCAATTGTGTGACAATTGGTGTGATGCTATTTTTAATAAAGACCAACGTAGGAGTCAATAACAAAAGACCATTTTTTGTTGTTGCATATATGACGATAAAATATTTATAAACTCAAAAGGTCTTTATACCATCACTACCATGACTGCAAAGACAATCATTAGATTTGGCCCACAAAGTGTTCTCATGCAAGTATGATATTACTCACATAATTGGAAAGACTCAACCTCACTAAGGTTCGTGAATAATGTTGTTCTTAAAAAAAAAAGGTTCTTCGAGATGCTGCGGAAAAGGTTGATCATGGATCAAACAACAAAAAAGGACATGCAAAAGATATTATGATACTATGATAAAAATTAAGTGAGTATTCCCTATAAGAATGTTGTATTTATAAGGAAAGGTGGACAAAAAATACAAAAGGTGATAATTGATTAGGGTTTAGGGTTTAGTTAACAAAATATTCAGTATTTGATTTATTATTTTGAAATGCGCAAATATGAGATTCTTGGTAGATTATGCTCAAAATGTATTTATGTTGAATTATTCGGATGGTCTCATTTTGATGAGAGTGTGTTAACTTGTTCCTTTTAAAAAACTTTCAATTGTGTTCAAATTTTTGAAAAAATGTTTCAATTAGGTCTCTCTAAAAAAATTACTAATGCCTCCTATGACATGTCACTCATCAATATGTAATTTTTTTTATAATTTTTTATTTATTTTTTTCCAACAAAATTTTGTTGTCACGTGTTAGGTTAGGTCTTAGTGTGATACATGTTACTGACAATGCCACGTGGCGGAGGCAATACACTTGTCAATGTCATTACCAAAGATCATTATCTTAATTTCAATTTAGTTCCTATATATCTCTTTGATTCAATTTAGTCTACACTTATGTCTTTTTTATTCAATTTTGTCGCAATTTGTTTTCAAAATAAAACATTATTGTTTCTCTACCAAATTTATTATTTGTATATATGTTATTTTGGTATTTTTTGTATTAAAAATGAATTTTTAACATATTACATTATTGTATATTATTAACTCATATTTTGTTAATCATTATTTTTTTTTTCAAAATAAAGCAATATTGTCTTTCTCCAATTTAAAATCAAATTTATTATTTGTATAAATGTTATACTGATATTGTTTTATTAAAAATGACTTTTTAATATATTACATTACTATATATTATTAACTTATATTTTGTTAAGCATTACTATTTTTTTAAAATAGAGCAATATTATCTTTCTCCAATTTGAGACCCTAAATTTATTATTTGTATGAATATTATACTGATATTTTTTATTAAAAAATGACTTTTTAACATATCATATTATTGTATATTACTAACCCATGTTTTGTTAATCAATTCTTTTAACACTAAATTTTAATATAAATATCAGTACTTAATTTTGTAAAAATACTTATACTTAACTAGTTTTAATCTTATAAAAAAGCATGGACTAAAAAAAACATATTTTATTTATTAAAAAAATTGGAACAAAATTGAATTAAAGAGACATATTTAGAGACTAAGCAGAATCAACAAAAACATATATATAAATTAAATTAAAATTAAGACAATGACACTTACATGTAACATTGTCTTATAATGTGGTAACATGACATTGACAGTACCACAAGTACCACATATCATACTAAAGACCTGACATGTGACAACAAATTTTTTTGCAATAAAAATTTAAAAAATATTTTTTTAAAATAAAAAAAAACACATATTGACTCATGACATGTCATTAACACCGTTAATAATTTTTTTTTTTTAAAAGAGACTTAATTGAGACATTTTTTTAAAAGTTAGGATGCAATCAAAACTTTTTACACCTTAGTGAGTAGTAATACTATGCTACCTAAGTTGGTAATAATGCGTCCCGAGATATTATCTGCTTTGAAACATGGAGTTTTGTCACGGTTTTGTTTTTAAAAGGGGTTTCGGAGGGTGAAGGGAGGAAGGCAGGAATACATCAACTGCCTTTGACCTCGACTCCTATGCGATGTGAGACTTATTGGGTATAGCAGAACAAATTTGTTACGTAGAACATATGTCAAAATATATTTCATATGTTTCAAAAATTTTATTCCAAAAAAAATTATTTCAAAATTGTTAATCTAAAAATTTTGAAAATACTATTTGAGAAAGTTTATTTCGGAATTAATAATCCAGAAGTTAATTTTGCAAAAATGAAATGATCATTTTTAAAAATCAACGGGGTGAAAGAAGCAATTGCTTTCCGTATAGTCATCCTCAGAAATCCACTCTTACGATTCCTCTAATACATTACCAAATCCAAACTTTAAACTATTTCCATATATCTTCAAATAAATGTTATATGTCCATGATAATTTTATCTCTAGATATTGGTGGTAAAAATTTTGTAGGCATCTTTAATTACAGTAAAGGATTAACTTTAATTGTTAGATTAAGATAAATAAAGTACAGAAATTCTAGAGAATGAAACATTTGTGAAATAGTTTGATTTTTATTTTTGTATTATTGATAGCATTATAAAATCATAAAAATTATACGTGTATTGCGTACGTACATATATTTAGTGAATTTAATAATAATCCCCAATGTTTCTGGCTAGGGTTTCACTCTCTGTAGTTCCCCTGAGTCAAATCAGAGCTGCAATAACTGGTTTCATTCCCATTCTAACCTCGATCGGTAATTTGGTATTCTTGTGGATAAATTGAAAGGAGAATGATACTTTAATATTCTTTTTGACTTTTTACCCACTTTTAATTAGTACTACAATTATCATTAGATCATTAAATCACATCATTACAAAAATAAAAAAAATAATTTAATAGAGATTGAAACAATGAGTTAAAAATGAGTGAAAAGATGAGTTAAAATATCATTTTCCAAATTAAAAATTCATTTATGTTTATCACAATTTTCGTAATGGTTGGATTGGGTAAGTGGAATGTAAGAATTGACTGGTCTGTTTTCTATTTCGTGTTTGATTGAGCGTGAGTGGATTGGATCAGTGGAATGGAAGAATTGATTGTTCTATTAATTGGATCAGTGGAGTTTAATTCTGAAATTTTGAGAAAGTTGTATTCTGATGGTTGTGTTCGATTTTGGTATTTTGATGTATTCTGTTGGAGGAAGTTCTCTGTTGGAGGAAGTTCTGTAATTGTTTTGAATATGATCAGAGACAGGTGCACATACAGATAAAATTGGGCTTGCATCTAAAGCAGAAAAACAACCCTCAAATTTGGAAAATTGGCGGACCAACCGTCTTGCGGGCCGGATTGTAACTTGTAGTCCATTTCCAATTGGCGGGCCAACCCGGTCCGACCCATTGTTCACGGGCCAATATCGGGTCGGACTCAAACGGGTTACGTCGGCCCGTTTTGCCATCCTACCTCACTGAACTTCACACACTCCCGCTCAAACTTCTCTCTTCTTCCCCAACTACTCTCTGCCTTGTTCGTTCGTTCCTCAATTCCACTATGGACGAATCCTCGTTGCAATTCGTCTCCGAAATAGGAAGACACCTTGCTCAACGAACTCGTCCCAGCAAGGACTTCATCGTCAAATCCCTCAGAGTAAGGCGTTTCAACTTTTTGGTTACTTGTACCAATTATATATATGTCTGTGATTTTTGGCGTTTACAGATGAATTTTCAGTGCATTGAACTAGGTTGTAATTGAATTAGATTTTTGAATGCGTGTGAATTGTATCCCGTATCCCGTACTTTAAATTATCAGTCTCTAGAACTACTGTAACATATTTAACTCAGTTTCTATGCGATTAGTTAGATGGTTGCTATTAGTTGGGATAATTATTTACTTTTATGAGTATACAAGTCTCTTTGTGTGGTTCCATTGTTATCGATTTCAGTTTCCTCTCTAAAATGTTTTCCTGTGTGAGTATTGGTTACCTTACACGCTGGTAAGCTAAACAAATTATTATTATTATTATTATTATGCTGTGCAGAAAGCTGCAAATGCTTTGTCTCAGATAAAACAGTCTCCTCAACCGCGGACGGCCAAGGAATTACAAGCTGCAAAGAAACAAGAAGATGCTTTGAAGCCCCTGTCAAATGCTGTGGTTTGTGGTGGTCTGCTTCAACATGCAGATAAGGAAGTTAGACTTCTGGTTGCCATGTGTGTCACCGAGCTCTTTAGACTTATGGCACCTGAACCGCCTTTTGAAGACGAGCATTTGAGGGTATCCATTATGTGTGTTGCATAGTTGAAATATGTGTAGTTGTTATTTTATTCGTTTTTGCTTCTTGAGTGCTTGAATTATGTAGTACTTTAGTTTAATTATTACGCTGACTACAGATGTATTTTTATTTCAGGATGTATTTAAACTCATCATTAATTTGTTTGAGGATCTGGCTGATACTGCAAGTCCATTCTTTTCAAAAAGGGTTAAAGTATTGGAGATAATGGCTCAACTAAAGTGTTGTGTGATAATGCTGGAGATTAACTGCCTTGACCTAGTTCTTGAGATGTTCAATATTTTCTTCTCAGTTGTGAGGTTGAACTTGAGATCAATCTCCTCCCTCTTTGTGTTTGGTCACTTTACTTTTCTGGGCTTATTATCTAATTGGGGAAAAATTGTATTAGCTTATTTTAGATTATAAAGGACACTGTTAAGTTTTTAGCTTATAAAGGATTATTTATATCATCCATTTGTCCTAAATGTTTAAGTTATGTAATACAACAGTTGGTGGGACTTTGGTGGTTGTAGTTTGTAATTTCTTGAGCAACAATTCCTTAATAATTGCAGAAATATGCTATCCGATTTGATTGTTGATTTATTGGTAGAATTAATGACACCTAACCCACTTCACCCTTTTTGCAGAGATGAACAGCTTCTCATTAGTGCCATGACTTCTATAATGATAAACATTTTGTATGAGAGTGAAGAGGCTTTTCAGCAACTATTAGGAGTGGTTTTACTAAATCTTGTTAAGCAAAAAGGGGTATGATTTTTTTAATTCTTTTATTCTTAGTTAATATATGTATTTTCTAATCTTTTTTCATGGAAATAAATAAATGAGCTTTGTAATTAAAAATCAAATACTGAGTGTGATGCAATTTCATTTATTCCCTTTTTTTTCCACTAAAATATGACTATTTTCCAGAAAACACTGTGCTTCATTGTTTTGTTTAGTCAACTTACCTAGTGTATTTTATGTTTAAAGCTTCTAATTTGGTTTGCTTTTGTTTGTAAGGTCTGATGCAAATTATTTGAGCAATTTGATTTTCTCTTTAATTGCTGAGAGTATCATCATTCATAATTATGTAGTAATAGTCACGTTTAGATATTTTGAGTTTTTGTTTTGTCTATTCAGATGTTTTGGGTTTGAAAAGCACTTCTCTATCTGAAATGAAGCCAAACTGTTTCAAAATCTAACTCCAGCAGCTGAATGGCAGGATGGAAATTTTGCTGCTGAAAACCTTGCTGCATCAGTCATCAAAACTTGTGCGCAAGAGGATGAGCTAAACCTCCTAGCTTGTGGGTTTCTAGTTTCTTGTATACACGACAGAGATGCTATGGGCAGTGGGCTTAAACAATATTACTATGAAATTTTCTCAAAAGTTTTCGAGTGTGCGCCTGAGATGCTTCTGTCTGTCATCCCAAGTTTAATTAAAGAATTATCGGTACACACCTTTAATTAATATTTTGAATTTTGCATAAGATGAAACTAGTTGTTTGAAATTGGTTCCTTTATTTTCTAAATGCGCATTCTGTTTTTCTTTTTTAAATGTATTGCTTTCTTTGACTGTATTTGCATTTTACTTTATAGGCTGATGAGGTTGATGTTCGGATAAAAGCTGTGAATTTGGTGGGGAAGCTTTTTGCACTTCAACATCGTGTTGCTCAGAAGTATCCTGATCTTTTTGTGGAGTTTTTGAAAAGATTTTCTGATAAATCTGTGGATGTTAGGATTAGTGCTCTACAATGTGCTAAAGTTTTCTATTTAGCAAATCCCTATGATGGCACAGAATCACGTGAAATTATGAGTAAGCTCTTTGATAAATGTTCTTCATTGATGGTTTCGTATTCAATATTCAATGTCCTGATAATTTCGTCCAACTGAACAGCTTCTGTTGAAGATAGATTATTAGACTCTGATGAACAAGTGAGAAAGCAAGCAGTGTTTGTTGCCTGTGATATTTTTAGTTCAAACCTGAAACTTGTTTCATCCAAATTACTATCTCATGTTTCTGAAAGACTCCGGGATATAAAGGCATGTGTTGTTGAATTTTGTTTGCTTGCTGAAGGAAAAAATAGTGACAATACAGAATTCCAAACATTTGATTATAATGCTTTTACAGATAACTGTTAGAAAGAGTGCCTTGCAAAAGTTGGTAAGGGTATATCGTGATTACTGCAAGAAATGTTACGAAGGTAGCATGAAAATTAGTAATCACTTTGAAGAGATTCCTTGTAAAATTATGTTGCTGTGCTATGATAAAGATTGTAAGGAGTTCAGGTAAGTTTAGGAATTCAAGATTGCTAGTTGATTCAAAATTAGAGTTTTCTTGTTAGAAGTAAGGGTTATTTTTCATTAAATTTCAGGTTCCAGAACTTGGAATTTGTTCTTGCTGATGATCTATTCCCAGAAGATCTTCCTATTGAAGAAAGGACAAACCATTGGATACACATGTTTTCTCTTTTCAATTTTCCTCATGAAAAGGCGTTCAATACTATTTTGGCTCAAAAGAGAAGGTACCAATATCAACACGCTATGAACAGGATCAAAACAGAGTATTGTTTACAAATTGCGCCATTCTTTTCAGGTTCCAAAATGAAATGAAAAACTATTTGGCTACGAAGAAGAAAATGAAGGTAAAAATAAAAGTCGGTGCATTATTTCATAACAAGGTCACCTTTTATAGTGTGTTTTTTGTTGGATAGAAATAAGTGAAATTCTTGATTAAGTTGTTAATATATTGCTGATAATATGGAATACATAAAATCAAGCTAATTATTAATGAGGAGTGGGTAGAGACCAAGGCTTGCTTCTTGTAATCTAAGAGTGATAGATTGGGGAGTAGAAAACAGAGGGTTTGTTACTATAATAATTTTTGAAATTGAGTAGAGGCAGGCCACTTGTAATTTTAGAGTGATTGATTTGGCGGTAACTCTCAAATTTAGATAGAATAATATATTTCTTCTATATTTCAATAATAAGACCGTTGGAATTATAAATATATGAACCTGCTAGTTATTTTAGGAAATATAGAGAGCTAATTCTGAGAAAATAAATTCCTGTAATTATGGGATTGTTTTTAAGTACATAATCCTAGTATTAATAACAAGATAGGCCTGTAATCAAGAATAAACTTATAACCAGGATAATATAAGAAACTTCCTAAAATACATAATGAGTAACATGGTTTTGACACTTCCCTCAAGTTGGTGAGTAAGTGTTCCCCATTCCCAGCTTGGATATAATTCTTTCCAAGTTAATGCATTTCAACACTTTGGTGAGTATGTCTTTAAGTTGATTTTGAGTTGACATATATGGGATGCAAATCAAGCACCGTCTAGCTTTTCCTTCATAAAATGTCTGTCCATCTCAAGATGTTCAGTTTTGTCATGCTGCACTAGGTTATGGGCTATACTAGTCGCAATTTTTTTATTACAATAAAACCTCATAAGTTCATCCCACTTTATCTTCAGGGCTTCCAATATAATCTTCAACCACTAAAGTTCACATATTCCTTAGACCATTGCTCAAAATTTTGCTTTAGCACTTGATTTGGCTACTACATGTTTTTTGCTTCTCTATGTCACTAGGTTTCCACCAAGGAAGGTGCAATATCCAATAGTTGATCTCCTATCCACAACTGACCTTGCATAGTCTGCATCTATATATGCTTCAAGACTTGCACTCTTGTTTGGTTAAATAAAATTCCTCTTTCTGGAGTTCCTTTTAAATACTAAACATTTTAAGAGCTTCTTGTAAATGAGCCTCCTTTGGTTAGTGCATAAATTGGCTTACTAGATTCATAACAAAAGCGATGTCTAGCCTAGTTTGATATAAGTAAATAAGTCTACCAACAAGTCTTTTATACATTTCTTTGTCTACTACAATATCCTCTTCTACACTTCCCAACTTTATGTTTAGATCGATTGGAGTACTCGTTTGTTTGCAAGTTGTCTTCCCTGTTTAAAATATTATCTGAAACAAGTTATCTAACAGTAACTATATGATTACCTATCTATCGGAAAGACTTTATTATGATATTACGACCAAATAGAGCCATATTTACTTTTTACAACTAGCCTAAGGGAGGTGGATTTCCCTAACCATATAAAGAATATTCTGATCATATTTTTAGCCAACATGGAACTATTTTGCGATGGTTCTCTTTATAGTGGGAGAGTCACAACTCTCGAGGTATAATAAAGGTTCAACATGTGCATATGATTGAATTTCAACAATGACAAATTGCTCATCTTGTGTGTTAAATTTATTCATTGAATTTTAATCTAATTTTTTTACCGAAAGTACATCACTATCTTTTCCCCAATTGGTAATTAATAGTTAAGAAAATTGTATGATGGAATCAGCATAACATACGGTCATTTTATGTGTTCCACCTGTGATTTGCTAGCTTGATAACAATGGAGCTTGGTAACTTTTTTCAGGATATTTGTCTTGAAGAAATGCAGAAGAAGATTGATAGCATGTTTACAAAAATGGCAGCATTCTTCCCGGATTCTCACAAAGCTGAAGAGTGTCTGCATAAGTTAAACCAAATTAAAGATAATAGTGTGTTTCAGTTACTTGAAAAATTGTTGGAGGAACAAGCCTTCACCACGATTGGGCAAACTATGAAAGTATGGTGTTTAGTTCCACTTAAGCACACAATATTCTGTATCAGTAGTTTGAATGAGTTTTTTAGTTCAATGTCGTGCCTTTTATGGCCTTGTGAATAGGGAAGTGTTAACACTTCTGTACAAGTAGTCATACCCTACACGGTTCTCTTGTGATTGCAAGTGAATTAGTTTTGTTGGATTAAGAGTTGAGATTCCCATAATTTATTTTTATTGCTCTGCCCCCAGTAACCTCATTTTTCTCTCTAATAGTAAGTGACTTATGTAATGATTAAGCTTTTGGAGTTTTGCATGACTATGATTTGTGAGTGCTCTTGTTGAATTGCATTTGGAGACATTATAATATATGTTTAATCACTCTGTATTCTAGAATATGTAAGGATAGTTTTCATGTGTCAAGTTTCTCTAACTTTTCTATACATCTTGTGCCATGTTCTCTATGTACATGTTTATTCTTAGTATTCTGTATGTAGTTATTTTTGTTTTTGTATAACCATCCATATTCCCCATTTTATGTCTCCTTTTTGTATATTTTTGCTTGCAGGATAAACATCTGGCAATGATTGGAGACAGCAATCCAACTTACGAGTTTTTACGTCCACTATTCTCCAAATGTTCATCCAACATTTTCAGCTCAGAGCATGTCAGATGCATCTTAGATTATCTTACCAATAATGAAAATGAAAATAGGACTTTGGAGGATTCTTCTGCAAATTTTCTGCTGGTAACAAAACGCTTCTTTGTGGATTTTCATACACTTTCCTTTATATAGTTAGTTCTATTTTTTCTTTTTCTGCTGGTGAAGACAAAAGGGATAAATCATTCGATCCTCCTGCATGAAAATGGAATTTGGCACTAGAGTGTTCAAATCAAAAGATTGTGATAATGACTAGTGAGGCATTCTAGAAGAAGTTTTTACGTAAACAATGGTACAAAATAGACCCTGCTACAGAATAGTTGACATGATGTTCATGACGTGGTATTTACAGTTAAGTCATAATTCTAACAGGCAAAGTTTTAAATAGCAGCAAGGTAGCTTCTACATTTATTTTGAGTACTTAACTTTTATTTATTTTTAGTGATGACAATAATAGAAGAGAATATATGGTCAATTGGTTCAAGAATGAATGCCAAAGCATGAATCATTTAACATGAATGCCTTGGTTATTTGGGGTTCAAATGCTTTTGTTTTTTGTTGTATTTTATTGTGCAAAAAGGCTTTTGGAAGTATTTTATTTGAACTATGCATATGACTGAACTTTTGATGCTACATTAGTATCTTTTCATTGAGGAATTTACTTTGTCCTAGATTTTAGAGAAAAGGAGGAAGGATTGAAGATCAGAAAAATTGTATTATTGTATTTTATGGTACAGTGTTATAAGAGTACATAAAGGCATACCAAGGGTTCAGTTGCAACTGAACTGTAACAGAAACCTAATAGGCTTGCTGAATAGACTAATTGACAATAATGAAAAGATACAATATAGCTGGTTCAGAATAAGCGCTTGTGAACTTAGATTAACCACATCCATGCATTTTGGGTTGTGAAAATAATAGAACGAAAGAATTGTGTATGGGTGCAAGAGTGAATGTTAAAGATGAATGTTTTAACATGTATGCCTTATATTTTTAGGGTCACGGGAATTTACCTTGGTTACTTTGAGGTTGGAATGCTTTGGTTGTATTTTGCTTGAAATTATACAAAAAAGGCTTTTGGAAGTATGTTATTTGAATTATGCATTTGAGTGAACATTTGGAATCACTTTCCAATGGTAAGAATTTATTGTTAGATGCTAGACAAAAGAAGGAAATATAGAAAAGAAGAGAAGTTGAATTAATATATTGTATGATGTAGTGTTATAGGAGTACATAATGACATGTACAAAGGGTTATGTTACAGTTGAACTATAGCAAAACCTAACAGACTAACTGAATAGATTAATTGCCAGGAAGGAAAAAGATACAATACGGCAGACTTAGAATAAGCACTTGGACACCCAACTTGACCACATCCTATCATAATCTAACACCCGTCCTCAAGCTGTAGGTGGCTAAGCAGGACTAGGAGATGATTGCAACTTATCTCTAAGATATTAAAACAAGTTGCGAAAACATTTGTGAGAATATTAACACACTCTTTTAGAGAGGGAATGCATATGTTGTAAATAGATTATTAGGATAAAAATATTCTCAATATTTCTTTAATAATTAAGAAAAACTATCTTTATAATCTTTCTATATATTTCAACATATTTTTGTTTCCTTGCTTTAAAGAATTTGATTATTTCAAATAGAGATAATGAAAATGTAATTGGCTTGTTTATTGTCAATAAAATAATTCTTTAGTTTCTTACATAGTATAAGATATTATTAGAGCTTATTGATACCTACCCTAGTGAGATTTGTTAGACCTATATGCCACTTCCTATTGAGCCTTCCTCTATACTACGCTCAATGTCCTTGACTTGAGGGGTTTGTTGGAGATCCCTCATTGACTATAGATATGCTCTATTGAATATAGTGAAAATAAGTTTGAGATTAATCTCCCTCATGTGTAAAAATACACATAGGGTAATGTATCTATAATAAAGGAGACATGGACTAAGCCCAATATACAAAATAAAGAATAATAACAAAAGATAGAAGATAAAGATATGTAATATATCTAACATGCTCAAATTATAATATATAAGTGAGTACAAATCTTATTTTACAAGCTAGTTTTGTAATGTTGAATTAAACTTAAAGTCCACTTTCTAAGAATGTAGAACCTTCTAACTGTTTTTAACAACCTTTTATTTGAGAAAGAAGAGTTCTAGCTCCATGTTCTTTGTTTTAGCATGAAGAATGGGATTATGAGTTTATTGCAACGATGACTTTATGATATTTCCGTAACAATGGCTTGCAAGGCTGTGGCACTCAACTTCATTGTTGAGTCTGACAACAATGGTCAACAATGGTTTGTTTTCAAGACCACCAAGAGATGAGGTTTGGTATGAAAAAGTTGTAGGACGTAGAGGTTGATTGTTTGTCATAGAGGTCAGAGACCCAATCTGCATCAGAGAAGGCAGGGAGTTGGAGAGGAATTGTTGTAAATAGTGGTTTACTTAGATAAAAATTTCTTAATGATCTCTGTATTGATTAAGATAAAATATCTTTAGAATCTTGTTTATTTAAGCACATTTTGTTTGCTTATTTTAGAGATATTGGTAGTTACAAAGTGAGGAGTTGAGAATGTAATTTGTGTGATTGTTATCAATAAAATTATACAATTATTTCTTGTGCCTTTGAGTAGTTTAAGATAATCAAAGCTCCTGATCTAAGGAGCTTATTTCTGCACAGCGAAGCAAGGATGAGCTGTTGCTGTTTGCAAGCCACCACTGTTTCTGGGGACAATGGTGGGCCCCATGCTAGCATCTCGTCAAAAGATCTGCCATGCACCAACGCTCATTGCTGTCAGTATAGGTGCATTTAACCCACGTGCCCAGTTCTGATGAGACTCTCTAGCTTTTACTTGTCCTAGAAGCTTATGCAATAGGAAGGAGGTTTAAATCATGATATGTTTGTTTCACCCCTTCACATGAAATATTTTCAAGCTTGAAGAATAAGTAATCATAGATGATAGGGTTTGGATTTTTTATTTGTTTTTAGGATTTGATGTGTCTGCTTATATGTTCATTGTAAATTTATAGTGATGATGAATGAAAATGTGATCAAAGGAATTTAGATACCTCATGAATGAATGTATATAGTGCAAAAGCTTAAGCCATCAGGTTTCAGGAATGGTTTTTGAGTGTTTTCTTTATCAATGTTGTCTCTATGTCAAAGTAATTAATTCAAAAGTACAGCAGCTTTTTGAATACGAAGTGATTTATGACCCTAGGAATTTTAGAATATTTTTACTATTAAAGTCAAATTGAAGCAAACCTATTTGTTTGTAGGATTCAAGCAGTAGTCTTTAATTTGAATTACTTGATAAATCTTGCCACTGTTTTATTTGAATCAGGCTATTGTTCGATATTTCCCTTCTATGCTGAAAGGCTCGGAAAAGCAGTTCTTATTGTTGTTGGAACAGAAAAGTCCTGTTAATGACAAGCTGATTGAAGTTATGGCAAAGGCAGGCTGTCATATGTCTTTCAATCATAGGTAAACTATGTATGCTGAATGTTCCCAACAGAATTACACACTAGAAAGTCTGCTTTAACAAAAACTACCATTGTTGCTACTATTTCAATGAATACTTGTATAGCATCTATATGTGTTTTGTTTTAATTTGAAAGATTTTTTATGAAAGAGTCATTTTTGGACGTTTAAAAGTTTTATCTGCAACTTCTTTTCATGTGAAAAAGAAAGGCCATTTTTCCGGACTTCTGATGCAACTGATGGCATGTGGCTTTGTCTCAATTTAGAAAGAATAATATTATTGTCCTGTATTTCAATAATAAGGTCATTGGACCTATAAATGCACGAGTTTGCTGTTTATTTTAGTAAATATAGAAAGCTAAATCTTGGGAAACAAATTCTTGTAGTTATGGAATTATTTTAAATACATAATCGTAGTTTTAATAGCAAGATACACCTATAATAAAGAATAAAAATATAACAAGGATAAAATAAAAAACTTCCTTAAATACATAATGAGCAACACAGTTTTGACATTTGGAGACATTAATTTGTAGATACTTCGCATTCATGTTGTCGGTTGTTCTAAATGTTCTAAATGTAAAGTTGACTAAATGGTTTATGAATTTATTTTTGTGATTTAAGGTAGTAAATTTTTAGAGTTGAGATGAAATTTTGCTTTTAGTTGGAGAAATGTCAGCTTTGAACTAACCCTTCTGAGTAAAAGTAGACTAATATTTGACTGCCTTCCTAATTTAGTTTCCCCGTGTTTTCTATATGCAGTGATATTTATCCATTTTTAAGGGGAATTTGCTTGGAAGGAACACGCGGACAGGCTAAATTTGCGGGGTCTGCAATTGTTGCTTTATGCTCCGAACAGTCACTTTTTAGAAAGTTGTTTGAGGTATAAGTTTTATTTTGAATGCCACTTCCAATTATATATTTGTTATTATTGAATATAGAGAAAATAGGGATTGAGATTAATCTTCCTTGTGTAGAAAATACACATAGGGACTGTATTTATAATAAAGAACATATGGGCTAAAGCCCAAAATACATATGAAAAATAATAATAATAGAAACAGAAAATAAGATATTAAAGATATCTTAACACTCCCACTCAAGCTGGTGCATACAAATCGTATGTACCAAGTTTGTTACAAATATAACTAATTCTTGGTCCTCGTAAAGATTTAGTGAAAATATCTGCTAACTGATCACTTGAGTTAACAAACTCAGTTTTGATGTCTCCAGACATAATCTTTTCTCGAATGAAATGACAATCAATCTTAATATGTTTAGTCCTCTCATGAAAGACAGGATTAGAACTGATATGAAGAGCAACTTGATTGTCACAAATAAGTGTCATTTGATTAACGTCTCCAAACTGTAACTCTTTGAGCAACTGCTTAAGCTAAACAAGCTCACAAGTGGCTGAAGCCATGACTCTATATTCTGCTTCTGCACTAGATCTTGCTACAACACTTTGTTTCTTGCTTTTCCAAGAGATCAAGTTACCACCAATGGAGACACAATACCCAGATGTAGATCCTTTATCAGAAGGAGATCCTGCCCAATCAGCATCTAAATAGCAAACACTGTTGTATGGTTATTAGAACTATATAACAATCCTTTTCCAGGGGATCTTTTAATATACTTCAAGATACGAATGAATGCATTCTAATGATCTTCACATGGGGAATTAAGAAATTGGCTTACCACACTGACTGCAAAAGAAATGTTAGGACGAGTAACAGTAAGATAATTCAATTTCCCAACCAATCTTCTATACTGCTTAGGATCAGATATAAGCTCCCCCTAATTTGGTAGAAGTTTAGTATTGGGATCCATGGGTGTATCCACAGACTTTGAACTCACCAACCTAGTTTCCTCTAGAATATCCATGACATACTTTCTCTGAGATAACAATACCATCATTGGACTGTGCCACCACAATACCCAAGAAATATTTTAGTTTGCCAAGATCTTGGTCTGAAAATGATGAGAGAGATGTTGTGTCAACTGACAGATGCCATGGTTGTTACTCCCTGTAAGAATGATGTGATCAACATATACTATCAAGTAAACACATCCAGCACTCGAGTGTTGATAAAAGACAGAATGACCTGCTTCACACCGAGTCATACCAAATTGCTGAACAACATTGTTAAACTTTCCAAACCAGGCCCTAGGAGATTGTTTTAGGCCATATTGGGATTTGCGAAGACGACATATCATCCCAGAAGACTCCCCTTGAGCAACAAACCCAGGAGGTTGCTCTATATAGATTTCTTCTTGCAAATCACCATTGAGGAAAGCATTTTTAACATCCAGTTGATAAAGAGGCCATTGTTGAAGAGCAGTCGTGGCGATAAATAAACAACGAAAGCCATCTTTGTCAAAGGGGAAAAGGTATCTCCATAATCCAACCCAAAAGTTTGAGTATAACCTTTAGCCACAAGGCGAGCTTTGAGGTGATCAATAGTACCATCAGGTCCAACTTTGATAGCAAACACCCACCTGCAACCAACAACAGATTTTCTCAGACGGTAACGGGACCAGTTCCCAAGTTCCACTGTTATGAAGAGCACTTAGTTCATCTGTCATGGCCTGACGCCAACTAGGATGGGCTAAAAGCTTCACAGACAGTTTTTGGAATGGTCACAGAAGAAAGAGAGGAAAGACATGTATAAAAAGGTAATGACAATCGATGATAACTCAAAGCAATATAATAAGGAGAGGAATTACGGGTAGAACGCATACCTTTTCGGAGGACAATGGGAAGGTCAAACTTAGGTGTCAGAGCCGGAGGAGACAGAGTAGTTGGCAGTTGAGTGGAGTCACGTGGTGGTGGTTGTGATCGTTTTCGGCGACTATATATCTGAAGAAGTGGTGGAGGAGAAGCTGACTGTGGAGCAGAAGTCGATGGTGAAGATGACACAATAACAAGGTCACAAATAATAGGAACATTAAAGGTACTAGGAGAGTTGTCACGATTGGATGGAGTCAGAGGTGAAGATTGACTCTTAAAATAAAGGGAGAACTCATCAAAGGTGACATCTGCAAAAACAAAATAACGGTTAAGAAAAGGAGAAAAACATTTGTATCCTTTTTGTTATCTTGTAAACCCCAGGGAAACACACTTATGTGATCTAGGAGAAAGCTTCTCAAGACCAGGACTGAAATTATGAACAAAACATGTAGACCCGAAAACTCTTAGAGGTAAGGAATGAAGAGGTTCATGAGGGAATAAAATGGAATGAGATATGCTATTCTTTAAAACCGAAGAAGACATGAGATTAATGAGATAACAGGCAGTAAGAATAGCATCACCCCAAAAATGTTCAGGAACCTCTCCATGAATTAAAAGAGTGCGAGTTGTTTCAATAAGATGTCTATTTTTACGTTCAGCTACACCATTTTATTGAGGGGTATAACCACAAGAAGTTTGATGCAGAATATCGTGAGAAGCCATAAATTGTTTAAAAGAATGAGAAAGATATTCACGACCATTATCATTGTGCAAAACTCTAATAGAAATACCTAACTGAGTTTTAATTTCATTAAAAAAAGATTGAAAGATATGAAATAATTTCGAACGATGTTTCATTAAAAATAACCAAGTACATCTGGAATAATCATCAATGAAAATAAAAAAATATTGAAAACCTAAAGTAGACTTAGCGCGGCTAGGACCCCAAATGTTTGAGTGAACCAAGGCAAAAGGGGACGAAGCATCACATGTGACACTACGAGGAAAGGAGTACGACTATGCTTGCCTAATTGACACGACTCACACCAAACGAGATAACTTGGACAAGGCAAAGACAAGCTGTTATAACTGGGCAAGGCTTGGATGACCTAACTGAACATGAAGAAGAGAGGGAGACTCAATAACTGCACCAACGCGTGTAGAGGGACATAGATGATAAAGACCATGAGACTGTTTTGAACTCCGGTCCTGTAAACACACAAAATTGTTGGTAAAAGAAACAACACAATCAAGAGAACGAGTTAGACGACTGATGGACAACAAGTTAAAAGGAGACCCAGGAACATAAAGAACATTATCCATGGTTAAAGAAGGAAAAAGTTTAACAGTGTCAACACCATGAGATGAGACTCTAGAACCATCAACAAGTGTAACAGAAGGTAAAGGATTAGGAGAGGATAAAGAAGATAACAAAGATTTGTTACCAGTAATATGATCAGTGGTTCCTGAATCAAAAACCCAAGGACCAGAAGAAGAAGATCGAGTCAGACCAACAAAATATGTACCTGTGTGAGCGACAAATGCAGTGGAACTAGAAGACTGTTGATCCTTATACCTTTTGAGAAATTTGTTGAACATAGCAGGTGTATCGGATGAAACAGAAGAAGGAGGATCTCAAGTAGACGAAGGTGGGGAAAGGTTGGTTTGAACAGCTGCAGCAGAGCAAGCAGGACGACCATGCAATGCATAACACTTGTCAATCTTTTGACCTGGCTTGCCACAATCTTCACACTCATGTAATGCATAACACTTGTCAATCTTGTGACCGAGCTTACCACAATGTTCACACTTAGGATGCCCTTTTCCCTATTTACAAAGGCGAGTCCGGTCATCACGGTGAGATGCCAAGCAGAAGAATCATCAACAGAAGCAGGTGTATCAGTGTTGGGTTGTTGTGGTACACTGCAAAAGAGTAGAGCAGGTTGAAGCCAAGGTGGAGACAACCGGGGAACCCAAAATTTGATCACGAATATGTGAATATTTATCAACAAGCCCGTGTAATGCTCCAAGGATGAAGAACTTTGAGCATTGCTCGATCTCCGTAGCAGGATCAGGGGAAGGAGGCAATAACTCATTGAACTCATGAAAAACAACAAAATGAATTTTACCCATATAATCAGTCAGAGTCTTGATGTTTAGAGAAAATAAGATCTGCAAATTTAGAACAGACACCATAGAGACGTTGAGTATCATTGGTGTATAATAACTTGGCATGCTCCCAGATTTGAGCACATGTTTCGTAGGAACCAAAAAGTTGCTTTAACGAAGGATCAAGAGTACCCTTGAGAACCACACGTAATTGAGCATCAATGGTTTCCTAACAGTCCTCCTCAGCAAGAGTGAGAGTAGGTGCTTTCGGGGCAAGATAATCAAGATACCTCTGACTCTTAAGCTAAATCGGACGTCTGATGACCATTTGGCATAATTAGGGCCAATTAACTTGTCAATGGATAAGTGTACATTAACATAGTTAGTGTAGATGGACGGGTTAGACACACTAGAAGAGATTTCAGAACTGGAAGAGGCAGCAAAAGACGCCATGGAGGAACTGGAAGAGGCGCGGCTTCAAAGGGCGCGTCAGGGAGCGTTGATGCTTCGATGGTGACGATTCTAGCGGCGTTGAGGTCGCCTGGCCGGGGCGTTCAGAATTGTACGGTCGCCACTTTAAAATGAGCAAAATTGACCTAGTTTTTGTCTAAAAGCCCTTGTCTATAGTCACCTATGCTTCAACTTTGATTTGATTGTTGTAAAAGCTTTAGGTTCGGAGTTGAGTAAAAGCTTTGTTTCCTTCTTATGGCTAGTAGTGGCTACTAGCGAATTGAAGCTACACCTGTTACCATACAAACCTATTTGCATGTTGGTTGATTTGTGAAAGCTCAGACTGCTCCATGAGCATATTTGAATTTGTCTATTGACAATAATAACTTCAAGCTATTTGTTACTAGTAGGTGATTTGCTTCTTAGCACTGATAATTAACATTATCCCTTTTCTGTTTTTTTCTGTATGTGCCCAGGAGCTAATTGATTCCTTATATAGTGAGCGGAATGTCCCTACTATTTTGCAATCTTTGGGATGCATTACACAATATGTTTCCAATTTTGAAACTCAAGTTGAAGAGATCACGTCATATATATTCCAGAAGATCATTCAAGTACTTGAATTTAATAATAAATTGTCTTGCTTGTTTAATTTATTTATTCTGCCAGAGCACTGTTGATATCGTGGAAGAATATATTATCTGTTTGAATTGTTTATGGAATAAGTTGCATATTTTGATTAGATGGAGCATTTGGATGATGGTCATTGTGCGACATCCTTTCATGATACTGCTCAATGTAGTGATTTTTGTCAGTTAAAGGTTAGTATGAGGAATCAGTACTTCATTTGATTACAAAGTTCTCATCTGAATATATAAATATTTTTTCTAATCTGTCGTATGCCATGTTTCTTTTATAAATATATACATATACATAATATGAAAAAAAATACAACTTGTACATATACATAATGTTGAATATTGTGAAAGAACTGTATAGGGTTAATCTTCCTTGTGTCTAAAATACACATAGGGTGAATGTATTTTTAATAGAGTTATACAAGTATATATGGTAACCAAACATAATTAACGCGATATCTCTAAAACATATATAAAAAATACAACATATACATATAGATAATATAAAGACAAAAGTCAAATTCGAAAATATAATTGTAATGAAAAGTTAATGAAAGACAAAAGTAATTAATAATAATATCATTTCCATAAATTCAAATAACAACAAAGTCAAATTCGAAAATAGAAATTTCAAGTTCAAAACTTGAAACAACAAAACATAACGAATGGGGTTGTTGGTTCAATGGTAGGGTGGATGGACTTGCAGTCAGCAGAATTGCACAATAACGGAGGAGGTTGTTGGTTCATTGTGGGTAGGGTGACCTTGGTCAATATTTTGGTGTAATGTTTGTTTGTATGGGCCTACTCATTTTCTTTAAAAGAAAAAAACACTTGGGTTGACTTCTGCTGGGAAAATAAGAGAGAAGATTAGGGTTTCACTGCCTTGGGTCATGTGGACCTGAGGCTTCTTCTCCTTTGTTTTCCATGAGTGCCTGCTGCAACTCCTTCATTTCAAATGGGTGCTGTGCTGCCACTTTGCAGCTTTTGCCATGTCTGTTCTGTGATGCCATTTTGAGACCCAAAGTCATTGGATGGGCAATCATGAAAAACTCACATCCCCACTACCACGTTGTGGTGGCAAGGTAAAACTCCACCAATTTTCACCATCGTCGATTTTTTTTTGACAGTGTTTGTGGGTTAACAACTCGATAATAGAAGACACAATAGATCCAACAAATCTTGTTAGGATAGATTCGGTTACCATCTTATTACGTGTTGGTTTAGGCTTAACTTAACCTTACGAAATCGGTCTGTGAGGTGAGGTTTGCACTCCATTATAGTATAATTTGTCCACAACTCTAGTTTATGTGGGATCTCTATATACCCCCTTGTGTCCATGACTCAACATCTCCAACGTGACACTATATATTTGCAGGTGGTGAGATGGCTGGTAACATGATAAGTCTAATAAATATTACTAGTGCAGAGTTTGATACCATCTTAGAAATTAAACTTTAAGCCTAACTTAATTTTACAAAACTAGGTTTTAAAGTGAGGTTTGCATTCACTTATATACAATAATTTGATAGTATCTTTAGTCGGTGTGGAATCTCTTACCGTACTTGGGAAGTTGTTGTCTTAATGTATTTCCACAATCAAAGCTTGTCGATCACCTTATCACCCTTGTTTCAGATATTGACAACAAGGATTGAGTTTGTTTGTAACGATTTGACACATCTTATTCTTTGGTTTTCTATATCCCGTAGCCTTCAATTTTAATATCGTGTTCTCAAATGCTGAGGTTTGGACCAAGGTCAAGAAAAATCTGTTCCAATGATGTCCATCATGTTTATAGTTTGGTTATTGTTGTGATGTCCACAAATCTAGAGAATATGGGTTTGTAGAACTATCTTGATAAGCTTGATCCCCAGATGGATAACTTTCCATTGCTGAAAACTCAATCAAATACTCTTGACTCTTTTTGTTTCTACTTGTAACATGAATAGTTGTTGCACCTTTTCGCTCAATCAACACTTTATGGTTCTCTTGGATCTTGGATACTTAGTTCTAATATCATAAATAGTTTACTGAATTGTGGATATAATCTCATATCCATATTTATTTATGATGAGAGAATAATTAAATAAGGATACTATCACTTTGAATTCCAAGAAAATAGTTATACAATGTTTCAAAGAATCACTATTTACATAGATATGATTTTTGACACATTCCATGATGTTAGTTTCGACCTTGATTTTGCAGATTTATTGGCTGAAAGCTCTTGTGAAGATTTCTTTGCATTATGAAGGGAGTCATGTTGAGCGTAGTATTAATGGATTGATGGAAATTTTGTCAAGAATGCTACGAGAAAGTGATTATTTCGTCAATACAACTGCTAGCTCCTGGTATAGCTTCTATATTTCTGTAGGCCAATTTTTTGTATGCATTACCTTTGGGTACACTAATGCTTTTTTCTTCATTTTCTGAAGGCCAATTCTTTTTTGTTTGTTTTCACTGATGCTATGCATCACTGAGACTTTTTTGTTTGGGTACACTAATGCTATGCATCACTGAGACTTTCTTGTTTTCAATTTGTTTACTTACAAATATAGAAAGTCATAACGGTCAGAGCTTTGTGTAGCTTGAGAAAGTCATAGGCTTGAACTTTTATGCTGTTGTACCAAATAAATTTAGGTATTATTCTTGACTTGCTTTTTGTGTTTATCCAACGTCATATTTTGTTCCTCTCTTGTTTAATAAACATCAATATTATATCTTTTAGATTCCTAAAACCTAGTGCAGTTCAGCTGGTTCATGTAGAATGAGATTCACATGCTAAGGACTTCATAATAATCAACTTCGAAATTGTATGCTAAATCAATTAGTAGTTGATTATTGTTGTAGTGAATAGTGATTAATTAAGTTATGTTTTTGATTATTTTTATCATTACTCTCTCTCTCTCTCTGTCTCTCTCTACATTGAAGTGTTCAATTTATGTTTTAAGCTTGCTTATAAATTTTGTTGTATTTACTACATGTAGTGAAAATGATAAGGCTCATATTAAATTAGCTGCTGCAAAAGCAATCCTGCGCCTTGCTAGAAAGTGGGATTTACATATTACTCCTCAGACTTTTCAGTTTTGTATATTGATTGCAAAGGTATGTATATTGAACTGTCTACATGTGAAATAATTCAGTTGGTAGAGAAAGTAGATGAAATTTTAAAGTTGATGATAACATCATTAAAAAATTGTGTAGTTTCTAAAATACCAAAATAAGATATAGTAACATTAAATTATTAAAAAACACACAATACCTTTCAAGATGTTAATAACATTGGCCTAAATTATATAGGTATTCTATTAATCTATTGTTACAATAATAGCTTCTTTGTCTTAAGAGTTGGAAATTGTAGTTTGTTTTATTCTTTCATGAAATTGGGCTTGCTCCAATGAGCACTGAATAGTTTAAAGTCAAACGCCTATTAAAAGGTGGACTTGTCTAAGTTGAATCATATTGTTGAGGTGGGAAGAATAATTGTTCTTGTGCATTATTGAATGGTTAGAACAATTGTACATACACACGAGGGCTATATTACTTGCTAAAGTTTGTGCACTAGTTAGGGAAACAAGAAAACCAAATGTAAACAAGAAAATAAGGAGAGGAAAAATACTATCTTCTCAAACCTCTATATAATCTCAACACTCTCATTCAAGCTAAAAAAGATATCTTATGGTCCCTACCCGTTACTAACATATCCAATTTGGGGACCTTGTCAATATTTATAGTGAAAATGTTGGTCAGTTGATCAACTTGAGCAAATTTGAATACGTGGTGAGACACAAGTAACTCTAATGTAAGACGTAATCCCAAAAGCGTGCTATAGAAAATTTCCTTATTTACACAATCACATCGTTAACAAGTATAAATATGTGGTTCATTTCTTATACTTGTTTCCATGCTTGAACTCAACCGAAGTTTGACACATTTCTCATGTAAGTTTCAAGACTTATGCCCACATGATCTTCCTTTTTATATTCATTTTTTAGATAAATTAAATTTGTATCTATGCAAAGTTGATCCCACTCCTCTTGAATTGTACCCTCTTGTCTTCTCTATATACTCATTTTTGTCATTGATTACTCTTGATAAATTGACTTTAATCCTAACTCAACCTCATCAAAATAGTTTATAAGATTAGGATTGCATTGCACATACTTATATTCTATAATTTGGTCATATCTCAAGTCAATGTGAGATTCCTAGCACACTCCAAAATTGTTCCTTCACAAAATTTTAAAATAGGAAACAAATTGAAACCTGGTAGTATTGTAACTATTAAGTAGAACATACCAATTGATATTGAAAATAGAAAACTGTTGTAAAATGGGATTATTAGGATTAATAATAGCCTAATATCTCTGTAGTAATTGGAAAAAACATCGCTAAAATCTACACATTCATTCCAACAAAGTTTATTTTCTTTGTTAAGAGAATGTGATTGCTAAAAGTAGGGGACTTGAGAATGAAGTATTTCTTTATTCCCTCTCATTATTCAAGTTGGTATCAAAGCTCCCAACCTTGGGGATTCTGTTTCTTCTGCCACCAAGGTGTGTGTGAAACATTAGATGAAGATCACCTTAGATGACATTAAAATTAAGGTAGAAATCCTTATGCAATTGTACTCTGACATCCATTACCACCTCTTAATCCATTACATGATGGGACCAAACATCAATGATACAACCCATGTCCCTATAGGAATTTAGTTAGCTAACATCTTCACTAAGGGACTTCTAAGAGGCAGATTCTAAGACTTTGTAGGGAAGTTGGGAATGATCAATATTCATTTTCCAACTTGAGAATGAATGTTGTAAATAGGGGATTACTATGATTAAAATATCCTATTATCTTCATAGTAAGTTTGAAAAATCTTCACATTCACTCTGGAAGATTTTATTTCTGTTTTTAAGAGAATGTGATTGGTATGATTGTAATTAATAAACTATTTCTTTGTTCCCTCTCATTATTTAAGTAAAACAAGCCAAACATTGGCTAATGTTTACTATCATCTTAAAAGTGAGTGGAATTTAAATTGATGTAGATCTTATACATGCCAATTGATCTGAAATTTGGCACAAGGACAAATATACTAAATTCATGTTTTGCCTAAACTGCTTTTACTAATAGCTCTTCCGTAACTATAAATTACATATTGATTCTCAATTGATTCGGTATTATATTTTTTATTTTAACTTTTGTTTTGTGTCTCTTTCTGTATTTTAGGACTCCTCTTTGTTTGTTAGGGGCACATTTCTTCGTAAGATCCAAAAGTTGTTGAAGGAGCATAAACTACCAATGAGATTTGCATGTGCTTTTGCTTTGGCAGCAACAAATGGCACCGGCGATCAGCAATATCAGGTGTGTTTATGGCTTCTAAATTGTGATTTTTACTATTTTATTTTTTGTTGATTTTATGATTTTATATTCATGTCAAGTTGCATTACCGGATGGATATTTAATTGTAATCTATGCGATTGAAATGTTGTAATGATGACCCCTCGGTATTCTTTTCTTCATTCATTCTTTGTTTCTCTGTGTCGTTTTTCTAATGGGAGTTATACAAGTCTCTTTGGCGGGAAAGAGGGTCAGTGTGAGTATAATCGTGGTAGAGATGACAAAAAAGTTGTATAAGAAATGGCAACATGAGCAGGAAGAGGTGATCGTTGGTGAAGTGTTGGGGAAGAAGGGGATGTCGTGGGCTAATATTTTTAATATAATTTCATACTTTATAGAATTTTAATATATTTTTTTAATATTTATTTTACAAGGAAACAAAATCAAAATCACTAATATCAAATTAATCTTCAATTAAATTTAACTTTGTTTCAATTCAAATAAAAAAGAAAAAAATTAAAGTGATTAAAAAGTTAAAGGTCAATTTAAATCATCAGGAATAAAAAGATTATATATATATATATATATATATATATATATATATATATAAATCATTAAAATTTTGCACTAAAATGTTTTTATATATCACACTTTTTATTATATTTAATTTCCATATCAATTTTAGAATAATTTTTTGTTTAAATTTAAAGTAAATATAGAGTAATATGCAAAAACATTGTTTATTATTTTTAATTTAAATAATTTATTTCTTAAAATACATTTGTAAAACTCAAATATTTTACCTTTTAATTTCATCTATATCACATGAAACATGTTCGAAGGCTTTACATCAGAAATCTTTTGTTTTCGAAAAATTGAAGGCATAATATATTATGCACCTACTTCTATAGTGTTAACATATGTAATTATTAAATGCTATTAATTTGCATGCAATATGAAATACAATTAATTTTTAGTCACAATAATCAAATCAAATTCTTCAAATTCAAGTTTCAATTTAAACATTCAAATTGCAAATCAATTGGTTTAGTACACCAATTTAAGAATTATAACATCAAAATTTAATAATTTGGTTTGTTAGAAATGGTAAGTCTCTTGTCACATGCGTGATTAATGCAACCAATTGTAGGGAAAATTAGTGATTGACGTCACTTTTTCATCTTTTTTGCTCATGAGTGGGAGGGTAATAAAACCACCCTCCCCTCCTTTTCATCTATGAAAATCAACACTAATAAATAGAAACAAAGCGATCAATTTCAATCCCTAGCCTCAATTCTTCATGCATAGTATAATCATGGAAACAAACTCAGTGTAGTAGTTGTAAGGTGAGGTGTTGATGTGGACTCTTCAACAGACCCCCTCACGTCGAGGAGTAGACATATCAAACATGGGATTAGGGAGAACCTGATAGTAGGTGACTTGACGCCCAACACCTTGTTAGGATGAGATTTGAATGACTTTGATACTTGAGATAATGTAGTGTTTTATTTCCCATTACAGCCCTAGAAGAAAGCCTGCAATATTATCATTATTGTTTTGTTCTTGATATTACATATATTATATGCTAGAACCTGTCCTATTATGGGTTATGCTAATTCTGATTAATGGTTACTGATGCTGTTTCTTTTAGACCTACAAGTATATGGCAGAGTTTATAAGGGATTACACTATATCAGCCCGTAAACGAGAAACTTCTTCTGTTCAAGGAGTCATCATTGATTGCCCAGCATATGTTTTGGTCTTCTTGATTCATGTGCTTTCTCGGAATAATGAATTTCCATTTGAAGTCTGTCCAGACGAAAAAATTTATGCTGATATTTGCAGGTAATATATTTCAATTATTATTTTTCATATTTTAGTTTTAATAATTATGCATACGAATATACACCCTTAGATAGTGACACATCTTGGTTGCTTCTTTGTAGTCCACTTTTCTTTATCCTGCAGGCATTAGTTGATATCAATATTGTTGATGGTGACTTGGACATTGTTGATGATGCTATCCTGCATATAGTTAGTATTTTTCGAGCAATCAGAAAGGTTGAGGATGGTGTTGATGCACAGATGACAACTGTAAATTTTTTTACCCTGTTCTTCATTAATTTCTCGTGTTTGTTGTATGTAAGTTTTATTTGAGTTTTTGTGGAATGCAGAAGCTGCATATGCTGGCTGAAATTGGGATATTTATATTAAATGAATTAAGCCACGGAGGAATATCCAAATTGCAAACACCTGGACAAATTTTATTGCCTTCATCATTATATAGAGTGAGTCCTGTTAAGATTGATGTAAGCTTTCTTGAGGATGCTGTAGACAGAACATTTAATTAGTTTGTAATTTATTTATTTTTAGCTTATACAGTTCTTTTCTTATGCATTTTTTTTTTCTTTGGATGAAACATTTCATTGCAGACTAGTTCAAAATGTCCGACGTCATGTTTTGATGAAAATTTTCTAAGTAGAATTTTCCAAGCACTTAAGGAATTTACGTTGGCTCATCCACAAGCTCAAAAGGTACCTTTTTGCAAATACAATGCTATAATTGTGTCTCATTTGTTTTTAATGATGATGGCAATGATTTTTTCTGGGGGGGGGGGGGGTAATAAACAACTTGAAAAAAAATTTCCTGGGCGTAAAAAGGGTCAAAATGATTTAAAAAATTTTAATTTT
>Ga0099822_1000942_pt1 | contig 31462 bp, 13 predicted proteins | sample CowpeawhiteBW_FD_76839 | JGI IMG/M metagenome (GOLD analysis project Ga0099822, IMG submission 76839) | Root nodule microbial communities of legume samples collected from California USA - Cow pea white BW | ecosystem: Host-associated > Plants > Roots > Nodule | place: USA: California | collected... | reverse complement strand
TTATTTTATTTTTTTATTTTATATATATAATATATTTTTTTTTTTTATAAAATATATATATATAAGTGTCACTTTTACTTTTTTTTATTATATATATATATATATATATATATATATATATATATATATATATATATGCATCTGCTTAACTAAAAGAAAAAGAATAGGGAAACCAGAAGACTACGTTAGAAGATGAAGAGGTCTAATTCATTTGTATAGTCTATATTATTAGATAAATAGGAAAATATTATTTCAATAGAAACGGTAGTTGCGTCGTGTATATTTTTTATGTTTTATATAAAGAAAAAGCAGGCTGAACCAAAAGTATTTTTCAAATTTATCCATTTTAATAATTTTGCAAAAGTTATTATAACGCAAATTTTCCTTATTATTTCATATGTCCATATCGTCTCAGTTATTGATAAGTATCAAAATTTTGTAGGGTTAAATACGTTGTTTATCCTTTAACTTTTAAAAAGTTTTGAAATTAGTCAATTTTGAAACTTTGGACCAATTTAGTTTTTCAACTTTGAAATACATGAATTTAGTCCTTTTAATCAAAATTTGTTAAATTTATTTTACAAGGACGCTTCATGATAATATTTGACTTAACATTAAAATGAAAATATGTCAAATAATATAAACAACTCAAATACAACCTCTAAAATATGTACGAAACATCAAATAAATCCAACAAAATTTGATTAGAAGGACTAAATCCACATATTTTGAAAAATGAGAGAGTAAATTTGTTCAAAATTTTGAAATTAAGTGATTCCAAAATTTTAGTGAAAATTAAAGGACTAACAACATATTTAATCCAATTTTTTATTGTTGTTTATTCACAAGTTACAAAGTAAAGATTATGATTGATCGGTTACTATTTGATTAACTCTATTCTTTATTCTATGTATTTTTAAATAGTTTTCAATGATGTGATATGATGATCTAATGATGATAAAAATGGTAAATTGAAAGTGAGTAAAAAAAAATTCAAAATATTATTATCTTCTTGAATAGATTTCGAAATATTTTAAATTTAAAGTGATTTTTTTTATTCAATTGAAAAATTTTTTAAGTTCACTTTTCAGCTTGTCCAGGCTAATGTTTACACGTTTTCATTTTTAGCTGATGCGTCAAATGAACTTCTTTTATAATTTCGTTAAAATAATCATGGATAATGATACTATAATTTTCATTTTTTGATTTTCACTTTTTATTTTTTGACTTGATTTATTGTGAGTCATTGATTAATATATTATTATATTTTTTTAAAATAATCAATGATCCATATTAAATTATGTTAAAAAGTAAAAAATGATAGTTGAAGTATCATTTTCCATAATTATAATACAATACATTATATATTATGTTATGTTTTAATATTATATTTATCATTCGTAAATATGTTATTAACATTTTAATAAATGGCTTGTTTCCATTTGAAAACTAGGAGTGAAATTTGAACTCAAGCATTTAGAACGTGTTACGTATCTAATAATGGCAGTTTTTAAGACCCTGTTAATTGTTGGAAATTTGTTAGATGGTTATTTTTAGTGGCATGATAATTGAGATGTCGTTGAAATGAATCGAGTCAAAATATTATTATTTATAAATATAATTGTTTTAAAAATGAATTATTTTTAGAAATTATTTTATAATGTAAAATGTCTAAGTTAATTCTTAAATAGATTCGATTTTCTAATATTTATTTTGGTTATAGTGTAAAATATTAGGTTGAACTATTTTATCTAGAGCTGTCAAAACGGGTCACCCGACCCAATTCGATTTGGTCCATGACCCAATTCGGTTTGGTCCATGACGGATTGATCCCTTAGTGGGTCAACCCAACCCGACTCACTAATTAGCGAGCCAATAAAATTAGAACTCGACCCGACCTACCACGGGTTGGCGGATTAAACGGGAACGGGTTGACTCATTGACTCACTTAATTAAAAGAAAAACACACAATTTTTCTTTTCAATCACAAGAAAACTAAATTATAATTCCGATTAAAATATAAATAAACTTAAATACAATCCAAATAAATTCCTAAATTATGTTAAACTCCAAATATAAACCAAAATCACAAAAATATAAATTACTACCTAACGTTAAATCATTCTTGTCACTTATCGAACTGTATTATTATTAGAATCTTGAATGGATAAATTCACAACATTTTCATTTCTTGAAGCATCTTCTTTATCTCCATCTACAATAAAACAAGACAAAAATAATATTAACTAATAATATTAAAAGATTAAGTATTAAATAATTAAATTAATTTTACAGTACTAACAATAATGTTACATGTTAGTTCAAAACCATACAACCAATTTTGTATTAAAATGAGTGCCTCAACATTCTCTAAAATAATGGAAAAACGATATTTAGTTAACACATGAGAACCAAAACTAAAAATATACTCACTAACAAAAAAAAAAATATATATATATATATATAAATTTAATATTTAAAATTTATTAGCGGGTTGGTGAGCCAACTCGGCTCATCACGGGTTCAACCCGAATGAGTCGGGTTTTAGTGGATTAAGTTATTTTTAACCCATACTAAAATTTGTAATTTTTTTTTTCAACACAATCCAATCTAAACCTATGATGAGCCAAGTTGGTTCACGAGTTATAATTGACGGCTCTAATTTTATCATTACAATATACTTTTAAGTAATTTAAATCATAAATTATATTTTAAAAATAATCTTCAAGAGACCAAGAGAGACCATAGACGTCGTGCTCAGAAGCTGGAAGAGAAAAGCGTTCATCTCGATCTTCAAATTTCTTCTCTTCTTCTCCTTCTCCCCTTTCGTATCAGAGCCTTGAACGATGTCGTTTGGATCGTCTCTCTTGTCGCATCCGCATTCCGTTCGATTCTTGTTCAATAACACCGGAAACTCTCGCTTCAAAGCCGCTGCCGAAGTTCCCGATTTCCTCTCCGAGGATTGGTACCTATTTTTCCTTACATATATTCATCCAATTCCATTTTATTCTCCAATATTCCGATTCCAACACCGCCTGCAGGTTCAAATCTCGCAAGAAAAGACCCTTCGGTCCACGATTAGATGTAATAATCACTATCCACCACTTCTCCTCTTATCTTTCCTTTTTCTTTGTTCCTTTTCTGTTTAATCAATGTTTGGTATAGTTTAGTGCAGAAGATGCTGTGCATTACCAGCTCGAAGCCTTGAAGTATAACGACCAACCTCGTCAAGACTATGGAATCGAGGTTATGTACAGGTTCGCCGGATTTGATCCTTTTGAAAGGTCTACCTATTTTGGGCCTTTCTTTGATTTGGGCCAGGTATGTTAAAATTCTGTTCTTCTTTGAAAGTATTTACAGGAAAATTATCAACTTCTGCAGTAAAGTCATATTAATAGTAATTTTTTATTACTTCATCGTGTAAAACTTCTGCATACTGCACATAACACAATCATGGTTACTTTACTATTATTGAAATATTTGTATGTTGAAATTCATGCTAAAGATCAATACACCTCTGCATGTGCAGTTTGAAAGGTTTAGGCGTATTTTTCACCACTCTACTTATCGAGTATTGCTAGGTCACAAGGAGAGAAAGATCATGAGCACTTTGTTTGTCGAGGAGGTAGAATGTTTGTTCTTGTTCAATTTTTTTTTTCTGTATTATCTTAAAAAACTGATGTTATATGGAGTGATGAGCTTCAAATCAAACAGAACAAATACAAGCAGCGGGTTTGGATTCGTGGAAGTCGACCGGAGGAAGAGGAGATATTTCAATTTACAATGGTTCAGGTTTGGTCACGATTTCTTCCGCTACATCGTATCATCGTATTCATGTTCGTGATGATTCAATATCGTGTTTGGTTCATCTTGTTTGCAAAAATTATTGTTTATTTTTGCTGGAAATACGTAATTAGGCATTTTTGTTAACTCTGGATTACTGCAGCAGTATTTAGCTGGTATAATTCTTTTCTTAATTCAATGATAGATATTTCAATTATTGATTTCTTAAATTAATTATAGATTAACCATGTATGCATCTGATGTTTGTTTGTTTGTCACTGGCAGAGGGTTGGTGGATGCTGGGATGGTTACTGGTTGACAGAATCTCTGCTTCACGACACGGATACATTTTCTGGCGGATTAGCTTATTAAGAATCGTCTAATGCAGGAATCAGGTTCACGAGATTACTGTCAAAAGCATGAAATGATCTGCAATAACTATCCTAATCTGTAAAATTTGGCCATGGTTAATATGTAAAATTTGATTATGGTATGGCATCAATAGAAATAAAATAACATCCCACGGCACCACATGTACTTACAAAATATGTTCTTAGATATTAAAATTCTATATTTTACAATTGCTTGCCCAAAGACGCAAACAACTGCGTAATTATGGTAGTCTTTTTTTATGGTGCTACTAGCAATTCAGAAACTACATCTTCTACTGTTTGGTTGTGTGAAGACGGGTCAAAGATGGCCCGATTAACCAACAAGAAACCAAACAGATGCAACTAACTATAATGACACCATTCAACTTTATCACTTCTCTAAAATACATCCAAAATGATAGTTTTCAACGTATTTCACTTTCTTGAATCTGACATGTTGGTCTTAAATTTTAATCAAAATCCGAAAGCTAAGATATAATCAAGATTTTAAGATGACTTTAGCTAAGAATGAAGTGCATGGAAAATATCTGAACTCAAACAAAACAGTGATATTTCCATAACATACAGACTAAAGTTGCAGTGAAGGCCATTCATTTTTAAATTCTGCATTTTACATCAGCAGAACATGGGTAAACGGGGAAGACCTGAATTGTTGTTGCAAGTGAAAAGAAAAAAGAAACATAAGGGCCATTGTAGTTCCCTAAACCAAAGACATGAGTGACAAGAATCTTGGAAAATAGAAAGGAGTTTTGAGCATGTGACAGTGCACAACCACTTCCAATTATTTGTATGCTAACCACACACACATATTGTATATAAATCAAGTCTAACATATCCATATGGTGATGCAGGTAGTGGCCCAGATGAAGGTCACATTCGCTGGCACTTGGCAGCATCATAACAAAAAAATCTCAGTTGTGATTACTAAGTTATTGAATACTTGGTAGTAACAATGACCTCAAAAGACAATCTCTACCTAAAGTGTGTAATTATACAAATGAAAAGGCTAATAGCAAAAACCAGAACAAATGAAAGAGAGATTGAGGGAAAGTCTTGAGACTAATTATATTACCCAAATATTATAAACAGATTTTTGAACGACTTGGGAATGCAATTTTGAAACCTGCAGCCGGGCCCAGGCAAAAAAGCACCTCCCAGGAAAGAATGGGCTCGAATTTACAATCACATATCTATTTATTATTTTTGGTAATAATTTTAAGGTACTCTAAAGTAAGAAAAACCTTCAAATTTAAACAACATTCTTACAAAAGCACTATACTTCACATTAAAAAAACTTTCATCTGGAATTGGTAAGTGATTCAACCAATCATTAAAAATTTTATATCTAATTCAACCAATCATGAGTTGATAGGTTAGGTGAGTTAATTAACTTAAACATTTTTTTTTCTAAATTTATTTTATATAGTACAATCAAAATTGATTGATTTCATTAATCTATAGTAGTACAATAAAATTGTTCACCTATAACCATTATTATAAAGATATTAAGTTGAAATCAAAGTACATACTAGTTTAAAAAAAAAATCAAGTTGTCAATCTACAAAATTTGAAATAGTACATTATTATAATAAATATGTGATGAAAGGAATGATAAAAAAGGTAAGGACTTATTGTAAGTAGATTACAAGTCAATACATCTCTAATTAACTCAAACTCGTTAACATGTAAATGAAGTAAACCGTGTTCATTTTAACATAAATAAAAAACTAATTTTTTTCCAATTCAACTTGTCTCAAATCCAAGATGAATCTAGTTGGCTCGGTTAAAATCTATTTTCACATCTATAATATTTAGTTAATATGTAATGATAATAAATGAAAATTAAAATTAGATATAATTTAATATAAAGTAATTATTGAATAAAAGTATAACTGATAATTAAAAAATAATTTTATATTGATTAAATAAAATATTACTGTAAAAATATTATGGTAAATGTTATAAAAAAGAGAAAATATAATTATTTAAATATAATAATTTTTTTAATTAGTGTAAGAAATAAAACTGTTATTATTATAATATTGAATATATTAAAATAAATAAAGGTAATATAATAATTAAGAAGAGCAAAGGTAATACAATATTTTTTAATATATTAATTTTAATATTTCAATAAATTTTTAACAAATAAAATTTATTATTATTTCATGACAAATCACATAGTGATTAATTTTTGGATAACCATATTACAATATGGGTTTATTTTCTATCTTTAAAAGTTTTAAATCATATGTGAATAATATAGTATTTATTATTTGATTTTAAATAGGAAAAGGTTAAAAAGAAATACTGATCAATTCTTAAATTTTCATAAATCAGGATAAACAGTTTTTTAAGAAAAAAACGAAAATATCAATAAAAAAAAATTTGAAAAATTAGAATGAAATGATACTCGATACAAAAATCATTTTAGTATTAACAAATATTTTAAAAAACAATATAAAATTTACTTTCAAATTGGTAAAGAAAGGTAAAATTTAATACAATATTCATTATCTTAATTCTTATTTCATTCCCTTTTTAATACTATATATTATAATAATTTACTCATAAATACTCAATTACATTTAAATAGTAATAATGAAAACATAACATTGGTTTTATACTTTCTCTATTAAGAAAAAAACAAAAATCTCCTCAAATCACATCATCACATCACTTGACTTTTGATACGAGTTTTTTTATTTCAAAGGATAATGTTTTATACTGATTTTTTTTATCACATCTATATATTCTAACACGTACAAACAAAAAACAATAATTCTTACAAATCCACCACCTTTTGTATCACTGGTACTGCCATCAATGGAAGTACATTAATTATGTTATAGATTTTGGCCATTTTTATGAGATGTGAATGAGAATTAGTTGCAGTGATGAATAGATAGATAGATGTGAAGGTGAAGAAGAAGTTGCTATTCTAAAAGTGTTATTATAAACCCAGCTAGGTAGTGGTTGTCATCATAATAAACAGAGTCATAAATGATTGAAAGCATTGAGACAGAGCCATGCACTTCACCACCATTCTTCATATTTCCCATGTTCATTCTGTCTCCCATTCTATCTTTTAGGTTAACTTCATGTCCATGTACATACCATTCATAACATCTCTCTATTTTATAATCCACACACCTAAGTCAACTTGAGGAGTTAGTTGGAAGAGGTTATTAATGTTCTGTTCCTCCTCTCCAAAACACATAATTTTATCATGTTTTTACTCTCAAACATATTAAATTGATTCAAAAAATAAAAATAAAAAAATGAAGGGAAATGGTATAGTATTATATATCATAAATATTTCTGTTCATCACCCTACCTGTCTTGTATATAAAATATCTATAATAAAGTTTACAACTGTGATAATCGAATATTATAATGAGTCAACCAGGGAGTTAATCTACCCGCCACCAAAAAATGCCTTAACTAGAGAGAATAATTATAATAAAGGTAATTTTGAAAGAAAAAAAATCATATTATTAATGAATTATTAAAATTAAATAAATGAAAAAAAGAATGCATCAGCAGGGAGTCGAACCCGGATCTATTGCTTGAAGGGCAATTATCCTGACCGTTGGACTACTGATGCTGCTTTTTGTTATTTTTTAATTAAAATATATATTTATATTATATAAAATTAATATACCCAGAGGTACTGACAATGATTTATTATTTGTATGGAAGTTTTAAAACTCAGTTGTTGATTTTTTGTTTGTATCTACTGTGCCAGACTGCGACATGGCATTTCCACGCATGCATGGAATATGCTAACGTAAAATTCCCTATTTAACTAAAATACATTGTTTAATACATTACTAAATATTTAATACATAACTAAATATACTGTTATAAATGTCCTTTTTGTTTTCATTATGTGAGTAAAGAAAAACATGTTGAAAAAAAAAATGACAAACATCAACTTATGATGTCCGACATGAATTGTTTTAGTGATAATTCAGTTATCATAACTTAGTTCAAACAAAAAAAGGAAAGCACTAATGATTGCTTAGTTGAGAGTTTATCAAATGAGGCCAATAAAAGTCAAATTCAAAAGTCTCCACTTTTTTGTTTTAATATTATCACAAACAAAGTAGTTAGAGATGAAAAAAAAAATAGATAAAAGTTATAATTTTGAGTACAACACATGATCATATGAAGGAAGTCTAAACCTAAAGGTTTGGTTTGGGCTTGTATTTATGGTAGGCATGTCCATGGATATGTGATATTTAAAGATATGATTATGGTGGTGTGTTTGTTGGTGTTGGTTGAGAAATATTTGAGTTGATTAGAGGTGAAATGATGAAGGTGATGGATGATGATGATGAGAGACACTTCACATTATTTTAGGTGAAGCAAAGCCCAGGTAGCACATGCATGCATGTATGCAAATGTGAATGCATGATAAGAGTGGACATGCATTAGTGGGGAATACGTAGAATAATGAAGTTGTGGGAAATATAATAATGGTGAGAGAAGTAACATAGGCGTTGACCCATGGACCATCGGATCTTTTCCGGATCCATGGGGATTTTGGAACACATGGGATCTCTTTTGTCTTAGATCCACACCTTCTCTTCTCATATTCATCTTCTACATTCTACCTCTTCTCTTTTGCATATGCAAAAATAATGGTGATGAATTTTTGGTTCTTAAACTTTCAATGAATTTTAGAATTAGTCTATTTCGAAATTTTAGACCAACTTAGTCCTTCATCTTTCGAAATACGTGAATTTAGTCCTTTCGATCAAATTTTGTTAAGTTTATTTAGCATTTCAAATGTGTTTCATAATAGTATTTGACTTAACATTAAAGTAAAAGTATGTCAAACAATATAAACAACTTAAATACAATCCTGAAATGCGTACGAAACATCAAATAAACCTAACAAAATTTGATTAAAAGATCAAATAAACATAACAAAATTTGATTAAAAGACGAACATAATGTGATTAAATTCCATGTTAGACATCCAAGTTTTTGGTAAAAGTTATATTTTGATAATTTATCTGATTACCCATTTAAAAATTTATTAAACCTAAAAAATATTTAAAAGGAAATTATAAATTTGGTATAATGAAAGTGTGAGGAAGAAGTCGTTCTTGCGCAGAATCTGTATTTTTCTTAAGCAGCCATCATCTTAATATTGAAACGAGTATTAAAATAATTTGAGGTCGGCATGAATAACTTGGCAATTCCATTCACAGATCGTACTTTGCATTTCTTTTATTACCTTTCTAACTCATTACCAAACTTCAAACCCAATCTTCCCGAATCTAGTAAACCCTACTTTTAAAAACATACATTTTATTATTACTATTAACAGTAATATTTCTTTTTCTTCTGTTTTTAAGAGAGGATCCGTATTTATTAAATACCATCAAATTTCTTGGGTTCTGTATTTTAAGTAGATATCCCCTCGTCTATTAAATACCATCAACTTTTTATTTTATTGTTCAAGTTAGAACATCGAGATCTGTTATGTAGGCAAAAATCCTATATGTAAGTATTTTTGGATAAAATTTGTAACAGATGGATAAAATTTGTAAATAATAAGTATTTTAATAATCGTTTATAATATGGATATAATATTATCTATTGTCATCACTTCTATTCTTCACGATCTCTTTTTATCCTTTTAATTGAATTGTTAATTCATTTCATTTTGTTAATATTTCTCCAATTTTTAGAACTTTATTTGGTTAAATTGTAGAGAAAACATTTCATTTAAAAGAGAGTATAGATTGCATTTGATTGTGCTTTTAGTAAGAACTCTAGACCTTTCTTAATCTTTGACTTAGGTATTCTTACATCCAAAATGTTATTTGAAATATGCATAGAAATCATTTTTCCATTTCTTAATAACTAACGTATTTTTTCAATCCTTTTCACAATATCTGATAAAATAATTCAGGAAGATAATAAATTAATTAACTTAGTTAAAGACATTAACTTTTATTAGGTTTGAGGCGTTTTTTCCTATGAAAAGGTTTGTGGGTGACAGTGTATATATATAAGCCTCCATATTTTCATTTAATTGTTTTTTTTTTCAAAATTTAAGACAACACCAATTACTTATCAAGTACACTCTTACCATTCACCTAATACTTAATTAGTCTAGACATATATATTTATTAATGTAAAATGAAAAATCATAAACCAGAAAGTCCCGTAATTATTTTATAAAAATAAAAAAATCATAATATTTCTTGATTTTTAATAAAACAACATTAAACAAACAAACGGAAAGAGTACAATGTTGCCAAAAAAAAAAAGATGTTGGAGTTCGCATTATGTCATAAGAGAAAAAGGGTACAATAAAGACGTGATTATTTTATACAAGGGTGAATAATTTAATTTTGATATCTTTCTGCTGTCATAACAAACTTAATCACTAACGTGAGAGGTTTGAAATGGGTGTGATTCTGAGGACCTGTCTTTTAATTAAGAAATGCACATTATTGAGCCAACGCAGAAGATTGCATGTAATGTAGGATTCACAGTGAGTGCTTCCAACCACTATATAAGTAGGTGCCTATATTCCTAAGCTTCCGTTCATCCTCTTCTGTTAGTAAGAGAGAATGCAAGAAAGAAACCATTTACTCACGCATAATGAGATGAACAAACACATTTCCATTTATGTGATTCATTCTTAAACCAGGAACAGGTTAATCAATTCATTGCATTGCACATGACAAGTTTATCATAAACTGTTCATATCAGAATTATCTGAATTAGCTTCATTGCATAAGTTGAAAGATGGAAAGTGATGAACTGAGAGCTGCAAGTGCACGCATAGGGAGCTCCAGCGTGTGGAGAAGCAGTGGTGTTGATGTGTTTTCAGGGTCTTCAAGAAGAGAAGAGGATGAACAAGAGCTTAAATGGGCTGCTATTGAGAAACTCCCCACGTATCTACGCATGACTAGGGGCATTCTCACCGAGGCTGAAGGCCAACCTCCTACAGAGATTCATATAAACAAACTTGGTCCACTTCAGAGGAAGAACTTGGTGGAGAGGCTTGTCAAGATTGCAGAACAAGATAATGAGAAGTTCTTGTTCAAGTTAAGGGACCGCATTGATCGGTAAGCTACTAACATATGTGTGTGTGTTTCAGATTTGATCGCTTAAACTCTGGTATGGAAAATTAATGGATGTTTTAGGCCTTATGTCATGTATAAAGAAATTTGTAATGTGTGTTGAAAGTGCAGTGTTGGACTTGAAATTCCCACCATTGAAGTTCGTTTTGAGCACTTGAATGTCGAGGCAGAAGCTCATGTGGGAAGCAGAGCACTACCTACAATCTTTAACTTCTGCATTAATTTGTTGGAGGTAATTGTAAATGGTCAATAGATTTGGATGTTGTCACGAGAGTTGTTTCTGAAGCAGAGAACACTGACAAGTTCAAATGTGTGTCTCTGTGTGTGCATTTTGTCTTTCTTTCTGAAGGGGTTCCTCAATTCTCTTCACCTTATTCCCAGTCGAAAGAAGCCATTCACAGTTCTTGATGATGTCAGTGGAATCATCAAGCCTAAAAGGTAAGAGGGTGGAGTTGACCTTTTGTGGAATTTGTATGTAGGATTGTTGAGGAACTAGACTAAACTAAACTAAACTATCTTATCTCAACGTATCTTTGTTTTGGCTTATGCAGAATGACACTTCTTTTAGGCCCTCCAAGCTCCGGAAAGACCACATTATTGTTGGCACTGGCTGGAAGACTTGGGAAAGATCTCAAAGTATGAGATTTGCTTTTGTTTCAGTAACTGCTCAGATGAATAAGAATCACTTAAAAGGTTTATGATTCATTCTACTTTTTTCCTGATGAATTGCAGTTTTCGGGGCGAGTTTCGTATAATGGTCGTGGGATGGAGGAATTTGTGCCTCAGAGAACATCAGCTTACATAAGTCAAACGGATCTACACATAGGAGAAATGACAGTGAGAGAAACATTGGCCTTTTCAGCAAGGTGTCAAGGGATTGGAACGCGTTATGGTGAGTAAGCCCTTTGAAAACATGAACCATTCTTGATGTCAGGTCTAGTTGTCTTTGAAGGATTATCTCACTTAACTTTGATTGAACTGTTTCCTACTTGCGTGACATGCAGAGATGCTGGCAGAACTGTCAAGAAGAGAGAAGGCTGAAAACATTAAGCCAGATCCTGATCTTGATATTTATATGAAGGTGACACGAGATCAAAACTAAATGTCAAATTTAACCACTCGAAGTTTTTTGAGTCCGTAGTGAATATGTTAGAAATTAATGTACGTGGCTAATCTAAACGTACTAAATTTACAGGCAGCAGCACTAGAAGGCCAAGAAACCAATGTGGTTACTGATTATATAATGAAGGCAAGACATGAAATTCAGCAACTTTGTAAGATGGTTTTAATTTCGAAGAAAAAGGAAGGAAGAAACTTAGTTGTTCCTGTTTCTAACATTTGGCAGATTTTGGGACTGGAAGTTTGTGCGGATACCATGGTAGGGGATGACATGATTCGGGGTATTTCTGGCGGACAGAAGAAAAGAGTCACAACTGGTAAACAAAAAATCTCGTTTTCTGCTTAATATGAAATATTTCAATATTTTTTTAAGACTTCTACGTGACTACCAATTACCAAGTCAATGTTATTTGTGTCTGCGAATTATAGGTGAGATGCTAGTTGGACCAGCAAGAGCACTTTTCATGGATGAAATTTCAACTGGTTTAGACAGTTCTACCACATTCCAAATGGTTAATTCTCTGAGACAATCTATCCACATTCTGAATGGAACAGCTGTGATCTCTCTTCTCCAGCCAGCACCAGAAACTTACGAGTTATTTGATGATATTATTCTCCTCTCAGATGGGCAAATTGTGTATCAGGGTCCAAGGGAAAATGTGCTTGAGTTCTTTGAATACATGGGGTTCAAATGTCCAGAGAGGAAAGGAGTAGCAGATTTTTTACAAGAAGTAACTCTAACTTTCCATATACTTGTTTTCCTCTCTTTATCTTTGAAACACACACATCTCAGTTCTTCATGTTTATATGTATGACAGGTAACATCAAGAAAAGACCAAGAACAATATTGGGCAAACAAAGATGAGCCATACATCTTCGTCACTGTTAGAGAGTTTGCCGAGGCATTTCAGTCATTTCACATTGGTCGAAAACTTGGTGATGAACTTGCCACCCCATTTGACATGTCCAAAGGCCACCCTGCTGTGTTAACAAAGAACAAGTACGGTGTCAGCAAGAAGGAGCTTTTGAAAGCTTGCGTGTCCAGAGAATTCTTACTTATGAAAAGGAATTCGTTTGTCTATATTTTCAAGATGTGGCAAGTAAGCACTGTTCTAGCTTCAATGTTTTTGTTTTCCTTTGTTAATAAACTGCAACTGCACTGGCAAGTTCATGTAGATTGATTCAAGCTTGGTTTCTTTCATTTTCAGTTGATTTTAACGGGGTTCATAACAATGACATTGTTCCTGAGAACTGAGATGCACCGGGATACTGAAACTGATGGTGGTATCTTTATGGGTGCATTGTTCTTCGTACTAATTGTGATCATGTTCAATGGATACTCCGAGCTATCCATGTCCATCATGAAACTCCCCGTTTTCTATAAGCAAAGGGACCTTCTCTTTTTTCCTCCTTGGGCATATTCTCTGCCTACATGGATCCTTAAGATTCCTATAACCCTAGTGGAAGTTGGAATTTGGGTTGTGATGACTTACTATGTTATAGGATTTGATCCTAGTATTGAAAGGTGAGAATTTTCTTTTAATCTTACATTGCATAGACTTTAGAGTTTGCTTGGCAGTGTGCTTACTGATAGTTCCTCATGCCAGGTTCATCAAGCAGTACTTTCTGCTTGTTTGTATCAACCAGATGGCATCTGGGCTTTTTCGATTTATGGGGGCAGTTGGGAGGAACATCATCGTTGCAAACACAGTTGGGTCATTTGCTTTACTTGCAGTCATGGTCATGGGTGGATTTATCCTATCTAGAGGTGAAGTACTAATAAAAGTATTTCAGTTTACTTTGCAAAAGTAAACTGAATGTGTTACTAGAAGTTATTGCAAAAGTATTGGATTGTCCCTGTAAAATTAGAGTGATAATGCATGTTTCTAAGCATGTTCAGAGGTATTTTGGTGTCAAAATCTGACATTGTAGTCTTCCTTTTGAACCAGTTGATGTGAAGAGGTGGTGGCTGTGGGGTTACTGGTTCTCGCCCATGATGTATGCACAGAATGCTCTAGCTGTTAATGAATTTCTCGGAAAGAGTTGGTTACATGTAAGCAATAAAAACATATTCTCTATACATATGTAACTGGGAAAAAAGTGTGAATCAGATTTAGATGACAATATGTGAATATTTCTGCATTGAAGGTTCCACCAAATTCAACAGAACCATTAGGAGTGAAGGTGTTGAAGTCAAGAGGGATATTCCCTGAAGCATACTGGTATTGGATTGGTGTTGGAGCTTCCATCGGATACATGTTACTGTTCAACTTCCTTTTCCCCTTGGCATTACAATATCTTGACCGTAAGTATCTTTACACGAACCTTTTAGTTTTGAACCGATATATTGTGATCTAACAACGGAAACATTTTGCTGCAGCATTTGGAAAACCCCAAGCTTTAATATCAGAAGAAGCCTTAGCTGAGAGAAATGCAGGCAGAAACGAACACATAATTGAATTATCGTCTAGATTCAAAGGCTCTTCTGGTGGGTTGCATGTTCACTCACGCAGTCACATTTTCTTCCTGTTTTAACTGCACGTGTTCATGTAGTGTATAATTTCAATGCAGATAAAGGGAATGAAAATCGCAGAAGTGTGTGCTCCAGAACTCTGTCGTCAAGAGTGGGTAGCATTGGTGCAAGCGAGCACAAGACGAAGCGAGGGATGGTTCTTCCTTTCACACCCCTTTCTATTACTTTTGATGAAATCAGATATGCGGTGGAGATGCCACAGGTACAAGAATTGAATTCGCATAGTGTATGGTGTGGTGTCCCTCCGCATGTTTTCCCGTAGTTTTCCGGAAATAGATTCGGATTTCTATCTATGTTTGCAGGAAATGAAGAACCAAGGCATTCTTGAAGATCGACTAGAACTGTTGAAGGGTGTTAATGGAGCTTTTAGACCAGGAGTTCTGACAGCTCTGATGGGTGTAAGTGGTGCTGGTAAAACAACTTTAATGGACGTGTTATCTGGAAGGAAATCGGCAGGTTATATTCAAGGGCAAATCACCATATCCGGTTACCCTAAAAAGCAAGAAACTTTTGCCCGCATAGCAGGATACTGTGAGCAAACCGATATCCACTCTCCCCATGTTACAGTATATGAGTCTTTGGTTTATTCTGCATGGCTTCGGTTACCACCTGAGGTTGATTATGCAACTAGACAGGTAAAACTTTTGTAAATCAGATATACGCTGTATATTAACATCAACAGAATTTAGAGCATCCTATTACTTGTTGGAATGAGGAAATCTTGGGTGTTTGATTGGGTGTGTTGTGTGTGCCTAATAAGATCCGTGTTCATGCTCATGTTAGAGCACACAACAAATGACATTGTAACATTGTAGTACTGTAGCTTCTTCCAAATGACCAATGAAGCCATTTCAGTTGCTTACAGACCCTATTGATTGATAGCAGATGTTCATTGAGGAAGTTATGCAGCTGGTAGAACTGACTTCACTAAGAGAAGCCTTGGTGGGATTGCCAGGAGTGAATGGCTTGTCCACGGAGCAGAGAAAGAGGTTAACAATTGCAGTAGAACTTGTTGCCAATCCATCTATTATATTCATGGATGAACCTACCTCTGGCCTTGATGCCAGAGCTGCTGCTATAGTTATGAGAACAGTGAGGAACACAGTGGATACCGGGCGAACCGTGGTCTGCACAATTCACCAGCCTAGCATTGATATATTTGATGCTTTTGATGAGGTCAGTGACAGTTTTCCTTCTCTTAACCAGCTTACAAAAATTCAGTGTTTCATTTTAAGGTTGAACATATATATAATCAGCTTACAAAAACCAGCATTGTTATATTGACAGCTACTTCTGTTGAAGCGTGGAGGTGAGGAAATATATGTGGGGCCTCTAGGCCAGCATTGTTCTCAACTGATAAGTTATTTTGAGGTCTGCACTGCATCATCTCTAACTAGTAATTAATTAGTGCTTTTCAACCAGTTTGTTCATCAAGTAACCTGTTCTTGGTGTAGGGAATTAATGGGGTGCCAAAGATTAAGAATGGTTATAATCCTGCCACTTGGATGTTGGAGGTTACTTCAGAAGCACAAGAAGCAGCTCTTGGAGTTAACTTCACTGAAATATACAAGAATTCTGACCTATATAGGTAGGAACAACTAGAAGTTCAAACCAAAATACACATGAAAAAAGCATTGCCCTTTGAACATTTGTCACTGTTATTATGTTTTTCTATGGTTAACCAATATTATATTACACATACATTCAGGAGAAACAAGGCCTTGATATGGGAACTTAGCACACCTCCATCAGGTTCCAAAGACTTGTACTTCCCCACAAAGTACTCACGGACTTTCTTCACTCAATGCATGGCTTGCCTTTGGAAACAACACCTATCATACTGGAGAAATCCCCCATACAGTGCAGTGAGACTTTTATTCACAACAATCATAGCCTTACTGTTTGGGACAATATTTTGGGATATTGGCTCTAAAAGGTACCGACATGCAACCACTTGCCATAGTTTCTAATTCCCTTTTAATTTTTCATGTTATAACCTTAATTTATTTATCCGATGCAGGCAAAGAAGACAAGATATATTTAATGCAATGGGGTCCATGTATGCTGCAGTCCTCTTCATCGGGATACAAAATTCTACATCTGTGCAACCTGTTGTAGCCATTGAGAGAACAGTGTTCTACAGAGAAAGAGCTGCTGGAATGTACTCAGCTTTACCATACGCATTTGGACAGGTATACACGAAATTGTTCATCCATGAGTAAAGAACACTAACAATCAATTACCAAGTGATTCTCTTAATTATAGAACACTAATCATGAAGTTATGGAATATTCAGGTTGCCATTGAGATCCCATACATACTCATACAGACCCTCGTGTATGGGGTGATAGTGTATGCTATGATTGGGTTTGATTGGACACTCGGCAAGTTCTTTTGGTATCTCTTCTTCATGTTCTTCACCTTTTTATACTTCACCTTCTATGGCATGATGGCTGTGGGTCTTACCCCAGATCACAACGTTGCTGCTATAGTTTCCTTTGGGTTCTACATGATATGGAACCTCTTCTCAGGATTTGTGATTCCAAGAACAGTAAGTTCATATCTCCCTTTAGCTTCATTTTAACACATATACGCATATGGTAAGTGATTGACTCAGAAATGATATTTTATACTGATACAGAGGATGCCAGTGTGGTGGAGATGGTACTTTTGGATCTGTCCTGTGTCCTGGACCTTGTATGGATTGGTAACTTCACAATTTGGTGACATAAAAGATCGTATAGAGAGTGGAGAGAGTGTGGAAGAGTTTGTTAGGAGTTACTTTGGGTATAGAGATGACTTTGTAGGTGTAGCTGCTGCTGTGCTTGTTGGGTTTTCACTACTTTTTGGATTTACCTTTGCCTTCTCAATCAAGGCATTCAATTTCCAAAAGAGATGAACACTTTATTCTGCACAACTTGTAAATGAAGGATCACATTTCATCCAACAACAAAGAAATATATAGAAACATAGATCACTATTCTCCTTCGAAATTTCTGCAACATTTGTTTATTATATGATATTATGTTAAAAAAGTAGATTTTATACCTAAGTAAACTATAAAAAACTGATTTTTGAGATGAAATTTGCATTCACATAATATGAATATATAAATGTGTATTATTTCTATACTTCCACCGGTGAAAGAACTAATTTTTCACTTTTTGTCGTAATGTTACAATCCATGTTCCTTGTTCTACAATACGGCTACATTGTACTTCTGTGTCGTAAATGTTAATGGTCAGTCCATTGCCTATGTGAATGTGCCTGTTTTGTTGTTCTCAGAATAGTCCAAGAAAACTGAGTCAACAAAGAGACATAGATAGCAGAGAAAATGATTTTATAACGAGAGAGAGAATAGAAAAGATAATATTGAATAGTGTAAGAATTATTTTATGTGCAGAAGATGTGGATCAATAATTTATGGATCTGTCTATCTGTCCATCTTTATCAAATTGTTTTCATTTTAATGGTTAAAAAAAAAGCGCACGGAAGCAACGTGCAATTTATTAGGAGTAATGAATAATTTAATGATGTTACGTCACACTCACTGTTTATTATGACTAAAATTGTGACGTCATTTGTTAATTCACTCATAACTAAATATAATATGGTCTATTATACTTTATGAGGAAAATTATTAGAAAAATATCAAATAAGAAAAGAAAAGCAAAAAGAGAAAGATAAAAATTATTACAAAAACTAATTCCACAAATATAATTACCAAAAACAAAATCAGTACGTTAACAAAACATAAAAACAATAATTCAAAATGACAACGGACACCAATCACATTCTCACAAGCATTATATTAAATGGGAACCTGGGCGTTTTAGCAAGAACTATACCTGACTTTTAAGAATTAAAAAAAAAAAAAAAAATCGTAGTCCTCGCGTTCTCTTCAACAAAATAAAGTTTTAGAAGTGACTTTAACTAATACCTAAAAAAATAAGAGCGTCTTGCGATTAAACAAATAAAAAATAAACAGTCTTTCAATCCTTACTTAACACAATTAAGGTTTAGTCGTAAATACACCTTTATTTGTTCAAGGGTTGGTTGATTGTTCTGTTGAAAAGTAGTCACTTCAACAATAATAAAAACATCTCATGTTTCATTCACACTCAAACAAACAAACTGTGGAAATTATGTATAAGATCACTGGTCAATAGGATCCTACCCTTAATCCACAAGAGAAAAATTGATCTGTTTTGCATAAAAGTTAATCTGAAGTATGTAATAGCCCAGTTAAAAGGAACCAGATAGTTGAAATGCATCACATAACCATATGTATTGATTATGCAGAAATGTAAGAAGAATGAGGCAATGATTCTAAATATGGAAGGACTAAATTAAATGTCGACTAGATGCCGCATATGTTACAGTCAAAGTTATCTCTCAGGCCTACTACACCTACAATTACAAATGAATCTTAATCCTCAAAAAGAAGAAAATTGAAGGAACTCAATTACCCAAGCTGTCAAGGAAACTCTGCAACTCCTTCAAACCTTCAGCAGAGAAGCTCCGGTGCACTCTGGAGCGAGGGGCCACCAAGTTGGGAGGAGGTTGCTGCTGGAAGCAAATCACAACCGCAGACAAATTGTCTCCACTCTTTCTCTTTAAAGCCTCATCAACCAGATCCTTACTGCACATGGTTGGGTCATTATGCTCCTGGAGCCTGCGCCGGGCGAAATCCACTGCATTTTGGCTCCGGAATACATCCCAAATACCATCACAACCTATGATCAGAAATTCGTCCTCGCTCGTCAGTTTTGTAGTCATGAGTTCGGGTTCTGAACTCAGTGGTCCACCATCTTTGCTCTTCATTCCTTCCATGTGCCAGTCACCAAGTGCTCGAGCAACATTCAGTTGCCCGTTAAGATATCCATCGTACACATACCCCCCAGAAGCCTCGATCCGCTTCCTCTCTTTGTTGCAACTCGGTTTATGATCTCTTGACATCTCAATCGCTTTTCCACGACGGCACAGCACAGCTCGACAATCTCCGGCATTCGCCACCACCAGCAACCTGCAATCACAAACTATCATCATCACACAACTCATCAAAGCTATCCACTTTCATGCCGGAAATGTTCCTGATTCTCATTTGCACTTCCTTAAAAAAACAGTGGAAACTTACCCAAAGAAAAATGAATAACATGATTTTGGCTAGTTGGAAAAAATAATATATATGTACACCTAGATTGTCGAAATCCTGACCTTCCTATAACAAGAGTAGCTAATGCAGTGGTGCCTGATGCAAGTGCAGCATCCAGTGAGCAAGCTTCTGCAAAGGCATTGTCTGTTTGCAGAAATGCCGAAGCAACTATCCTTTCAATGTCTCCAGGGAAATCTTCATCATTGAGAATAAACTTTGGCAGATGCTGGCAGGCAAAGTCCGCAGCATGCTTTCCGCCATGTCCATCAAACACCTGACCAAGCCATTGACCATAATCATTACCTGACTTTCACAACAGTTTTCAAACAAATGCAAGAAACAAGCAAAATTTTCTCCGGGATCAGCAATGTTGTGTCTAAGATGTGTTTATATGTCAATAGTCCGTATTGGTGAAGCAATGCATTATCACCGGAGAATATTAGCATGAGGACTATGATTTGCAAAGAAATTCCACACAAATGTCATCATCAGAAAAAGTAAAATTCACCGACCCAATAATCACTATTAATCAAGTTAAGCACCAAAAATAGATAAATACCCCATAGAAAGCACTGGGTCCATCTATACAACTCTTGAGTCCATAATCGTGCATAAAATTGTCAACACAAACATATACATCCTCCATACTTGACCGAAATCCAATATCAGCGCAAGCTCCAGAACGAAGCGTTGGAAAGAAATCAGTCTGGCAATCTTCAGTAACATCCCCTGGCTCAGATGCATCGCACAAATTTGTTTTTATCTGTTGATTTAGCCACAACAGTTAGAAAAACAACAGATGGAAAATAAAACTCAGAAAATAATTTTTTTTTTTTCAGAGCAGAAAGGAACTTGCAACTCCAGAAACAACATATCAATAGCACTCCCAATACTCTAATGACTGTAAATTATACCAACAAAAAACCAAATAGACAAATCCAGAGGAGCTCAGGAACGTTAGCACACCCGAGGTAACCATAAAATTGGCAAGACGGAACAAAGTTCAATGTTATTATTTACACGGTTTTATTTAATTCAACACCTCCACGATCTGACATTTTTTACCACACCAACCGAACATCAGTGTTTTACATTACTTCTCCCCACCAAACTTTCCTTTTACCCTAAATCCCAATTCTAGGTTTCATCTATAAAGAATGAAAAGAAATATAACCCATATAAGCTAAAACAACTTGCACATATATGACTCAACCACTTTCCTTTGCAACAACTTTCCAAAATCTCCCACTGCATCAAAATGGCAACGGAAAGGAAAAGAAACGGTGTTCAAAATTGTCAAATATAGAAATTATAGCCATTTCAAGGAACTCAATAATTCCATAACAGTTCAAACAACAAAATCACAAATCAGCATTTTCCTGTCTAAAAGGATATAAATAAGCACACACACTAACATGCTAGCACAAAATTACTTACTTAAAGAAAAGATCAATTTTGTGAAAGAATAACTCACGAGAGAAGCGTGGCGAACAAGTTTGCATTGGCGATGTGAAGGTGGGTTGGGATTGGGAGGTCGAGTCCCACTAGAGCTCCTGCTTTCACTTTTACTGCAACAATCCACCCCTTCAATTTCTTCCATGCTTCTCCACCATAAGATCCAAGTCAAGAAAAATCGAAACGGGTTCGACCCAGATTGCAAACAACAATTGGGCAGCTATAACGAGTACAAAAATTAGGTTTTTTTGGAGTTAGGTTTGGCGGGTGGGTCTCTGCGATTCAAAGGGAACATGGCGTCGCAAATGCAGGAATTTTGAGAAGCGATTTGCCTATATGACACAAGTGTTGTGAACATATAGAAAGAGACGAGGAGAAGGAGAAAGAGAGGGGAGAGAGATTCACCGTCGTATCTGAAGGCGGTGGTCGGTGGTTGGTGGGGTTTTAACTTTCAAAATGCGGTGGCAGGTTCGAAACGACGTCGAATCGCTATGTAAAGTTTTGAGCTTTGTTAACGGCAAGGGATTTCTTTTTTAGTCTGAGAGGGGCGTGTCTCTTTCATAACATATTAATAGAAAAATAGTAATAATATTAATAAATATCTTTCTTTTCCCTATATATCTAATTCAGGGACCTGAATGCAGGGATTAACCCTGATTTACATTTTTTAAATTTCAATAATATTATTAATATTAATATAACTGTATAAACTAAATGAAAGTATCTCAAAAAAACAAAAAATGATGATTAGATTTGTTCTCCAATCATCACACCCTTCTTCAGTCAACATCGTATGAGCATCAACTTACAATACAATTTATGGAGTGGCAGCTATATACAGCTGTAGATTCTTTTCAATTTACCATTATTACTTCATTCACTTGCATCAATTTCAAATAATGGTCCAAATTATAACTAATGAATTTTTCAGTATTTGTAAACATAATTACTATATATGTTATCGACAAACTTATTGCATGTTATAATTTTATGATCAAAAATAGTGATATGAAATTTATTATATCATTAATGTATCTTTTTAGTTGCAACCAATACTGAAAAAAGTACTCTAATTACAAATTGTTGTGTATAATAAGCTGATATCGTTTTAAAAATTAGTTGAAATGAATTTTATTATGTAAATAGTGAGTGAAAACAAATTTTTACATAACCAAAATCTTAAGAAGGCATCTAGATCTGATGAGTTAGAAGAAGAATATTCAGAATACTTACAAAGTGTAAGAGTTTTATTCAATAAAAACGTTACTGCATTTCATCTTATTTCGTAAAAGCAAAGCTGATAAAATATATTTGATTTAATCTGTAAAATAGATTAGACAAAGTTAAACAAGCAAACACCCATCTGAACTAAAATGAACCTGTTTTTATTATATACATTTAATATAGGACCAAATAAGCTTGGATTAAACTAATTGATAAATTTATACAAGAACCAATTTTGAAATAATAATTATAATTTTTAAAATATTATGATTATAGTAGAATATATACTGTTTTAAAAATTATATAAAAAATAAATTATACTTTTTTTAAAATGGAAAAACTGATAATAACATCTTTAAAAAATCATATTAATATAATCCCTTTAAAATGTAAACATACTTTTTTTCATCTCATTTTTTAGTTTGTTAAAAAAAGAATACATAGCTAATGGCTTGACAGGTGAATGAGTGACGGATTAAACAATCAGGAGTTTTTGCTTTTCACAACAACCCCATCTCATGCTTCGTTACACCTACCACGTCCATTGTCCATCCCATAAAATAATAATTATATATTTTTTAAAATTTAAATTATGTTATTTTTAAAACATATATTTTATCATCATTTATATTTAATTATACATTAAATCATTAAGCTAAAGTTTTAATATAAATTTAATAATATTTAAACTTTAAAATTATATATTTAATTTTGATTTATTAGTATATTTAACTCTTTTAATTTTTCAAACAAATAAAAATTGTAGGTTATTTAAAAATACTATGAACATTTTAAGTTAGAGGGGATATGTCGACAACAATAACACTAACACACAAATTTATCTATGTCACTATTTTCACGTTTGAAGAATTTAACGTCAAACATAGTTTCAACAGATATTAATTTCAAAATTTATGTTGATTTAGAGTGTAACCATCCTAAATTTATGTCGACTCATAAGGGGTCTAACGTAAATTTCTTCTTCTATTTACATTACAAGTTCTCTCCTCATTATTACTGTTAACAACCATACTAAAACACGTTATCTTGAATTAGGAGGTGACAATTTATTGATAAACAAAATAATGACTTTGCATGAATATCTTTCTTTCTTTTTTATTTCATGTTTATCAAAATCCAACATTAATTCTCATATTGATTCATCTTTTTACCAATAAAAAAAACTATAATGAAATTATTTTTTTAATATGTTTCACTTTTTTGTGTTGCCTAACATGTGAATTTTTTTGTTATAAAGTTAAAAAGTAGTTAGTGATTAATGAAGTCAAATTTAGAATAAAAGTTGGACAACTTTAGAGAAGATTGAGTTGTACAAATTAAAAAATGTTTAAGTGAAAAATGAACTTTTACTTTTGTACCCTTAAATAATGTACAACTAAATCTTCTTTCAAATTAGTCCAATTTTTGTCCTAAGTTTAATTTTCCTATTCACTAACTCTCCTTCAACTTGATAAAAATCATTAATCTCATAAGAACACACAAAATTATAAAGTTCAAAAAATCTCATTTTATTGTAGAACTTTTTATTGAATGCAAAATTTTTTACGTTAATCCTCCTAAGAAACCGATGTAAACTTACGTTAAAATTATATACAATATTCTATTTACAGTATAATTTTATCAATTGTTTTGATAAATTATAGACAATCCTCTATTTACAATATAAAATTATCAATTCCTATATAATCAACAAGAGTCAAACTACAAACTTATTTCACGAGATTATTAAAAAGAATATATCATTATTAGCGGGCAAACTGTTGTTAAGATTTAACATCGGTTCAATTTTATCATTATTATTTCTGAAGTTTTTTTCTACAAAAACAGTCTAAAATTATATTGTCAGTAAATAAAAAAAAGGTAGATAGTTATTCTATATCATTAATTCACATGTAATGTAAAAGTGATACACCGAAAAAAAAAAACTATCTCATTATCTTGTAATCAGTTAAAAGTAATTTGACACTAAAATTATTTATTATAATACGCTACTATATCTCGCTTACTACTATTTCTTACAACTTCCGCTGACACTATTTTTTAAGACAAATAAATATTACAAACTCCAAAATCGCTCTTAAAATATGCAATAAAATGCGTCATGTTAAATGATGTATTCTCAACAACAAAAATAAAAATCAAATACTCTTAGACCAGGTAAAATCTATTTCAATATCACGTTATTTTTAAAAAATTTTATGCAAATATTCATAATACATTATTAAAAAAGTTCATATTTTCTCTTAATTTTTTTTCACGAAATACTTATAATTTTGTTATAAACAAAATTTACAAAAAAAACTGGTATTTTTTTAGCAAAATATTTTGTATAAAATATTTTTTGCAACAAAATTTGTAGGAAATACTTGTAAATTTTATAATTTTGTAAAATATAATTATCCAAAAGTAATTATCTAACAATTAAAATTCTTCGAAGAAAATAACATGAATTAATTTTTTTTGCAAATTTTTTAACAAATTAATAAGAAAATTCTCATGAATTTTTAGTTGTGATAATAAAGAAAATGATTTTTTTTGAAAAATATTTTTTTTAAAAAGTAGAAAAAATTATTAAATAAAATATTTTTTTATGAAAATTACAAAAATAAAATAATAAAATTTTAAGATTTCTTTTATAAAAAATATTATTTGTGAAACAAAACTTTGTCAAAAATATTATTTTCCTAATAATAATAATAATGACTTTGTTCAAATTGTTTTGTCTCACAATTTTTTTCTATTTATAAGTTGGCTATTCTCCATTCTCCTGGTATCACTAATTTTATCATTTTTCTCATTTGAGTACTTTTAACAGCTAAACATGCATTAAATCTTCCTCTCCCACTCCAAGTGTAATTTGGGATATATTTTCTTAGAATGCATAATTATATTATATAAAAAATTGCCACCTCCTAATTCCTTTCATGTTATATATTAGACTCTCATACGTAATTTTTTTAGTTAAAAAATGGGAAAAAAATGTAGAGCGGTGACGCAAATGCAGAATTGGAGAGGGCAATCAACACACACCACTTGTCCCATGTTATGTCTTATCACAAAAAATGACAACACTTTATTTTTAAAAATTAACTTATTTTCAGGTTCGTTTGGTGTCGGTTACATATTATTAATGATATAAAAATAAAAGTTAACTTTTATTTATATATCTATCGATGAAATATCATGTTAGACAAATAAATAGATAAATAATTTAAATATTATTCCGTTCTCAGCGATTATAGAATTACTGTCAATATATATATAAAAGATATTTTTCATTTTAAAATATGAGTTATGTCATGAATCTTTTTACAAAACGTTTTAATAAATGAAATGAGAAAATATTATTTAAACCATTTTAAATCTTAATTTCTAATCAAATCTCAATTTTTAAATAAGGTACAACTATTAACTATTGACAGTAATTACCTTTTACTTTCATGTTTTAAAATAGATAAAAACATGTTGATATGAATCAATGATTTTCATTAATTTGATAAATCAGTCTATGTTCATTAATTTGATAAATCAGTCCTATGTTATATGATGGATATTCATATAATTTATTATTTTTTATTATTTTTGTATGTAAATATTTATATTAATTAGTTAATTTATTTTTTTATTGACTACATGTTGTATATATAAATATATATAACTCTTTTTATCGATATATTAATAATAATATACATAAAAGTTATTCCATATTATCTCATTTTTTATTGTTTATTCTATTCTCTATTACTTTAATATCTATTATTCTTTGTTATTCACTTTATTTCGTAACGATTGTGTTACATTTCAAATTTAACAATGATTAATAAGATATATTAATTTTATAACAATATATTTTCCATCTAAAATTAATAATTTTTATTTTACACTTTTTCTTTTTAATAGAAACGATTAAATTAGTGAACACAGAAAAAGATATACTAGTTTGTAAATAGTTTTGGTTTCACTAAATCATATAAAACTATTATATACGTATATTTCTCTGAACCGAGTGAAGTTTATAAGTATCCTGTGACTACGTCACGTCTTTGATCATATCAACGTGATACTAATTGTGGATTTACTCTTATAATAAGGGCAAACTATATACTAAAACTAATGAAATGGCAATAAAATGTATGCAGAAGATGAATTATTTATGGCTATACATAAATTCACTTACGTTTAAAACTGAAATCAAAAGTGCATAAATAATATATTATATATAAAAAGTGCTTCTATCTTATCTAGTTACGAACATTTTGTGAGTATTTTAAATTACTTGAGAAGATTTATGACATGCAATGATAAGTTTTTTTTTTTCATGGAATATTATTTTGATAACGAACGTAAATGAAACACTGAGACTCCAATTTCGCATCTCTTTTTTGAGCTTTGCTTCAGAAACACTCATTCACTTCTTAAAAAGCACTGTCATCGTGGCTTCTTCAAATGCTATTATTCTAAGGAGGTTCTCAACTTTTTCAAAAAGCACGGTAGAGATATCATATTAAATGTTTACGTTTTTCTTTCTTGTTTTTAAACTTTTTTTCATTATCTAATGATGATTATTTTCAGGACAACCTTAATAAAACTGTAATTATAGAGTTAATTCATACATGAGTAGGTAATTATGAAGGATAAATTAGTGAAATAATCCGTTGTTTATGCCGACAAAGCCATTAATTAGCTCTGTTGTTGGATAGAAGTGCGATTGAAGCATTCTTAATGCTGACGAAATTCCTTTTTTTTCTTTTTCCTGCAAATTTGTTAGGTTGCTTATAAAAGTAGATCACCTTGTTCGTATGTTAACCTAAAATTTTGGCTTGTTTTGTAAGCAAGTACACATACTTTCATGAATGGATGTAGCCGTATTAGTTTTCAAAAGTATTTGTATTTGTATTGATTTTGATGTGAATTAGCTTTTTTGTCTTGCAATCCACGTTTAGCTTCTTTTATGATAAAAAAAAAGTTTAATTAGTCGGATGATACCCACTTTCGTTCAGATATGTCAATTTGGCACCCATTTTTTAAAATGTGTCAATCTAGTCTCAACTTTAAAAAAAATATCTTAATCAAGTTCATCTCAAACAAAAATTACTAAAGCCGTTAACTTAATTCATGACTTTTATCACTAAATTTTAATATAAATATCAATACTTAATTTTTCGTAAGTCATTTTAAATATCAATATCGTTAACGGTGTTAATAATTTTTTGCTGAAAATAACCTAATTAAGGTATCTTTTCAAAAGTTGAGACTCAATTGACACCTTTTTAAAAGGGGTTGCAAACTGATACATCTAAATAAAAATGGGTATCATCCAACTAATTAAACCTAAAAAAAAGTCATTTATCAAACATTAAAGTGCTCCCCTTTGAAAACAAATGTTTTTTAAATATTAAATATGCCTTCATATAAGTTTAATATCATGTATGAAGGTAGATTTTGGTGTTGATATGTATATTGAGTGTATAATAAGGATGTCTGTATCTTCTCTAATTTACATTCACGGATTGAAATTTAACTTGAACTCAACATATTGGAGATGACTATTATTCCGTAATATATATTTATTGGAATAAAAAAAATACCTATGTAATAATAATAAAAGTTTATGTCTAGAATTTTGAATAAGTTGTTGAGATTAAAGCTTTAAATAAGTTTGACCTGATTATATTACTTTTTTTTAACCTATTTAGATATAATGATGGATGTTATAGATAGTTGATTTTACAATTAACTATGTATTTGAATTGTCATTTTATGTTTTAAATCTTACATTTATTTTGCTAGCATTTAAGTATGAGCTTAAAACTTTTACATCGACTAAGAATGAAAAAATTGTGTGACATATACAAGAAAAATACACTCAAAAATATTAAATTATAATATTTTGGATTTAGAGTATGTTATATTATCTTATATGAATAACTCATATTTTAAAAGTAATGAATCTTGTTTGTCTATTTTAATAGAGAAACCTGATATGTAGGTTAGTTTTAACAAAAATGACTTGTAGAGGTATTCCAAAGGTTCATTGAAACATGTAGTATTTTTTAACTTACTACAAGTATTTTAAATAATTAAAATATTATTTAATGTGTTATATTACAACTTAAAGTAGTTAAAATGATCAAAGTGTTGTGTGACATGGTCTTGGACTAAACAAGTCCATATTGGTATATGTATCCTGTAGCCCAATTTAACGCAGGCCCAACCCAATATGATTTAGTTTGACTTGAACTCGGTCTTGTCCAACATGATTTGTAAGTAGGTATACATGATTTTCTTATTTTTACTTATTCAATTTAGAATTTTCAACCTGATAAATTAAGTTTAAAATTCAAAAATATAAATTTGAATGATTATAGTGTAAAGTTATTAAAGATTTGAAATTTTGGCACACCTTTAAGAGAAAACCTAGGTAACAAAATTGTCCCGCGTGAGTTCTTTGGTAAAGCGGGGTGGTTATGAACCTGGTGACGTCGAAACAGCCAGGAAAGAACGATAAAAAGAGGAAAATCAAAAAACGAAATTGAACTCGTGACTCTCCATTTTCCTGACGGAGGAAATATATATGTACATGTATCTAATTGCGTATTATTATTAGTTGTTTAAGAAGTGATTTTGAAGGTTGAAGTGTGTGAAGAGAAAAGTTGGAAGAGTGCGACAAGTGTGTCTTCTACCGTCGAAGGCGAGATTGGTGCATAGACCGCACGCAATACCAACCCACAAAACGCTAAACACAACCAAATCAAACCGAACAAGGTTGCCTTTTCCATTTCAAACACCTCTTCCACCGTTTTCTCCTATTCACTTTACACACGCATACATATTCAACCTTTTCCAATGCCTCCACCACCTCCTATTCACTTATAACTTCAAACTTTATAACATTAGTGTACATAACAAAAACCTTGAAGAGGGTGATCGTGGAAAAAAACCAATTCATTATTCTCTCAACTCTCACCATGACAACCACTTGCTTCCTAAACCTTCCTCCTCTCACGTCAAACCAATCTTCCAAAGCTTCTCCAATCCCCGCAAAGCCACTTTCATCGTAAGTTTTAACGTTTATATACATTTGTTGTTTTTTTTACATGTCTTACAATTTAACGTTTATACATTTGTTGTAGGCTGAAAAACGAATCATGTTGTTGGAAGAGACAATGCGTTGTGATGGGAGTGGCATCGTACGTGATTGGAGTAGAAATGTGCAATTCAATGACACTGCCTCATGAAACGCTTCAAATCACCACCTTCCCAATTGCTCACCAAGTATCCAATGTTTCTGGCGGCGCCGCCGCCAAATGGAGCCAGAAAAGAACGTGCCCTCCGTGGCAAGGCAATTCACTGGAAACCATCGTGCCGGAGAATCTCCCACGGCCCTCCGCTCGCCGCCGATACGAGGCCGTCCGTTCCTCCTCCCAGACTGCGCCACCGCTCTCCGCCCCAACTCGACTTATTCCAAGCAACCACGGCAGTTGCTTCTCCATGTGAAATTCAACATGCAAACGCAACCATCATTTAGTTGTACATAATTAATGTTTGTTATTAATAATTGATTCCCGTTTTACACGGATTAATTTCCTAATCATATTCATGTGCACGTTTTTATCTTATTTCAATGAAAACTTGGAAAATATCTTATGATAATTGCGTGTAGTGATAGTAGTACTCCATTGGATTTATGCAGTTTAGTGATTGTAGTACATGTAGTACAGATTTTTCTAGTTCGTTACCCTCTTAAACCATGAACTAACGTTGTACTACATTGTGATACCTTTTTTTTTTTTTGTCTCTTTTCATAACCCACTAAACTAAATATACTAGGTCTATTGGGCCTTCTCAATCGGGCCATTTTTCACAACCAAAAACTACAGGTCCAACAAGAACATGTTTAAAATAATCAAAACATTGCAAACAGAAACTTTTTATGATTATGAAGTAGAAGAAAAAACATAACAACAAAGTAAAGGAGTGCTAAGATGTATAAAAAGAAAAAGAAAAAAGAAATAAATGTGAAAGGAACATCGTGTTTCTAAAATTTAATTGCATATTTAATTTCATATTCATGACTTTTTCATTCAATTTTTTCCTTTTTCATATATAAATTAAATATGTAGCGACTTTTTTTATCGTCAAAAAGTTAAGAAAATATTGAATTCACGTAATCCTTTTGTATTTTAACGAGTAGTTTATAATTTTTAAAATACATCGACGAAAATTAAGTTTAACGAAAAGTATTTGGAGCAATTTTTTTTTTTTTTCATTTTGAAGAATACTTCTCAGTGATAGAAAATTAATTTTTCTTCCAAGACCGTGATGATTTTTACCAAAATTAAATTAGAAAAAAAGGTAAAAAAATATGATGTTTAAAAAAAGTACAAAAATGGAGGCTTGTAAACATAAAGAACGGTTAAAAAAATACAAAAAAAAAAGTATATTCAAGAAAAACAGGACAAATATGCGAACAAGAAAACTTCGAAAGTCGTAAAGAAGGAAAGACTGCGATTTTTAAAGGGAAACAAACAAGGAAAGACGGCGATGTTAGAGGAAGAGGTGATATTTAGAAGAGAGAACTCAAATTTCCTTGATTGAAAATGCCAAGTACAATGAGGTATTTATAGGAGCTAATGGAGAGATCTAGACTCATTTCTAGGAGCTTCTC
>Ga0099822_1000940_pt1 | contig 31476 bp, 27 predicted proteins | sample CowpeawhiteBW_FD_76839 | JGI IMG/M metagenome (GOLD analysis project Ga0099822, IMG submission 76839) | Root nodule microbial communities of legume samples collected from California USA - Cow pea white BW | ecosystem: Host-associated > Plants > Roots > Nodule | place: USA: California | collected... | reverse complement strand
TATAATATATATATATATATATATATATATATATATATATATATATTGTTTGGAATATTCTTGAACTTCGAAGTTTTTTTTATTATGCTATGGTTCGTCGTTTTGTTGACATAATTCATTGCGAAATTGCAACTGGCTTCGGTCATGTAGGTTTTTTGGTAAATTTAACAAATTGATGGGCGGGGAGTGTTGTTAAATGTTAGGATTGTAAAGAAAAAGTAAATAGCACAAAGGTTAAATGAAATTATATGCTAAGTGGCTTTCGGATTGGCAATATGTATACTCGTATAAATTTTCTTTCGAAGTAGAGATAAAGATTCCGTAGACACAGAATCAAGTAAAATTCCATCAACGAAATAGTTTTCTGTAATGTTATGTATTTTGTTGTAAGGGAGTAATCCCAAATGAATGATACTCTGCAGGATGTGTGGGCTATGTCTTGGTTTTTGTCATGATTAAGGAAAGATTTATATAAAGCATGGGGGTGAATTAGAAATGTGCTGCAGAGTTGGATTGTTTACACTCTGTTATTATTAATCTATTGGAGAATAAGAAGTTTGGAAAGGCTTGAGCTTAGTATTGGGACGATATAGATTTAACCTCTAGCCTAGGCTTCACCATTTTGGGTATTGCATTGTACCTAGACTTAATTGCATCAACCAAACGAGATAGTACTGCAATTTTCTTAAGAATATACTCGTTCAAGTTTCTGATCATTTCAAACAATTGATGGGACATAGAAACCGGCATTTAAATTAGACCTATGTACTGTTCAACTCTTCGAAAGAATGGCAACCGAGAAATGCTTGGTGATCAAATTTTACATTGCAGGTTCAAGCCGTCTTGCTGCTTTTGGGAGGACGTGATGTGCACGCAGGTGTTCCTGCTGTTGAACTACCATTTGATCAAAGTAACAGGGTAGTGTATATATCTACTTAACGAGATCAGCTTGATATCTGGTATTGCAATTTTTGGCTTGCATTTGAGTACTTTACAAAATTCTCTAGGGTATGGGTGATACTCCAAAACGTTCGAACCTTTCACGAAGAATAGCATCCTTGGTCAGATTCCGTGAGAAACGAAAGGAAAGATGTTTTGACAAGAAAATTAGGTATTCTGTGAGAAAGGAGGTGGCACAGAGGTAAATAAAATTTCAATTTTACCCGTTTCACCTAAATTATGCGATGACCTTTTTTTCCAATGGAAACTGACTTGGATGTGATAATAACATCAAGTTGTTTCTGAAGTTTAAGGTGCTCTTTTATATTTATAACTTTTTTGTGTTCTGTTTTTGTTGTGTTTTTCTCTTGTTAGGATGCATAGGAAGAATGGGCAGTTTGCATCCTTGAAAGAAAGCCCAGGTTCATCTAATTGGGACTCTGTCCGGAGTTCTGCTCAAGATGGCACTTCTCATTCTGAATCTGTGTAAGTTTTAAAGCTTGAATTTCCTATATATATATATATATATATATATATATATATATTATTTTATCACAGGGTTGTGGTTCTTTGCGTGTGTATTTTATTCCATTTTGTATTTTATTCCAATTTTGTAAACATTAATTATTGCCACTCCTTGCTTTTTTATGTCTTCTAGACGCAGATGTCACCATTGTGGTGTCACTGAAAATAATACTCCTGCAATGCGTCGGGGGCCAGCTGGACCAAGGACTTTATGTAATGCATGCGGCCTTATGTGGGCAAACAAGGTTAAGTTTGGTTGTGATGAAATGCTTGGTGTGAACTTGAACATCTGTATTTCATTTTAAGTACAAGGACAAAATTGTTTTCCTCCAAATGAAGTCAGCTAGCTACATGGATGAAATGATACTATCGTGTTATGTCAAACTTCTTGTGTTCAGAAAGGCCATATAAGTTTAAAGTAGAATTATCAAAATCTGATTATAATATTTTTGTCCATAATGATATGAAACTGTTCTGGATTCCTATGGTGCCATTTCATTGTTCATGTTGTGGACTATGGTCCCAATGGAATAAGAACTAGCCGGAGCTTTATGGTAAAGATAGCCTTTTGCCTTATCAGTGGCATGTTTCTGACACATGACATCCGCTGGACAGAATTTCATTTTTCTCTTTCCTTGCATTCCCTTTGTTCCTTCTCATGAACTGCATGCATCATCAATTTCATTGACTTTTTGCACCTTACAAATATCTCCATTTCCCTGAATTCACTTCTCAACTTTGACAGGGCACACTCAGAGATCTCAGCAAGGGAGGAAGAAATCTTTCTGTTGAGCAAAGTGATCTGGTATGTAAGACAGACCTTAATTTTCTTCCAATTTATTCCCTGATTGTAAATGCAAAGGGGAATCGGTTCTATTTTTAATTATCAGTTCCAAATGAAATATCTCATTCATGGATCTGTAATAAGTTCTTGGGTGTGAAATATCTGAAGTTTTTTCTCGGTAAATATTGTGATGGGAAAATTAAATTCACTAGAGGTAAAAAGAAAGAGAAAAGTAGGGGAGGATAAGTCAAGTTACTGATGCTCTAAATTACGATTCAGTCACTCTCCCTTAGTAACAAAGTCAAAGATCATCGGTCAAAACCCCCAATTGGATAAGGTATCTTGATGAAACTTACCCGTTAAAGATTTCTGATTCCAAGCAATAGTGGAAAAAGTTGACATGATAATGAATTTCCCTTGTGTTTTGATGGAGTAATTAATTATTTTAAATAATTCAAAATGCTTTGAGTGAAGTATGTGTTCGGATGATATTTTTTTTTTGAAGAACATTTTAAAAATGTGAAATTATTTTAATTTTAGTTATTCCAATATATAATTTAAATTCTATTAAAATAGTTAGAATTGGAAATGTTACACTTGTCTTTTATCTCACATTATGTCTTTTCATTCTCTTATCTCCTCTGTTTCTGTCCCCTCTCTTCTACGTTCTTTCCTCCGCTCTCCTCTGATTCTCTTTCTTTTCCTCTTTTTTTCCTTTCTCCTATCTCTCCCAATTTGTCCTCTCTTCTCTCTCTGTCTTCTCTCCTCTCCCTTCTCTCTTCTTTTTTATATATCTCGCAATATTGATTTAAAAGTGTCATATTTATATTTTTAATTAATAAATACTATTACATATTAGCTTTTGTTATTAAATGTTTAAAATTAGTTAATATTTGATACTGAAATATCAGTTATTTAAATATTTTTAATTTTCCTACGCATACTAGAAATTGAGTTAGCTATCCAAATTAAAAATTTAAATTTAATAAATTTAAATTGTTTTTTCTAAATAAAATATTTGAAGAACATAAAAATTTTATGTTGAACAATTCAAATTTAAAACATTTCAAATCCGTTAAAATTTTTAAAAGCGACCTACTTTTTTGTAAAAGATTTATTACTCAGCACTGCATGGTTGACTATAAATATTTGGGTTAAAATTATTTCTAACCAGAAGCGGATCCAATTTTTCTTTCTCAATAGAATTTCAAACAACCTAATCCCCAATAAGGGTGAAAAACAAGCAAACCAACTTATTAGTATTGGGTTGTTTTGATTGGTTTTATGACAGTATCTCGTTTGAACAGCCTTACCTGAAAGTCTTTGCGGTGCATATATCTAGGTCCTTTCAGTTACATTGCAGTTCTACTTAATACATAAATTGGTGGTTTACTCATCAACGTGAATGGAATTTTCAGGATATTCCTATTGATGTCAAGCCTACTTCTGTTATAGAAGGAGAATTGCCCGGAATCCATGATGAGCAAGTAGAAGCTTTTACATATTGCAAATTCATTTTCGGCAGTACACATTTTTTTCCTTTTCATGAAAACTTTTCATGGGGTATGCAGGGTAGTTCTGAAGATCCGTCCAAGTCCAACACAGGTGATGGTTCTAGTGGTCATGCAGTAAACCCCAGTGATGAGGTAGTTTTAAATATATATGTGTATGTGTGTATTGAGAAAATGAAAGCATATAATGAATTGCTATGATGCTAGTCTTAATGGGTATTGGGTTGATTTCTTGTTCAGGAATTGCCTGAAACTGCAGACCACTTTACAAATGCTCCGCCATTAGGACTTGGTCATTCTTCAAGGAATGACACTGAACAGGTATCACAACCCTACACAATTGTAAGGTCGACTTCATCTGAGTTTTAATAGCCCCACTTTACCAACGAAAGTTAAAATGGAGACAATTATACATTTGTAAATACACGAGTTATGTTCATAACAAGCATTTCAGTAGCAATTTCTTATGAGGTTCATTTTATCTTCAGGAACCTCTGGTTGAACTTTCTAATCCTTCAGATACAGATATTGACATTCCAGAAAACTTTGATTAGAAGGTACTAAGTGATTCATTACGTTGAGGGGTTTTATATAATGGTCCCTCTGTAGTATATTGTTGATGTACTAATGAGATGCAGATCTAGAAGCAGTGATACATACCAGAAATAATTAGGAAATTCGGGGTTATGACTAATTGTAGCCCTCGGAAATGGAAATTGAAATGATTACGGATTAGCAAATGTCAAGAAGCTCTGCTATTCCGACCTAACATTGGGTAGTCTGTGACATTGATGCTGGTATACGTGCCAAACATTGTTTGTGTATATGTTATAATGTAATTTTCCTTCAGTGTTTATATCATAAAATATTCATTAGTGAGGCCTGTGTTAATAAAATTGCTCTCTACATGCTCCTGACTATCATAATTTCATTGAGATCAAAGCTCTGCAACCTTGATTTTAGAGATGAAATTTCGGTGATATGGTCTGCCACTCAAGAATGGGTATTGGAACATCAAGGCAGCAGTGTGGAAATTAGGACCTTCAGTGAAGTTTAGGCTTGTGCTGCTCGACTCTTGGTGAGACCATTTGAATATGTTATAATTAGGTCAGATAGACTTGTTCCAAATGTACATATACATATAAAATAAATATTAATCATCGTCTTCTCAGTGTTCTTCCATACACATTTATCACCGCTGTTGGGCAGGCCCAAAATATTGCCACTGTTGTCATCTGCGTGTCTAATAATATACCAGTATATATAGTTCTTATAAGGAGAACTAGTATATTTACTTAACTACTTTTACAAAACTATTACTCTTCCTCCCATGATCTGTCTTTTGTGAAAGAGGACATAGATTTCAAAATAAATGTAATTTTTACGACTTATATTGAGGATCCCATACAAGTTGTACAATCTTTCAAAGGTCACAATTTGCAAGTCACAATCCGAAGAGTATCCTTTTCTTTACGGTGAATTGATTTCGACTCTTTGTCCAATTTTCTTTTTCGTTGCTATGGCGGTGTTTGGGTGAAGCGACAACGCCATGGTTCCTCCTTGTGTTCTTCAATTTCCGCTAATTCAAGGAATGCAACTTGCGGTACATGGTTTTCCCTTGAGTTGTAAATCGAGCGAATTTTAGAAATAAGAAGTCTATAATAAAATTTTATACTTTATTAGATGGTTCTATTTAGATTAACATATCTGGATTGTCGGAGAAGCGCAATTTGCTAATTGAATAGAACGTGATCAAAAACATTAACGAGTGCAGAAAGTTAATGCCTTCTTTGTATCGGTTTGATGAAATAGTTAGATATCATCCTGCTGCTCGGTGCTTTCTACACAGCCTTTGAATTCTAAATGTGTGTGAAGGAAGATATTGCTTTTATTCTATTTTTCAAAATATAATCAAATGTATGTACATAATGATGTCAACCTCTAAGCTCCTATTTGCTAATAAATTAAGAAGCCAAAAATTGCACATTGAACAGAAGCTACAGGAATATACAACCGGAAAACGACCCAAGAGATGAAGAAACTCACCGGTGACTGAAGTTGTGGACAAGAATAGAAATGTTAGATATGCGTTTGATGTCGCATGGATGAAAGCAAGGCTCTTTTTCACCGATGACTTGGGTTTCCACAGAAAAAACACAACAGGAATCAACACCAACCATGTAGTATATCGAGTCCAAACTTCACTTTCCATTCCAATCGCCCCTCTGGACAAGATCTAGAGCTTTCAACCCAAGTTCTTCTTAATAGAGAGATTCCTCTCTCACGCTCTTGTATACTCGGTACTTAAGAACTGAGCGTCGTGCTCAGCTGACAAGTAAGAAATTCTTTAGATGACAATTTCTATTCATGAAAATCTTCGTAGGGTGAGGATCCACTTGAAGAATCACTGTCAAACGGAGTTGTCTCTCGTGGTGACGATGGTAGTGATTCTCTTTGTTGTGAAGATGAGGCTGAAAGTGATTCAAACATCATTCCTCAAGTAATCAAAGTGACATGCAGTCGATAAGCAGATAAAAAAATGCAGGAAGTCAAATACACAACACAGCTTTTAATGCCTAATTTTCAAACCCAGACTCATCCCAAGTCTTGAAAGATAATGAGTTTATTGTAAATGATAGGTTTCAATGGCCAGAATAATCTTGAAAGTAACGGTATTCAATCAACTAAAGTATTCCTTCAATCTATCTAATATTTCAGTTTTATCAAAATATTAGTAATTTTAGAAAACCAAAAAAAAACTCATTATTTTTGTCAACTATTACCCTTAATTTTCAGTAGCTCCACTAAATACTTGCGCATTCATAACTACATTCTAACTCCTTTAGTAAGAATAGTTTTGTTCAAGACAAATATCAACCCAATAGGGGAGGAAGGTAGTTTAGAATACATACAAGTGTAATTCATATTATTTTTCATTCTGATTATTCATATGAAAGTTATCACTAGAGCGACTACCATTAGTTAGCAATGATGAGCACAGTAATAGAGAAACGAATGAAGTTAGAAAGTACCCATTATGCTTTTAAGTAAATGAAGCAAACAACCTAAAGGATAGGAATTGATCCAGAGAGAGGAGAAAGAATAAAAAAGAAGAGTCTCTAAACTTTGCACACAGCAGAGAGGCATCACAGGTTTAGCAAGCTTCCCATGCAGTGCACATAAGTTTTTTTGAAAGGAGAATTAGGACCTTCAATTTTTTAGCATACTTATAAGTCCTATTCAGAACCCACTCGATTTCCCAATCATCACAGTTCCCTCTCAACAAACTGCATTTGGAAAAATTAAACCTCACTACAAAACAAGTATTCTGTTCAGATACCTGTACTCTCTCTATAACTAACAAAATTATTACAGATGGATTTTAGACCTCGGATTTCTTTCTTCCAAGTTGTTATGGGCAGGCCAAGTTCAGCAACAGTAGCCCATCTATTTTACACTGTAAGTCAGCTAATTTAAATGGTTATTATGTGAAGGGATTCTTGATGACACATGGTATTTTCGTTCACAGTGGAGCAGTTTCTCCTCGCTTGTGAAAAAAAGTTTGGAAGACTGTCATCTGTCTGGGTTTTGGGCGTAAGCCTTGTATTGTTTATGGATTGACTTCAAATAACAAAAGATCAATTAAAAAATGGTTTTGACCAGAGTACAAAATTATGGTCATGGCTATTCTTTAAATTGTAAAGCAAACTTACTTGGAGAGTGCTAGTACATTCAAATGTCTTTTTCAATTATGCTAGTTTTGGGATTGGGTTGTGTTTATGGCTTTTCTTTGGTGCTTTAATGATAGTTTTGTACAGAGAATTTACATTATTTATATGTAGACATACCACTTCATTGCATCCTTTCCTTGAGCCATTTTAGTTTGTTTTCTTTTTCACTTTGTAGGGGGATTTCTTATTAAGTTTTTGTCCATACAAGTACTTCCTCTCTCCTTTCTTTCAAAATTATATACTATTCTAAACGAAATCCAAAAAACAACCATGAAACAAATCAATATTAAGTACTTACAAACCATAAATTAACAGCATAAAAGCGACAAACAAACCTTTTTGTCCTCTCGAACGGAACTTCTTAGTGTGCCTCCTAATAAGTTCTTTGGCTCTCGTGATCGTGAGCTGCCGAGCAAAAGGGGAGAAATCCATATCACTTTCGCTCCAATCACCTTGAAAATCATTCTCTGCTTCTCCCCTCATAGTTCTGAGCACAAATGCCTTTGCCTTGCGGCGTTGAGTATTGAACAATCCTCTAATGGATGTTACAAATCCATCACCCGCACCATCACTTGGACGCTTAGGCCACGATGGTGGATATTGATCAGATTTTCCTGTCTGCCCTTCATTGTCACTAAAGTTAAGATCAATTTCAGGAACACCAGCACCAGTATGCTGACTCTGGCCTTTGTCTTTAAATTTCCTACCCTACATAATCATTTAAAAGAAACACATTGAAAAGATTTAGTCGAACAGCTAAATTTTCCCAAAATAGGCCTTTGTTATTAATAAAATGTGGCAAAAGACCATTTTAACGGAAATCAGAAAAATAACAATTTCACTCCATTCTGTCAAGTTACTGCGACCACATAAATTTGAAGTGGTTGGTAAAAACAGCACACGGGAGTGAAAACGAAACAACAGGGTTGTATATGAGTATCAACGAAAAGAAAGGAGAGAGGAATTTGAGTCATTCATTACCTGCATTCCAGTTACAGACTTTAGGACTCCCCAGATTATGTGCTTCTTAACTCGTGAGAAGAGTCTTCGCCAAGTTCCAGTAAACTCAGTTCTATGAAATTGATCCATCAGTAATTTAAGATCATTTACAACAAATCGCTGCCCTTCATATGTAACCAATAACTCAACCTGCAAGAAATAATCCATGACATTTAGCTTCAATTTGAATTTCAGCACCAGAAGTGATGATAGACAACAATTTAACAAAGTGGGCCAAAATGATCAACCTGGCTAATTTTTATGTTGTGAAACTCCATCATCTTTCGTGGCCTAGATCTCTTCTCTTCATGAGACTTGGCCACCTTTTTCTCTTCATGAGATGAACGGCCACCTTTCACACCTTTGGAATCTTTTGATTTATTCTTAGCTGATTCATCTTGTTGCTTGGCAGAACTATATTGGCCATTTTTTGAGGAAGAGAAGCTTTGTAACACAAGCTCGTTAGCTACAGATTCTGCCACAGTCTCTTCCCAAGTTCTGTCAAAAGATGATGTCCTTCTCAACTCGGGGTTTGAACCAGTAACAGTACCAGAGTTTGCTTTGGCATTTTGTGTTTTTGATGCCTACAAGCAGGTTCCATAAATTCCTTGAGAAAAATATATCATCTAAAATAAATAAATTGGGAACACACAGGAAAAGAATAAACTATTTTCTTCCTTAGCTCTCCACAATGGAGACCAATGTTAGCATCTGCAGATATTATTAATAATCTGACCTGAGAACCATGTCATAGACCATCAATCAAATACTCACTTGAGCCGAGTCAACATGGACCGAAGGTTGACTTGTGGGAAATAGCATTGCAGATATGCCAGACTTGGATGGGGCCTCATACTCTTTTATTGAATGACTGCTTGAAGCAGAAGCTTCAAGAAGTGAACCTTTCTTTACACGCCTTGCACCAGCAGTGGTTGAAACCTTCCAAACCTCCTGTAAAAATAACTACTATTTTAACATTACAATTTTCCAGCTAAATTAGCCTTGGTTTTCGGAGATATATTATCCTAAACAAACCTGTCGACGTTGTGAATCTTGTTCTTCTTCTGGGAAGAAATATTCCCACATCATTCTGTACATTGTCTCTGTTAAATGAATCTTAAGGGGATAAATCTCCACCTATATTGAAAAGTAAGTTCAAGTAAGAAACGATGAACCAATTCAGACATTTCAAGCAAACCTTTGAACGGTAATAGCAAGTTTAGTTTCAGATTCTTAAAACACAATGCAGATTTAAAATTTTCTGGGTTCTTCATATTTACATTACTCTCACTGCAATTTCTGTTCAATATGAAGTTCACATTGCAATAGTTTATTCAAAGAAAGGTGCATCACAGGCATGTTTATAGAAAGACCTTCATTGATATGAACTAACCAGGCCACTTATGTGCAACATATTAAATATTCCTTCTCATATTAGTGCCCCACCAGAGTGTAAAAATATTCTGATACTGACTAGGAAGTATTATATTATCTTCGGATCTACTTGAGATATGTATGACACACACGACTTCAATTTTAACCAATGAGACCACCAAAGAAATAGCAAGAAGAAAAAAGCCAAATTTGGACAAGAATGGATTTTCATTTCTCTGCTTGGTTTTCCGAGTTTACAGTTGCCAAAAATATATAGAAATTATTACCTCAAAAAGTTCAAGGGGAGAATTTCCATCCTTTGGAGCTCCCTGCCGTGCATCCACACGTAGCATCACTTTTCTGAAAAAGAAGTTCAAGGAGATGGTCATGCAATACAGTACTTGCAACAAATACAGCAAGATCTAATATGCTTTTCCTAACCTTTAAAAATACATATAATTTTTTTTTAGCATAAACACATCAAAAAGCTACACCCAAAATGAACAACTTCAGAGTCAAACATACAGCAAATGTAATTGAATCCAAAAATAAAGTTCTTGTATACGCTCTACGTGACTGGTAGGAAATCCCACGCCAAACATCACTAAATAACACAAAATAACTATCACATGTATTCATATTCAATGGACTAGATAGTCACAACTTTGAAAGCCATCCTGAATTGGTATCACTTATCTTATTATATAACACTATACTGCACCTAACATTTTGAAAACTGCAATAGAGTAACTGCACCTAAACAAATTGTCCAAAAGTACAGGACATTTTTCCCTACTTTAGGCAGATCCACCCTAGCCAAATGAAGAGGAACACTCCTGACCTGTTGTATTTGCAGACATATAAAACTATATCATGACCACAAGCACAACGAATCGGTGAAGAAAGAGAGAGACAAGAACGGAGTTGAATCAGAATCTCAATAAAAATAGAAACATGACCTATCTCAGTTATTCAAACATATTAGAGATATAAATGTAAAGATTTAGTTATTCTACTGGATGTCAGTTAGTTATCAGTTTTTCTGCTATGATTAGTTTGTCACTCTCTTCTTGAGCCTATATATGCTCAGCTTGTATCTTTTTTCTCATTCAGTGCAACAATAATCCGTTGTTTTTCTGTTAATATTTTCTCTGTTTTCTCATACCTAAAACTCCGATATAGTGATGTGAGCTAGGAATTGTTCTGCAATGGCCAATTCAAACTCCTTCCCTTCTGTCTCCCATTTTCACAATTCTATAGCTGAAAAACTTGACGATTTCAATTATTTTTAGTGAAAACAAGAAGTTGAAACTGTCATAAAGTCGAATAGACTTTCATTGATTAGTTGTAAACCCAGTGATTCCTCCTGACTTCATTCCAAATGACGACCATGCTTTTGGAGAAATAAACCCAACTTATGAAGAATGGGAAGTCCAAGATCAAATCTTGATTACTTCGCTTCAATCTACGCTTTCAAAGTCAATCTTGTCTCGTGTTCCCGCATCTGTCCACTTGTATAAGGTGTGGGGACAAATTTATGACCACTTCTTCACCCAAATCAAGGCATTCACACAACCTACATGCCATTTCTCTTGACCACAAAACTATGAGTAAGTTGTTGGGAAAAAATAAATCCATTGCTGATGAACTTGCTGCCATTGGAAGTTCTGTTGATAAATACGTTGAACTACTCCTAAAGGTCTCGCACAGTAGCGTGCTCCAGTAATTTCTGACATTAAAAGTAAATTTGAAACACCTCCAATATTAACATTACTAACTGCTGCATTAGTATTAACATTACTACATCATGCCTCTATTCCTCTAAAATTTTGGGACTTTGACTTTAAAATTGTTTTCTACTTAATCAATAGATTGCCCACCGCAACATTGCAATTTAATTTCTTGAATCAGCTATCTTTCTGACAAGACTCTTGTGATGACTCAAAAGTAAATATAATAGATACCTTTTGCATAAAACAAAGATAACTGAAGCTCAACCTATATCATCTCCTATAGTCTTATCCTGCAAACTCTCTACAACAAGATCAGATTTATTTTCTGATCCTACTCTGTATACATCAGTAGTTGGAGCTTTGCAATATGCTACTCTTACAAGACCTAATATCAATTATGTTGTCCCCAAAGTCAGTCAATTCATATGATATCCTTTGGACACTCATTGCACAACAGTTAAAAGAATCCTAAGATACCTTAAGGGACTCTTTCCCGTGGTCTTCACATGCAATCAGCCTATGTAACTCAACCCTTTTCTATCACAGTCCTGTGTGATGCTGATAGAAAGTCTACTACTAGATCTGCAATATTTTTGAGACCTAATCTCATTTCTTGGTGGTCCTACAAGCAGCATGTCATTACCAGATCAAGCACCAAAGCTGAATATCGCAGCTTAGCGCAATCTTTAGCAGATATCATCTGGATTCAAGCTCTTTTGAAAGAATTGTATATTTCTTCATCCACTCCTGTCATGGTCAGCGGCAATCAAAGTGTTGTTGTTATAGTAAACAACCCTGTTTTTCAATCTAAAACGAAGTACATGGAGATTGATGTTTTTTGTGTTCGTGATCAAGTGTTATCCAAACAACTTGAAGTTTATCATATTCCTAGCTTGGATAAATGGGCAGATATTCTAACCAAGCCTTGTTCTTCTAACCGTTTTGAACTTCTTAGGCACAAACTTGATGTGTAGGATTTTTCCAGTAAGAATCCTTCCCCTTCAGTTTGAGGGTGATATTAGAGAATAAATGTAAACATTCAGTTATTCAACTGGATATTAGTTAGTTATCTGTTTTTCTGCTATGCTTAGTTTGTTACTATTGTAACCTCTTCTTGAGCCTATATATGTTCAGCTTGTATCTTCTTTCTCATTCAGTGCAATAATAACCAATTTTCTTCTATTAATCTTTTTTCTATTTTCTCTCATACCTAAAACTCTAATAAAATGAACGATAGCTATTAGTTAATGTCTAGTCTCACGCATGAGATGTATATACCTCGACGTAAGGGAATGTGTTAGAAATCTCATTGGCTATAGATAAAACGATTGCATAGTATATAAGTGAGTGCAAACCTGACCTTACAAGTGGTTTTGTGAGATTAACTTAGGCTTAAAATTCATTTCTTAACGGCTATTAACACCGGACATTGCATTAGAATTTGTAAGATCACTGGTTCAGACTTCCAGATAATTGGTGGAGCAAATAATCCGTGAGAACCAGCCCAAATTGAGTAAGAACTGATGTAGAAAACCAGTTTAAACCACTTTCAGTTTCATTATTTATAATGAATATATTGAACTTATACTATGAACCTCAAGAAAATTTAAAAATCTACCTGACTTAATTTTTTACAATATATTACTATATTGGTTGACATATTATATAAAATTAAAAAAAGTTAGAACAACATGGCAACAAATAGCACAATATCAACAAGCACCAAGGAATTAAGAGAAACTCCAGTGAAAATTACATACTTTCCCCATTCAGATGGAGGATTCCATGCTGACAAAAGCATATCAGACTTGACATTAGGCAGGCAATTTCTGACAACAAAATATTTTGTTGTAAACCGAGCAATGCCGACATCCTTGTAATCCCGGTCAAAGTCATATATCTAAGTATGTGGCAACATGAAACATAATCAGTTTAATCAAGCAAATAGTGACCAAAAAGAACTGAACAAAAATAGATACAAAACAAAATTGCTAGCATCAACCCACCATTCTCAAGCAAAGGAGCAAGGACAAGAAACAACAACTAAACTAAAAAAGACTTATGTGTTTTTTCCATTGTCCAAGATAGCAATTATGGATAAAACATTCAATGGCTTACAAAGGTATAAGGAAAGCGTTAATCATGTACGAATGCCTTCTACATTATGTAGTCTAGGGAAAATTTTGTCTCAGTCCAGTGTTCAGAAAATCTTTTCACTAGAAACAAACACCTTTTATAAAAGCTCTCTCAGGAAGCTGACAAAACGTAATTATTTCTCTAAAATTACCTAAATCAAACACATGCCAAAGCAATAAATTTTAGATTTAGAATGTATTTAATTGATATAAATATTAACTTAGAAAAACATGATACATAGAAGAAGTGATATTGAGAAAGCATTGGGTACTTGTGATAAGCAAATTTAGCGTGGATTCACTAAATTTTGCAAGGAAACATATAGAGAAGAGAGCACAGGGTTCAGAAAATAACTGTTACCATGTCATTAATCTCAGCCTCAGCAAAGGATTTACCATCAACAAGCATGCTCCAAACAACTTTATTAATTTGCAAAGATATGCGCATAGCATAGGAAGGACTTTTATTCTTCTCCTTCTCTGTTAGTCGTAGTTGGGCAGCTTTTTGAAAAGCCATCCTTAATGAGGCGGATGCTGCCTTTCTAGATTTTTGAGCAATTACAAGTTCTCTCTTCAGTCCCTGGACCTGCCAGTGTTGACTATTGTTGATTAGGTACACACATCTGTGGTTAGTCATATACTGAAATATGCATATAAAGTAATAATCTATACATGTCAAAACTATATCACAAATAATAGTAGAATGAATTTACCTGTGAAAACCTAGCATTCCACATATGTCAATAAAAAACGAAACATCAATCGTTCTGTTATAGTTTTTACTCGTGTGAATTGTGTAATCATGTATTTGAAAGTTGGAATACTATTGTGACTAACTCAGTTAGCTACAGATAGTTAGGTTTCAGTTTCTCTAACAACGCAGCTACAAAATAGCTGAACTCATCCTCCATTATATCTGTGAATTCCTTTTCAGAATGCAATACAATTTCTCTGTTCTTCTTTCAATACCAATATTTCCACTCCTTCAGACGGGGATTGGAAGCAAAGCCCCAATGAGTAGAAACATCAACATTGATGGGAAAACCCAGACTATATAGCCATACATGAACAAACTAGACTAGAAAAGCATAGTCACCTTCAAAAAGTATGCAACTTAAAAAAATTTACGAGTTATCTTTCATGTCACATCTACTGAAGATTTGTTCCTCTTATTGTCATACACATGTATATATACACACATATATACATACATGCATACATACAAACATATATATATATATATATATATATATATATATATATGGAAAGAACGTCAACTAGCTCTCCTCCCAACAATATTTAATTTATTAACAGCTAAAAATTAGAATATTCAGGAACAAGATTATATGATATAAATAGAATTATCTAGTCACATCAATTAGGAGATTGTTAAAAACATTCATTTCGTACCAGCAAAGATCTTCCACCAGATATCATCCATAACTCGCTTTCCTTTTCTTGATGTGGTTCCCCATAAGGATCACCCCAAAGAGACAATTTTCGAATATCATCAAGAAGCAACCTTTGTTCCCTCTCTGTTTTTTCAAGGTTTATTTTTGCAAGTTCCACCTCTTCAACACCGTCAGGAACCACCTCATCTGCTTCCTCTTCAACATCCTCATAATCTTCGGCAGGAAAGGATAAGCTACTTTTTCGAGGCCTGCATTGTATAGTACACTGATTTAGTTTAAACAGTTCATCAATCACAACATCGAGGACTTTGTTGAAGTTCTTAACATGAAAAAGGAGATGACATCTTGAATAAATATCACATAAGTCAACTAACTATAATACCTAAATTGAAATCGTACCTATGAATTAAAAGAAGAAGATTGATTTAAACATCTTAATGAAGAGTGAATTTAAAAAGATAACCATGGTGGCATCTATAAACATCTAACCATGTCTAATCAATGCAACAATAGATATTAAACAAAGTGAGATAAATAGTACATCAATAAGGAATGAATCACAAAATGAATGAGTGTTTGAAGTAGGTAAATTGACAAAAATGTAACAGAATGAGTGCAAGCACAGTAAATTTGTCCATACTTTGGCAGGCGAGCAAATAGAAGATTGGTCAATACATCCAGCATGACTTGAAACTGGCGTGATGTCATTGTTGCCTCTATATCATGAGAATTAAATGTGAGCTCCTTCAAAGGCTTCACCTGCAGTAGTTTAAAAAGTGTATATTTATTAAGGGGAAAACGTTACACATGTACATGTTTACAGAAATGAAGTCTAGAACAACTCACCTTCAATTCTGGAGTTCCCCCTTTGTGCCTTGTATACCGAAAATACATACTACAAGGCATAAAAACTCTTTCAAGAAGAGCCCCCGTACGCATTACCTTTGGAGAGCTTCTAAGAATTTTGGGAAGCCACTGCAATCCAGCACCTGGATCAACATCTGTTGGTGCAACATGAGCCTGCACGTGCTCCAACATGACAGAGAATTCCATTCTTTTCCATGTCATTTCAGGTTGGTACTCGTTAATAGGAACATCTTTAGATACAAGTGCTTGCTCAATTATCTCATAACCAACATGAAAGACTGAATGAAATGACCGAGCTAAAACTTGGCCCCTTACGGCAGCGAGCAAAAATCTACCCTGCTTGACAAAAAAAATTGATATTTTAAAAAGAATGAGTGATGTCCACAGTATCAGTAAAAGTATAAAAAGGAATCAAAATAAAGAAGTACCAATGACATAAAACAAGTAACAATCTATTGGAGTTTAGTTGTAATGTCACTAACTCTCGGTTAGTAATAGATTTGGCATATTCAGAGAAAATGAAGAAAGGGTAAAAGATTCCATTCTTCATGAGAATAAGAGAAGAATAAAATCTACAGTCAAGATTGAGAAGAGTGTTGAGGAAGATGACTGTCGTGCAGAACATCCTAAAAACTGAAATTCAGTCAGTGTAGGAAGTCACCTACTAAAAAGACTACAGTGAACATTGTACCCCAAAATACTGACATACACCTTATTGATAAATATCCTTTTTTATTATAAAAATGTAGCAAAGACAAATAAGAAATATTCTCCATCATAAAAATGCAAAGAAATATAGAAAAGACAAACAATTAAGCCAAACCATATCTCAAACAAGTATCACAAGAAAGTTCTTTTTGTTTCTGCTTCATTTAATCTGACTCAAGCACCAATGTTGAACTCAGTTTCTCATCATGATAAAGAAACTGCTGCCGCAATGACTCAAAATGTGCAATATCAAGATGCAGGGGCTCATGTCACTAGTTTTTGTGGTTCCTCTTCATTTTGTGGTGGTCACAGCTCCAGTTAGAGTTCATGATCGTAGCTGAGGAGGCCACTTTCCTGTGCTATCATTGGTATGATTATAATTATCAGCCTCCCACTCAAGACAATTTTTACTTGAATTCTCAAGGAAATTCATATCAGCATTTTCAGGGAAATTTTCATCTCTTCCCTCAACACCAACACTTGGCTCCAGCTCCTCTATACCCTCCAGCCAGCTAACTATTGTCTTCCTTCACAAAAATTAGAGCATCCACCTACTACTATGCTAACCAACACCAGAGCAAATTTGCTACCTACTCCCAACGTTCAGAATTCCAATTCCAATTAGTTCCCTGATTTTGGTGCGTCCATCCATGTTACTAGATATAGTCAAGATATTCATCAAAATGTTCCTTATGAAGGTCTTGAACAAATTTACATTGGTAATGATCAAGGTTTGCCAAGTCAATCCTCCAGATCATCCTATTTTTCTGCTCCTGGTGATAATCCTAACATTTCTTCAGTACTTCATCATTTACTTCATGATCCTACTATCACTAAAAATCATATCGGTCAAATTTGCTAAGGACAATTCAGTTTACTTTGAATCCCATGCTAATCTGTTTTGTTAAGTATCACGTTGGTTCAAGGACGTGTTGGGCCTGATGGTCACTATATGCTTTTCCTAGTCTTTGGATTAAAACTTCTCCTTCCAGCTCCAAGTCACATGCCAAATTTTCCATTTCCATTAATTCTGCAACTAGGCTAGGCTAGGGTATCCTAATGCCAATGTCATTAAACTCGTTTTTCAGTAATGTAATCTTCACCTTTTAATAAGGAAGCACCTTCATTTTGTAAGGCATGTTGTATTGGCAAAGCTCATATATTTCCTTCTTCCTTACCTCATACTGTTTATCATTTTCCTCTAAAACTTGTTTATATTGACTTACAAGAACATAAAATGAAAAGGGACCAAAAAAAGGAATTTAATAAAAAAAAAAAAACTGAACGTGAAACAACAGAAAACCAAAAGAGAAAAATCTGTTGTTTTATACTCACATTTGCATCCTCTGAGTGAAGATTAAACTGTGGCTCAATAACATTCACCATGAAATGTCTAGTCCCATCTAAATCATCCGAGTTCTCTTTTTTGACTGCCAACACAACAAAATGAGTAAAATAATTAAACTCCGTAAAAAAGTACTTAGTGTTCAACAATAATCATGCAAGAAACAATGTTGTCTGTTGTAGCAGAAGCCGTTTTTAACTATATATTTTATCATGTATGTTTATCTAGCCTCTGATCTATTTTGAATGTCCAAGTTGACGGCAGTTAACAAAAATTCTCAAAAAGAAAATGGGCATACCAGATGGCAAGTTGTCCACTTTAACTGAATTTGGTGAAGATGTGAGTGATCCAGGAGTACTCACATTCTGCAAAAAAGACTTGGAAATTTTACCAGTTGGAAGGCCCTTAGAAACATCGTCCTGATGGAAATCAGAACCACAACGCTGTTTGTTTTCCTCAAGTAATTTTCTCTGTGCATACTGCTGGGAAGGAGAAGGCTTGGCTGGTTCAAAGGCTTTGGACAGACCACCAACCCAAGCCCAAACAGCATCTCTGTTTCCAATAGTCCACAAAAGCTTCAGACCATACACAAACACACTCTGACAATCATCAGCTACTACTACATTGTTACCATCATCATCACTTAGGTCCGATCGCATATGATCATCTGTTTCACTCCCATTTTCATACCCAGACCGTATATGCGTCATCTCGACACTTCTTCTTCCTGCTTCTTGCCATGCTAATAACCTAGCAGGATCAGCCTTCGGAGATTGTCTTCTGATGGTGAAGTAATCAGAGGATAAAAGAAATCCATCATCACGATTTTTTTCTGTCATGTAACCCTTTTCACTGGGAACTTTGTCAATGGATGCAGATTGAGAACTTTTCAGTATCATGTTAACTACTTTGGCAACACTGGCACATTCTTCTTTGTTTATGAAAGCCTTTAGCATATGAAGATCAAGACCTTGGTAAACAAGATCAAGAATATCACGCTTGCTTTCAAAAGTATACTTTTGCTTGCCCCTACTGTAACACAGTTCATATTTCAGTTTCGTCATTGCAAAAGTCAGTCCTCTCGCCGGATCATCATCATCTAGAGGCATGTTCTTTATACAGGCTGGTGTGGCATCTAGACGGAGCATAAATTCAGTCATCACTTTATCTAATGAAAGATTGCCAGATCTGGCAATTCTTGGAATACCAAAACGAGGCCACCGAGAAAAGCTGCGCAGCTTATGTGGAGGAATGTAGTTCAAACTCCAGAACTTTAGAATCCATGCTAGATCATGAGCTCCAAAGTTAAATGTTGGGGACAGAGGTGAAACATTCTGGGACGTTTGAAAATTATCAAATGCAGTAGCATCACCCTCAATATCCCTAGTAATGGAAGATGAGGATTCCTTTTGTGATGGAGGAGGAAAGGGTCTAAGAGAGAAGTTCCATCGAAGGGAAAGTGAAGTGGATCTGAAGGGATCAAATACTTTATCACGAGGTTTGCCCTCAGCTGGAAGTGCAAATAAATAATGATTCATGGGATCTCCGGATTCACAATCCCAGTCCATTGTAACTTCAAGAGTAAAGACAGGCGCTTCCAGAAATGCACCTGAGACACCTGCTGGAATTTTAATGCCTCGTTTGTTCGCCAAACTCTCCAAACTACTCAACAAAATCTTAAAATCTTTGGCAGAAACAAAAACACGACCATCAGACTGGTGCATCTCCATAGAGTTGGTCACAATTTGAAGTTTGTCAACCTTTTCATAAGGATCTGTACTTGCTAAAACATTCCATTTTGATTCAGAAAACATTAAGGATATTCTTCCATGGATGTAATTTCTCATGTCATCCCACCATGGCAAACTTCGCTCCTTTTTTGGTGGCAGGATAAGTGGACCAGGATTCATTAAACTTAGATTAGCCCTCCGAAGTGCTACGGTGAAAGCATAACTAACATCAGCAAAAGCTGGTTCATAACCCACCCCAAATGATACCTCACCTTTCTGGAAATGTATGGGCAAATCAGAGTATGTCTTCAATGGTGGAGTAGTACCACTAGCTGATCGTAGCATACGAACTTTTCTCCATCTCCCAACATAGACATCTTGATATATTTGAGGCTGAAAGCTAGTTGCCTAGTTGAAACAAATGAATAAATAAATGAAAACGAAATGGAAATACTATCATGTTTATTATAGCATGAGAATGATCCCCCAAAGAAGGGTAAAAGAATTTAGTTTGAGTAACAGCAAAAATAAATTAACAGAACCCTTAAAAACTATTATTGAAATACATGTAAGCAAAGAATAACCAAATAATACATGTATGCCCACAGGTTTGAAAAAAACAACTATAATAAGGTCCTATTAAGGTACAGGAAACAAAATGTTCTGCCATGCTTGAGTAACAGAAAACATGTATCCCACATTCACTGAACTATTGATAAGGCCCAAAGAATGAGTGGGCTCCCTCAACCTCAAGCCCACGATGGTACCAAGGCACAGTGGGGAGAAGTATATGTGAGAAAGAAGGATCCAAGGGTTGAGGTGGCAGGTAGATAGAGGAGAGAGAAATCAGGAGGGGAATAAGGAAGATTCTATTTGATATTCAGTTTTGCAAAGTGTGGGGACAGAGGTGTTTTCTGGCTGAGAGAGGAGAGGAACCATTGGTGTTGCTCTAGAGAGGAGCGTAGTTCTGGGTGGGATTTGTTATCCTTCTATTTCACGTTTTCAATTTACAGTATAATAAATACATCAGTGTGTTTTTTCCTTCCTTGTTTATTTTTTCTAAACTTTTAAGGAGTGGGTCTGTATCAACTATTTATACGCCCCTTCTGTACAATAACAGGACCTTATTAACGAAAGAATAATCAGAACATGCAATCAACATAAACATGAAAAAAAAAATTGTGTATTTAGAAGGATGGTAGACAATGAGATTTCTTAAACTTACCTGCTGAGCCAATACAAGATGGCCTTCACATTTACCGGAACTTCCAGAGAAAAGAGGAAATGTGTAATTCCGAAGCTTAACTACAAGAGAACCTGTATTTAAGAGAATATTTGTCCCATAAAGTCGGGAAAATGGTATATCTTTCTCAAGACAGACAGGATCAAGCTTCTTCAGAACCTCAATTATACCAACCTCTCCACCATCAATTTTTTTCAAGCTTACATCTAAATCTGAGGCAGATATTGAAAGAAGAGATGTCCTTGATGTACTAGGTCTGAAACCAGATTGAAAATCATCCACACAAGCACCAGACCCTTCCGACAACACAAGATTCTGGCACGCCTGGTAATATGATCGAAATGATCGTTTATAAATTTCTTCCCTCATGGATTCAATAGTAGAAGAATCTTTTACATTAGCCTCCACATTATTAAAAGAAACTTTTCTTTCTTGAGAAGAACTAACGGTGTCAGTTGATTTGGAACCTTGTTTTGCCTTCGATATAAATTCATCTAGAAAGTTCAACCGAATGGCTAACTCAGCAGCCTCCTTCTTCAGAAGCTGATAGTGCTCATCAAACCATCCCTGGATTGGTTCCTCTTCAATATCAGCAGTTAGCTTACGTATGCAAAATTTTATGCATCCAAATTGTACGGAGCTAGGTTTCTTAACTTTAGAGATCTCTTTCTTTACGGGAAAAATCATTTTTTTCTTGGCAGCAATTATGAGCTTCAAACCTCGCAACATATCTTCGATGACATCATCAATGGCACGCAATTGCAATCTGTATGGCATGATAATGTGAAAATCAAGACCTTGGACTACAAAATCCCATGTTGTCACATGTCCTTTTACATCAGATGCATTTGCAGAAACACTAGGAATCCGGGAAATTTGCATTCTACTACTCTTGAAGACTCTAGCTCCATTCAAACTAAGCATAAGTCCTTCAAGGAGTACTCCTATACGAGCATTCTCAGAGAAAATTGATTGCACCTGAACCATGGCCTCAACTCCATCTCCTAGCCCAGCCGAAATACTTAATGTTTCTACATCGACAGCAAAAATAGATTCTTTCTTTTTCTGCTTTTCAAGGTACCCTGATCCAATGGCAGATTCTTTTTTCCAATTAGCATCTTGAACATGAGACAAATCTTCCATGTGTTCATTGCCATGCTCCTGAAGCTTACTATTGTGTACAAGTAGCTTCAGCTGAAAAACAAGTTCAATTAGTGATAGATGTACATCAGGCTCCCACCTTACAGTGATATCGGTAGCACTAAAAAGAGAACAGACAGCAATGTCTTTGAGACCACCTGAACGCTGTACAAATTTAGCATTTTGCATATCAAACAACGCCACATTTGTTACTTCCCTATTTTCCTCCCTGTATTCCTGATAGGCAGATTTGGCTCTCTCAAGTTCCATCTGTGTGGACTGTTTCTCTTTGTTCACACACAAACTAAATCGAAATATTTCAAGAGAGACAGAGTACTTCAGCTTCTGGTTTTCATTAGAAATAGTGGAGAATATATTTGCATTGCGTGGGGTACCATCTGCTGACACATTTATCAAAACTCTACCCCCTTGTGAGCCATAATTAACTCGCTTGGGATCTGGAACAAATGTAGTTTCCAAACCTGTCTCACCCCATACATGTACTGAACACCTCTCAAGATTGAATTTCAAAAACTGAGTTCCTTTACCAGAAGATTTTGTTAAACGACCTTGACTATGAGTCAACTTTTTCTTTGAAGCAGATAAGCTTTTCAAAAGAGCTTGAAAAGATACGGCTGTTGACACAAGTGATTCTATACGCTTGAAAGTTAGACATAGTGTCATACCAGTCACATCAACTAACAAACCTAGTCTACACTTAGGACCATCTCCTTCAGATGATTCCACATCCTTTTTCCCCCAATCCAAATTAACCTTCGCAATGTGCATAACGGAGCCACAATTTGATTCCACACCAAAAACACTTTCTTTCAAGCATTCTTGATATTCATCAGCTAGGTGAAGATTTAACTCTCCAAGTTCAGTGTGTACTGTAGTCCCCATATTTGAAATGTTGTTTGCGAACAAATGCGATGATTGAGAGCAACCCTAAATTTGGAAGCATTAAAACAAACGTTAACTTAATTATACAACTTGTATGAGTAAACTTGGAGGGCATAAGCATAATAACTTCCGAAAAAAAAAAATCAATAGACTTAGTAGAAAGGAATATAAATTGCAAAAAAGAAAACCAACCCAATATATTTCCAATGTGCATGCTGAAAATCAAAATAATATATTCTTTATCCATTCTAACTATATAGCCATGTGATATAGAGTACATATAATATCTCCATTTATGTATAATTGAAAATAAGCCTACAAAAACAAACCATTGTGTGTTCAAACACACGGTTTCAGTCTAATGTCTTTGTTTTCTCTTCCATAACAGTATAAATCATAACCTAGACACCATTCAACAAAAACAGTCACAACAAATAGTGAAAGCAAGGCTTCATAACTATACCTGACCTCAGCCTGGTTAGCATTGTGCTACCAGACACTTTGACTCTTTACATCTAACAACTACATCTACATGAAACAATTTCTAGAAATGCTTCAACATTTTAACAATTGATATTTTTTTAGAATAATGAGAAGTAGATATAATCATGCTACTTACATGATAAACAGGAGAACCAGCCATATTGAAAAGCACTATTGTCATCTCAGGAGCTGAGACATTGCATGTCCACATGATTGTCTTGCCATCAGTTGATTGAGGCTTTGCATCAACAGATGCTTCTTCTCGAAGTACCATCCTTTTCTTCTTAGACGAGTGGAGAAACAACCAAGGCTTTAACCTGCTCATTATGATGTTGCACTGAGTACCTCCTAACTTGATATCAGTTTCAGCTCTAACAGGTGATATTGGCTGATGCAGAGGAAGCATCCCCAATAATAATAGCAATAAGTTACCGCAGCAAATAAAGAAAGAAATATTCAAACTCCATGAACAAATAAAAACAAAAGGATAAACAAATCTGAGGTTAAAAACAAAGGGGTGGGGGTGGTCGGGGGAAGGTGGGGAGGGATTGAGTGGAGCATGTGACAACCAATTAGCACATATAAAGTTACAGCTTAATCTACCCTGAGAAAAACACTTACCTATTTTCTTGAAAGATTTATTTCCATTCTTGTTTTCACTTCTAAACAGGATAGATTTATATATTTATTTTTCAAGTTCTTCTAGAACAATGTTAGGGACAATTGTTTGTGGATTTATGCACCAACTAATGACACCAGTACTTAACCTAATTATTAGTACAAGTACAACACAGTATGTCATTCTGAAATCATAATTCATATATCTCAAGTATAGTGATACTTGCCTTTCATATAGAAAAAAGAAGTTAACAGTTTCTGCAATGCATATAGGCAAATTTCTAAGAGTCCAAGTATATATCAACATTTTTTCCATCTTATTACCAGACATTTACATCTGGCCACTTATACATAAGCAAATTTTTGTATAACAAAATGTATTTTGTTTGCACAATAATCTCACACATAAAACCGATTGTTGCATCATGAGAGCTCTTGAAGTAAAAATGACAAGACTTCCCAGGGGCCAGTTAGCTTTGCAACAGGCGTGCACACACACATATATACATGTGCGTGTGTGTGTAAGCATGTGTAAGTTTACAATTTTATTTTTTCATTCTTCAATTTGAGTATATTTTGCCCAGTGGAGCAAACCAAAAGGAGTACAGTTTCACAAAGATGCAAAAGCTACAGTAATGGACTGCAAACCACTTACCTGTACTGGGATATATACAAAAGAGGCCAAATCCACCTTCAATATCTCCAGGATGGAAGAACCTGCTTCTCTCAGAAGCTTTATAATTAAACAAAAACAAAACTTGTCAGCAAGAAACAAAACAGTGAAAAATAAGAACCATATCACAAGATCTGCCAAAATCAACAAACTCCATACATGTATTTCACTAAACTCCAGTTGGAAATCAAGGCGTGTACTTTCCCCAAGATCCTCTGTGGATCGTAATTTGGTGCTTTTCAATTGGATGCCCATGATGTTGTTTTCAAGGAAAAGATTATGTTCACGATGCACAAAACTCACATCCAGCTTTGGAAGATTGAAGCTGACCTATCAATAAAAATTTACTTACACAGTTGACATTAAAACAATTAAAAAACTTTAAAACCATTTTCATAACTACTTTTAACAGATCAAACCAACAAATATAACCAAAGTTGATCATCAATTTAAACATTATATGTGTATAAACACTTTCAATTTCAATGAGACCCAGATTTCTGAATAAAATGTACTCAAAGGAAGCCAAAATTCACCAAGAACACAAACACTGGAACACATACGCAGAGAGACTTACAAGTGAAGGAACCACATTTTGCCCAAAAGCCAAATTCTAGGGTCCAGCAAGCCATAAACAGTAACAGAATCAAGACTTTGAAGCAACAAGATCATAACTTACGCAGTTTCTCTACCCTTCATATTTCTGAAAAAAAATGAAAGTTGCTTGAAAAACTAGAGCTATCCACAACAAGGAAACCCATAACCAAAGCACCACATTAAGAACATAAAGTTGGGGAAAGTGGCACAAAGACGCATCATTACACCACACAATCAACTAAAAAGATAAACTGATGATATAATAAATCTTTCTGATTAGGTAGATCAATATTCTACACGACACAAGAAAAATATACAACATTCAAAATTAGCAAGACACTAACTCGTAACAGAAATAACTAGGATAGATAGGAAACCATTACACAATCATAGTTTGATGGGGGTGGGGAAATTCAACTACATTGAACTAAGCAAAATCGATGCACTAAAAGTTCATACAAAATAAAGTTGCCACCAACACATCATTTTAGTTCACAAGAGAAGGAAACATTTAGAGAACAGAAAGACAAAAGTACAAAACTTTATCTGTTGTATTGCTCATTATTTATCAAAAAGAGAGCAGATACTAGACCTAAAAGTGCTACACTAGCTTCCAGGATTGTATGTCAGTGGACCATATTAGAGAAAAACAAAATGTCTAGACGCCAGACTGTCTAGGCAAAATATTGTAGATGAATATGCTCCCAAAATAAATCAAGAATAAGATTGGAAAGCCTATAGGATAAACCTACAGATTTGATAAAGGCAGCCAATTGTTTCAATATTATCAGATCAGAACTACATTATTTTTATTTATTCTGGCCCCAACTTGTTCTCAAAGAGAAAAGAGGTTCTGCAAATATTTTTCAGTTAATAGCAAAATATTAAAATACTGTCAAGGGAACATCAACTAAGAGATTGTTTGTTTATAGGGAACATCAAGAGAAACTGAAAGACAAATTTGAACATATTAAAATTTAGATCTAACTCAACCTTACAAACTAGCTATAAGACAAGGATTGCAAACTTACATACTTTAATTTGGTCATGTTTATAGTTGATGTGAAATCTCAAATACACACCCCTCATGTCAAAAACTATGTCATATGTGTACAGATTTTGTGACTAGTTTGTTTATCATCTGGTAAAAGCGTGAGTATCACTAAGAAGGTCTCCGATACCATATTAAAATTTGGGTTTGGACCTTACTTAACCATACAAAATCAACTTACATTAGATACTTTAATTAGGCCATACATTACTGGTAGATGTGAGATCTCCAACAAAAAGAAAGAGATGCAAGAAATAGATTCAAGTAATATTCACCAAGTGATACATGTCCTAAAGATAGTAATATGCAAACTTTTGATATCCAGCCAAAACAAATGGTTTCTCTTAGAAAATGAAATGAATGAAAATGAAGAGAATTTTTTAAACTGGTTATTGTATTGGTGTACTCCCAGTGTTTTTTATATGCTTTGCAGTTTTTAAAATGATTGTTTGTGCCGATTACTTATCCCTTGCATTTGCCTTCTATTGCTCCGTCAATAAAATAAAAGTGAGGGTTAGAAACAGACAGGAAGTAGGTTAAATTCACAACCTTTTCAGGAAACATAGAGCTGTACTTGGAGAAAGCGACAAGTGTTTGCATCTTCTTTGATGGCCCTTTTGCACCCACAGAATCAGCATGATGCCCTACTTTGCTGCCAGGCCCCAAAGAAAACTCTGATGAACTCTTTCTCTTCAAAAGCAACTCCTCATTCAAATTTACATTGACCTCTCCACTAGAAATGTCCATACTCTTAATAACTATACCCACTTCCCTGTGGCCAAAAAAAAAGACAAAACTAATTGTAGAATTTGTATGACCACAGAAACAACAAATAAAAATAAAATAAAATAAGGACAGAATCCAAGTTAATCTTAGCCTGCAACAACAGTACAAGATACAAAAACAAGTTTAGTGAATAAATTGACACAGCAAACCAAGCGTTAGTTTAAGAGTTCCCTCAACAGAGCAAAACAATAGATGAACAGAGACAAACATATATATATATATATATATATATATATATATATATATATATATAAAGAAGGAAGTTCCATTTGATAAAATCAATATTAGAGAAATTTATACACATGGCACGCCACCAAACCTTTGAAACAAACCAAAAAAAACTTGACAGATGATTTGACATTTTGAAATATGATTTCTACCCTGCTATATTTGTCAAATTAAGGTTGTATTTGGCCCATCTTTTTCTGGGCTTCTGTTCTCCTTAAAAGGAGAAATTGGGCCACAACTTTTTCTGGAAATCCCTAAAAGCTTAGGCAGCTTAATTTATAGAGAAGAAAAGGTGAAAACAGTTTAAAAAAAATGAGATAAAAGGACTTTTAGAATAAAGCTACAAAGCTTCTCATTACTCTTTGGGGAATGGTTATACAGTGAGCAATGAAATGCGGTTATACGAGACCAACACTAACATCAGCAACTTGCTGCATTTCTTTCTGCAGCTCTCCCCAAGGATGATTCCAAAAACAACCCCTTGCCTCACCTCACTGCCACCCACCCCCACCACCATGTCCTCCCTTCACCCACCTTATGTTTGTTGCATAGGCATCTGGTCATTATTACTATGATATCACTTTAGTTCCTGAGGGCTTTCACCTCCTTTCCATCACATGGTTGACTTGCTTTTCAGCTGGGTCTTGGTGCCTAACCTTGCACAATCAGATAGGCATGTTATTTTGGATATCTTCTTGCATTTTCAGAAGCACTAGGTTGGTAGCCTCCCCATGCCCAGCTTCTACTTCACTTTAAAAATTCTTGTTTAGAGCTTTAATTTTCAAATATATTTTAAAATAAGGGCCGAAACACTTCCTAAATGTCTAGTTCTGTTATTTTAGATCATAACTGAGTGTTCTACCATTGTATATTAAAAGCTCGCTTATGGCTTGAAAAGACCCATTGTGTTCCAACTGTACGGATTACATGCCAGACAGCTTACAGATCATCTAACAAACACCTACATCTTACCCAACCAGCATCCAGACAAGTGCAACATTAATTTAAAAAAAAATGAACATAGAGAAAAGATATACCTATCATGATCAAATTCACACGAGACAGAGAACATTTCGCAGAAAAAAGGAGCTGAAGACCTTTCTATAGCAGTAATGGATGCCTGGCCAGAAGAACTACATCCTTCACCACTTAAATTAGATATTAGGTCACAGCTGACCCGTGGCTCACCAATGTGAACAAAAATAGGAAATATATGCAGTCTAACTAATAAATTTGACTTGGATCCACCATCTTTAGATATATCTAGATTCAATTCCTTGATCTCAACCGTAGACTTTGGAGTCTGCAATGTTCAATAGAGATTCCCAGTGAACAAAAAAGTTATAATAAGATTCAAATGGAAACAATAAAAGAATCAAGTTTAAACTTAAAAGTAGACAGTGTGAAACTTATTTTATTTATAAATATAATAATAATAATATAATAATCATTACATTTGATGGTCTATTTTTAAATGTATTATGTGCTTTGCATGCACTCCAAAGGTTATGAAATTAAAAGTCAGTATGTGTTTGACCATACAAGCAGAACAATACAACTTTATGGAGATGAACACCTTCAGAACCAGATCAGTCACACAAACTGACAAATATCTTGCAATATTGCCCACAATCATCCACTTCCCCCTGCCTGAAGCACGGGATTTCCTAGTTTTCTTCTTCCCTGGGGTTTTATCTGGAGGCCTCAAAACAACTTCTAGGTCACATATTAACACTTGTAGCTTGGGATCCCGAGACATGAAACCCACACCAAGTTTAACCAGGGACTGGCGTAAGCTGAGTTTAATTTCACCAACAGAAACAGATTCAACAGCACCCTGTGCATATTATAAATCAATAGATTATATCACCATAGATAGGGGTCTGATAACAGAAATAATCATCAAAACTCTTAATGGAATAAATACAGAGTATGGCAATCAGCTGAAGAAAATTGATAGCAGATTCAGAAGCTAAGAAAAAACTTAGGGAAAAATTGTTGAAGAGGAAACTTACTCAAAAGGTACGGGATGTAACAATTTAACTATTCAATATTTACATCATTTATTACAACAAATTCCAAGCACAAAGTACATTTTAGTCTCTCTACTCTCTAGTCTGTAGTCTAATATTCACCCCAGTCCCTCAATGCCCTTCAAATTTCCAAAATCGAAATAAGGCATGTGAGTATAGGCAAAGACAAACCTTTTTAAACTTCACTACCACGTCCCTTAAACATTTCCAACCACCAACACGAAATCCAACAGATGCTCCCAAAATCCGGCTTAAAATCCAAGCCACCAGCCCAGAAGCGAATCTGTAATAAAAATTAATGAACATGGTGGTTCAAAGTCTCCAAAGAATTTTTTGCAGAACAAAAAACAAAAGTATCGGAACATAATACTCAATCTTAAAACACAAAATACTATGTACTTGTCAATTGCACTAGGGATAAAACAGAAAATTTACGGCAACTTGGCCAAAAAACATCAATGTTACATAATTTGATCATAAAAGTTTGTGTATTCCTCCATGGCATCTCCACAAGGATCATCACCCCTATTGAGTTGTCTTCCCTCGACAGCAGGATTGTCAACACCACCACACACCAAAAATTAGAAACATGTAATCAAATTTCAATTGCTCTAGATCCTCATCAAATAACAATATGAGAGCCTACCGCCACTCCTATTCAGTTAACTCATAATTTATCTAAACTATGTGTACGACTGACAAAGAGGAACAATAATATTTTAGATCAAAACTAATGGCAATAGACACATTTACATTCAAATAAAGCATCATTATTTATTTCTAAAGTTATCAAGAATAAGATGTTTTTTAAAACATAAACTACACAATGAAAGCATAATTAAAACTAAGGCTTTTGGTTCTTTAACTTCAATTTTACGTATAATTGATTGCTTTTTTGTGAATGATATAATTTTGGTTGAGGAATCAAGCACTTAACTTTGAAAATAGACTTTGGACTTTTGAAATACACTTCGGAAATAACGGGTTTATTCTTGAGAATAAGGAAAATATACGCAATGTAGTTTAAAGCAAGAGACAAGAAAAATCTGATGTGGAAGTTAAAATGGGGGAGGAGATGTTATACCACAGGTTTCTAAGTTAAAAGATAAGGGCACAACACTACAAATTGATGAGGGAAATTAATGAGAATGTCAAAAATGGGATTATAAGGGGTGGCTAAAATGAAGAAAGCCATTGGAAGTTATTTGTGAAAAATACCTATCAAACTTAACAGCAAGTTTTACCGCTGTGTCATTTGTCTGGTTGTACTCATTGGTAGTGAATGCTGGGTTTTGAAGGAACAACAAGAAAAAAAGGTCAAAGTGGCAAAATAAAGATGTAAAAATGGATGTGTGGTCATACAAAAATAGACATGATAAAACATGATTGTATACAAGAAGAAATCAGTATGCTGTTTGAGCAAAAGATGATAGAAAACCAATTAAGGTGGTTCAGACATGTACAAAGAAGGCCCCCAGAAAGTACACCAATGAGAAGAGTAAATTAAATGATTTTTAATCTGGTTAAGAGAAGAGAGTGATCAAGAAGGACATTGGAGGAATTGGTCAGGAGAGATCTCATGGTAAATAATATCGCTAAAACTTTGGTCTTCAACAAAGACGAAGACGTTGTGTGATCCATCGAGCTACAGAAACATCCTATCCGCTTACAAAGTTATGTTAAAGACATAATTCTCTCCAAATTCCACAAAAGTAAAAACCTTGAGCACCGCATTTCCCCTTTTTCATTAAGTTGTCCAAACTTGCTAAGCTATTAAGAGTGATTTCACAGCTCATTAAAAGCACTACTTGAGACTGAGACTTTAAAATATGAGTAGTGGACAACAGTACCACTCTCTTCCTCTTCTATTTATAGTGAAGCAAGCACGTACATATGAAAAGATATGAAAAGACTACTCTAAGATACTA